>Ga0116174_10002737_pt1 | contig 14970 bp, 9 predicted proteins | sample AD_UKC087_MetaG_FD_89801 | JGI IMG/M metagenome (GOLD analysis project Ga0116174, IMG submission 89801) | Active sludge microbial communities of municipal wastewater-treating anaerobic digesters from USA - AD_UKC087_MetaG | ecosystem: Engineered > Bioreactor > Anaerobic > Digestate | place: USA...
CCCGCGCTCGGGGAGCTCCTCGACGAGAACGTCGGTTATCCCGCGGTCCGGTTCGCCGTGTTCTCGGACACCCATTACCATGACCCCTCGCTCGGCAGTTCCGGGAAGGCCTATGCCGACTATCTTAAAAGCGATTCGAAGATGCTGCACCTCAGCGGAGAGATCATCGACGCGGGCATGGCGGCGATAGCCGCGGAGAATCCGGAATTCGTCCTGGTTCCGGGCGACCTGACGAAAGACGGGGAGCGAATCAATCACGAGCGCTTCAGAGACAGGCTCGGCGCGCTGGCAAAACGCGTACCGAAGATCTACGTGATCCCGGGAAACCACGACATCAATAACGGCATGGCATGCCGGTACGCCGGCGATTCGACCGAACCGGTTGACGGCGTAACACCGGAGGATTTCGCGGCCATATACGCGGATTTCGGCTATGGTTCGGCGGTCGGCACCGATCCCTCATCGCTCAGCTATTTCGTCGAGCCCGTGAATGGGCTGTGGGTGCTCGCGCTCGACTCGTGCAAGTACCGCGACAACAGGCCGGGCAAGCACCCGGAGACCGACGGCGAGTTTTCAGCGGCCACCCTGCGCTGGATCGAGGAGACGCTCATCCGCGCGAAGAGGGAGAAGAAGGCCGTTATCGCCTTCACGCACCACGGAATAGTCGAACACTACCCCGATAACGAAAAGTATTACGGTAAATTCGTGATCAACGATTTCACGCGGGTCTCCGGTCTCTTCGCCGCGTACGGAGTCAGGCTGGTGTTCACCGGGCACTATCACGCCCAGGACATCACCCTGAGGAAAATCGACGTGACCGGGCGGTTCGTCTATGATATCGAGACCGGCTCGTTCGTAACCCATCCCTGCCCCTACCGGGTGATCAGCATCGACCGAAATCAGAACGCGCGCGTCGAGAGCCGTTTCATCACCTCCATCGCCTCGAAAAGGACGGGCTTCGAGCGGTATTCGTATGACTATATTTTCAGCGGCACGCTCGGCATGGTCGAAAGGGCCCTGCGCAAGTACCGGGTATCCGAAAAGGACATCCGCGCCGTCGCGCCGGACATCACGGGCGCCTATGTGTCGCACCTGCGCGGCGACGAGAAAAAGCCCGACACTCCGATCGATGCCGGCGGTCTGGGTCTTATGGGCAGGATCGCGCTGAAGTTTCAGGGCGGGCTCATCGAGGGCTGGAACACCGATCTGCCTCCCTCCGACAACGCAGTCACGATCAATCTGATGAACGGAGAATGGAGATAACGAATCCACGGAAGACCCGGCTGAAGATCGAAAGGCGAGCGGGCTTTTTATTAATTTCTGGTAAAAAAACGCTTTATTAAGAGCGTTCATCCGTTTTTATTTTTTACTCTCCGCGGGACATTCGCGATACTTACGGCGTGCGTTCTTCGCAGACGACAATCAACCGTTTACGCGCGGAGGGCGGCACCGACCGCACCGACGGGCGGGAACAACAAGCGATTTCCGAGATACATGGAGGAGTTCTATGACTTTCACACCCGGGAAGGTATCGTTTATGATACTGTGCGCCACGGCCATGCAGATGTTTCCGGCGGGTTCCGCCAGATCCATGGAGGACGTCATCACGCTGCAGAAGACCGGCCATCGAAAGCCGCCGATAGTGTTCACTCACAAGTTGCACGCGGAGAACTACGGGGCGAAATGCATCAGCTGCCATCACACGGGTGATAACGTGCGATGTTCGAACTGCCACATGCGCAGGGACCGGGATAATGTAATCAACCTCAAGGGCGCATATCACCAGCAGTGCCTCGACTGCCACCGAAAGACCGCCGGGCCCAAGGGATGCGGCCGCTGTCACCGTACCTCATCACCCTGATCCGACGAGCGCCTGAAGGAAGCCGTTTCGCCGGTACAACACGCAGAGGTCACCCATGGAACAAGGAAAACCGAGTCGAACACTACACCGAATCACCGGAGTACTCAGAAACAAGAGCGTTATAGTGACAATGGCCGGATTCACCCTCGGCATGCTGCTCGTATTTCTCGCTGCCAATTACATCATCAACCGGGCTCTTATCTTCAGGATGATCGACAACAACTACAGGGAAATCGCCACCAAACAGTTCGAGTTCATAGAATACTGGATGGAACGACGCGTCGAGACGATCGAAACGATCGCCCAGGCGCGTCCCGTTATTGAAGCCGCCGCGCAATCCGGCCGGGGAGGTGTCCCGGCCGCGTCGCGAAGGGCGGCCGAGGCCGTCATGGACGCCGCCATGCGGGACCGCGGAATTTTCAGCGGACTCGTGCTGGTGGATACGGCCGGGAGGATTTGCTGCGCCGTTTCCGAGGGCCTGATCGACGAGACGGTTCCCGGTGTCTTCGAGTCGGTTAAAGGCACCACGGATATCCACATCCCCCGTGCCGTTATGATCAAGAAGGGACGGCGGCGCTCGATAAGTCAGCCGGTCAGCTATCCCGTGTATGAACTGGCCGGCGAGCGTGGAGGGATAGCGGGTTACCTCGTCGCTTACATCAACATGGCGATTATGGACGACTCGCTGAGCATTATCGACCTCGGCAGGGGCGGGCACGCGTATATCGTGGACAACGACGGTATGGTCATAGCCTCGTCGGGCAGGTTCGAGTACAGGAATCGAGGGAAGCCATACAGGCTGCTCGATCAGTCCAGCGGCCGGCTTACCCCGGGAATTGCCTCGGGTATCGCGAAAGGCCACGCCGGCAGCGCTCAGTACAGTAACCACATCGATAACGAGGTTATCGCGGTCTGGAAATGGTACAGCTATTTCCAGTGGGTGTTCCTCATCGAGGTCGATCGTGGATTCGCCCTCGCTTCCGTCAGGACGATGGTGCTCTTCTATTTAATTTCGGGCATCGTCTTCATAGCCGCGATACTGCTGGTATCATACCGTCAGTTCGAAAAAATGATGAAACCCATCAGAAAAATAATCCGCGCAATCCGGTCGCTTTCCGACGGCAACCTGGATTCCAGGAGCGGAATAGACGGACGCAACGAAATCGGCGAGATCGGCGTCAATCTGGACCGCTTCATCGAAACCATCGGAGGTGTCGTCGGGAGCGTCAAGGAGATCGCGTCTAAACTCGCGGACTCGTCGGGCAGAATGTCCGAATCGGCCGCGATGGTAACCGACCACACGCAGAAACAGGCCGCGGCGGCCGAGGAGATAATGGCGACGATCGAGGAACTTTCCTCGGGCCTGGAAAACGTGAGCGCGGGCGCCGCGGGCCAGTACACCGGCATAGAAGCCCTCACCGGACTCATCCGATCGCTCTCGGACGTTATAATGGAAATGGGCCGGCAGGTCCGCGAGACGCTATCGCTTACGGAGGACATCGCCGCGAAGGCCACGGCCGGCAGCGCCTCGCTCGACGCGATGAACCGCGGCATGGCGGCCATCGGCGGGCGCACCAGGGAGATGACGGATATCATCGGCATCATCGGCGGGATTTCGGAACAGGTTAACCTGCTTGCGCTTAACGCGGCCATAGAAGCGGCCAGGGCCGGGGACGCGGGCAGGGGATTTGCCGTGGTCGCCGACGAAATTTCGAAACTGGCGGACCAGACCGCCGCAAGCCTCAAACAGATCGAGTCGCTCATCGGCGTCAACCGGACCGAGATCGAGGCGGGAGTCTCGGGCGTGACCGGCACCGTCGGGATAATAAGCGATATTATCGAAGGCGTCGAGACGATTAACGGAAAAATGGCCGCGATTTCACAGAGAACGGAACGCCAGCTCGAGGCGAACAGGACGGTTTCATCCGAGGCCGGAGTCGTCAGGGACAGGTCGAACGAGATCCGCGCCGCCACGGAGGAGCAGAAGGCCGCCGCCGAGGAAATTGTAAAATCGATCGGATATATCAACGAGCTGTCGCAGAAAAACGCCGCCGGCGCGGAAGAAACGGCGGTGAGCGCGGAGGAAATGAATTCGTTCGCGCGGCTTCTCGCGGAGAGGGTCGAATTCTTCAAGGTGTGAAACCGGTCCGGGTGCGCGGTCCCGTCATGCGGCACCGGACGGGCGAAGATGACGCACCGCGAACATTCCTTCGAGAACATGGACTTTTACGTAAAAAATTTCGAAAACCCGGCCCACCTCGAATGGCAGAAGCCCGACGAGGTGGTCCGTTCCATGAACCTTAAAAACGGAGACTTGGTGGCGGACATCGGCGCCGGCACGGGGTACTTCGCTCGAAGAATCGCCCGGGCGGTCGCCCCGCGGGGCTCGGTGACCGGCTGCGACACCGAAATAAAGATGGTGGAATATATGCGCGAGGACGTGCGCAGGCCGGGCTATGCGAACTATCACGCCGAGTTCGTGCCGCGGGACAATCCCCCTCCACCCGCCGGCCCTTTTGACGTCATTTTCATGCGCAACACCTATCGCCACACAGAGAACCGCGTGGCCTGCCTCCGGGCGACTCGGCACGCACTTTAAGAAAACGGGCCGGTTTATCGTTGTCGATCATCGCATTGAGGTGAAGTACGGCCCTCCGTAGCGCTTCCGTATTCCCAGGGAAGTCATCGAGGCCGAGTTCGCGGAGGCGGGATTCACGGCGATAAAGTATCCGGACTTACTGCCCGATCAGCACTACATCGAATTTTCAAATCGATGACCGGAGACCGTTCGCGCTGGAGCCGGGATCACTTCCCTGCCGCGTGGTCCCGGCTCACGCGCCCGTCACCGGTAATCGGGATACGCCTTCCGAGATAGCGCGGTACGGGCTTTAACACTTCGGCGTAGAAGAAATCCTTGACGCGAGCGGGTATCTCCCTCGCCGTATATCGGGCGATGTGACGGTATTCCCTGCGGTCGGCGACGAGGCCCTGCGCCTTTATCCCGAGCGATGAGGCTATGTGGAGCGCGCGGGGCAGATGGTATTCCTGCGTAACGAGTATGGCGGACTCCACCGCGAACACCTCTCTCGCGCGCACCATGCTGTCGTATGTGGAGAATCCCGCGTAATCGGTGAAAATATCCCGCTCGGGGACCTCCTTTTTCCTAAGCCAGTGATGGATGGTGTTGACCTCGTCGTAATAGGGCGTGCCGTGGTCTCCGGTAACGAGAATCTTGCCGACCCTTCCCGCACGATACAGCTCGACCGCCGCGATGATGCGATCGTACACCACGGGAGAGACGCGCTTTCCGCTGTACACGCCCGCGCCGAGGAGCACGGCCGCCTGAGCGGGCGCGCATTCCCCGGCCGAGCGTCGCATGAGGGGCCCCGCTCCGTCGACCACATATATATTTATGGCTCCCGCCGCTCCCGCGACGATCAGCGGAACGAGGACGGCGGAAACCAGGATGTGGTGTATCATCTTCATAAAGGGATATTCCGGAAACCACTCCATACGGAACCAGACCTCCGCGGTCAAGCATATAAAGCCCCCGCGGAGAGCCTTCCGTCCTTCGACATTCCGAATTGCTCTTGTTTTAAATCCCGATCGGTGTATACTGGACCGGCCGGGAAGCGGGTGTGCCCGCTTTCCCCGAGTACCCGACTCATGGCATTCAATCATGGAAAAAATACGACTCGGCATCAGCACCTGTCTCCTTGGCGAGAACGTCCGCTACGACGGAGGCCACAAGCTCGACCGGTATCTCCGTGACACCCTGGGCGCGTACGTTGACTTTGTGCCCGTATGCCCGGAGGTGGAGGCCGGTTTCGGCATACCGAGAGAGGCGTTCCGCCTTGTCGGCGACGCCTCGGCGCCGCGCCTTGTCACCATCAAGACGAAGATCGACCACACGGAACGAATGGAGACCTGGGCACGCAAGCGTGTAAAGGAACTGGAAAAAGAAGACCTCTGCGGGTTCGTGTTTAAAAGCGATTCGCCCTCCAGCGGCATGGAACGCGTAAAGGTCTACGACGCCAACGGCGTTCCGCGCAAGGCGGCATCCGGCATCTTCGCCCGCATCTTCATGGAAGGATTCCCCCTTCTCCCGGTTGAGGAAGAAGGGCGGCTCCACGATCCGCTGTTGCGGGAGAACTTCATCGAGCGGATATTCACCTGTCTGCGCTGGAAGAGGGCGCTGGCCTCCGGAAGGAAAATCTCGTCGCTGGTCGACTTTCACACCCGGAACAAGCTCCTTATTCTCTGCCACAGCCCGAAACACTACCAGGAGGCCGGGCGGCTGGTGGCGAACGCGAAGAAAGCGCCCTTCGGCGACATCGAGTCGCGATATACGAAACTGCTAATGGACGCGATGTCGATCAAGGCGACTCCGGCGCGCCACGTCAATGTCCTTCAGCACATCACGGGATATTTCAAAAAACAGCTCACACCCGACGAAAAACGGGAACTGGCGGAAGTGATTCAAAGCTATCGAGCCGGGCTTGTACCGCTCATCGTCCCCATCACCCTGCTGAACCACTACATCAGGAAGTTCGGCGAGCCCTACCTCGCCTCACAGACATATCTCAACCCCCACCCGATCGAGCTGAAACTCCGCAACCACGCGTAAAAGTCGGGCCGTTACGCCGTCATCCTCCGCGGCATGCACCCTTCAGGGCATGCCGTGAAGCACGACCTCGACGCCGATATGGTCCGAAACGAAGCGTCCTTTCACCGGTTCGTTGAAGATAAGCCTGGCCGATTTGACCGACTCCGGCCCGAAGTGCTTCGACAGGAAGATGAAATCGATCCGACGCGGCACGGTGCGGTCGAACTCGGCCTCGAGCGCGTCTATGCCGCGCTTTAACGTCTTGCCGTCGGCCTGGAAGGGCGAGCCGTCGTGTTTCGTGTTGGAGTTGACGGTCGGGTCCCAGGTGTAGCCCGCCCTGCCCGGATTTTTTACGGCCCACGGATCGACAAGGCCCAGCTCGGCGATCAGTTTTTGCAGCGCCTCGGACTTCAGCGTCGTATTGAAATCACCCATGATGATGTAGGGGTGATCGTGTACTCGCACCGTTTCCCGTACGAACTCCAGAAAAGCGAGGATATCGTTTTCGGTCCACCGGTGCCCCTCGTCGATCTCCGCATACAGCCCGGCCTTCTCCTCATATGAAAGCTCCCCGCGTACGATCATCGCGTCGACCTTTCCCCGCGTGTTTTCGTCGGGGATGAGGCTGAAGTGCGTATGTACGTTGAACACGATAAGCGGCCTGTCGGCGATCCGGACCCTCGCCGCGATGGCGTAGCGCACCTCCTCCAGGTGCGCCGAAAACCACTCGCGCTGGATGCCCCCGCCGCTCAGCCGTCTGGAGGCCAACAGCTCGAGTTTACTCCCCTTCTTCGCAAATACGGCCAGCCCCTCGCTGAAGTTGACCGGGAAGCCCAGGCCGAATATTTTAATGCCGGAGTTGCCGACCTTCCATACGGCGTCGCGGTCGATATCCCGCGCGAGCCTCCTCGAATAGGAGCGGACTTTGTTCGCCTCCTGTATGCCGATTATATCCGGGTCCAGGTCTTTGAGCCCCGCAACCAGTCCGGCGTACCGCTCCGCGCGCGCCTCGGCGGCTTCGTATTCACCCATCTTTATAGTACCCTTGCCGTCGATGCCGTGCCATACGTTGAAATCGACGATCTTTATTCCACCGGGCGCCGTCGGGGCGGCCGTCAGCATGACCGCGATGAATAGAATCAGGCATGAAAGGATTCGTTTCATGGGGGTGCTCCTGTGTGATGATTTCCCGAAATGGGCCGTCACTCATGGTGTGTATCAGGCGCGGGCGGGATTGTCCAGCGGTTTTGCGGGCAGAGCACACATCATGGCCGACACACGAGTATTCGGTCCACCTCCCCTGGCGGTTCCGAATAGTCCGAGACGGATATCGCGTCCGGGCGCCTCATCGGCCATTCCACATTCTATAAAAAAAAGAGTGAACTCTATTCATCTTTATGCCATACTCCGGCACGAAGTCAAAGAAACGGGCCGCGTTGTTGCCCCGATTAATGGTGGAAGGTCTGCGTAATGAAACTCAAAAAAGTGCTCGTCGGTCTTTCCGTTCTGCTTGTTCTCGTCGCCGTTACGGGTTTTCTCGTCGTCCGAAGCTGGACCGCCACGCCGCACGGCCGGCTCGATTACAGGGTTGCGGCCTACCTTAAACTCACCGGCGCGCCGGAGAAGAGCCTGCGCGAGGTCGACATGCCGGTGGCGGAATCGCGCAAACGCCTGATCGAAAGGGCCGCGTCGGTCCGCGGAGCGCCGATAGAGATGGCGTCGGTGAAGGACATGGATGCCGAGGCCATGGGGCTGTCGGTGCCGGTACGGGTGTACACGCCGAAGGGGGACGGCCCGTTTCCCGTGGTGGTCTTCTATCACGGCGGCGGCTGGGTGCAGGGCAATCGCGACACGCACGACTGGCCGTGCCGCGCGATCGCCGATCGGAGCGGCGCGGTTGTGGTATCGGTGGACTACCGCCTCGCGCCGGAACACCCCTACCCCGCGGCGGTCAACGACGCCTACGCCGCGCTCGTGTGGGTAAAGGCGAACGGGAAATCGCTTAACACCGATCCGTTGAAAATCGCCGTGGCCGGCGACAGCGCGGGGGGAAATCTCGCGGCCGCCGTGTGCCTTATGTCCAGGGACCGCAAGGGACCCTCAATAGCCTTTCAGGCACTCATCTATCCCGGACTCGACGCGGCGAACCTCGACACCGACTCGTACAGGTTCTTCGGCACCGGGTATATGCTGAACAAGGCGAATATCGAGCGGTTCATCGCGATGTATCTGCCCGACGGGCGCGACCGCACGGACGCCTACGCGTCGCCGCTCCTTGCCAAAAGCCACGCGAACCTGCCTCCGGCGCTCGTCATCACGGCGGAATTCGACGTCCTTCGCGACGAGGGCGAGGCATACGCGAAAAAGCTGAATGACGCCGGGGGCCGGGCGCGCGCCTCGCGTTATGCGGGAATGATTCACGCCTTTGTTTCGGCGCCGAAGCTGTTACCCCAGTCGATGCGGGCGATAGAGGAGATAGCCTCCGAACTTAAAACGGCGTTTGCGGGGATGTGATACAGAATCGACCACGGCGATACTCACCGCCGTGGTCAGCAGTGGATGATGCCGGATACGCCACGGGACCGCAAGGGAGATACGCGCGCAACCCGGTCCCGCGATACGGACTTGCTACCCGTTGCCGGCGGCGATCATCTTTTTGCGCAGGTCCTCGAGAAAAAACGGACCGACGGGGAGCTCGGTATCGTCCTCGTCCTTCAGACGCACCCTGTAGCGGCCGGACAGCACGTGGGACACACTGTGCACGTACCGGATATTGATGATGTGACTCTTGTGTATCCGCACGAAGATATCCGGCGGGAGCCGGTGGACGATCTCTTTCAGCAGCACGGGCACCTCGATATCACCCTCCCCCGTATGAACGACGATACTTTTTGAATGAGAGGAGATGTAGACGATATCCCCGAAGGTGAGCGAATAGGTCCTGTTCCCGCCGCGGATGGTGATTCCCCGGGCCGCCGAATCGCGGACAGTCCGGAGGCGAAGCATCGTCCCCACGCGCGCGTGGAGCTCGCGCATGTGGAATGGTTTAACCACGTAATCGTTCGCTCCCGCCTCGAACGCGGCGTCGATATCGCTCATCATGTTCTTCGCGGTCAGCATTATAACGGGAAGCTCTTCCCGGCTTCTGAGGGAGCGAATCCTCCGGCATACCTCGAATCCCGACATGACCGGCATCATGATGTCGAGCAGAACGAGATCGACGCGCGAACCTCCGTCGATGATCTCGAGCGCCAGCGGCCCGTCGGGTGCGGTTTTCACGACACATCCCCTCGATTCAAAATGGTTCCGCACGATGCGGACATTCAACGGATCGTCATCGACCACGAGGATGGCGGGATTGTTTTCGAAGCGCCCCCGGTCTTCTATGAAAACGTGGCGCTCGTTCTGCTCGAGCCCGGCCGACGCGTCGCTCATACCCTCCACGATCACCCCGTCGGTATCGTTGGCCGCCATGTCAACGGATTCGGGAAGGGTAAAGGAGAAAACCGCCCCCCCGCCTTCCCGATCGGTGACGGCCAGAGTGCCGCCGTGCAACTCGACGATCCTGCGCGCGATCGCGAGACCGAGACCGGTGCCCTCGTACGCGCGCGTATCGCTTCCGTCCACCTGCCGGTAGGGCTCGAATATCGCCTTTTTGTACTCGTCCGGAACACCGATCCCCGTATCCGAAACACTTATCTCCACGACGGTGTCCGCGTCGGGCCCCTCCCCGGCCGGCACCTGGCGCGCGGACAGCACCACGCTTCCGGTCGCGGTGAACTTGACCGCGTTGCCGACGAGATTGTACAGCACCTGATGTATACGGTCCTCGTCGGCGCGCACGCGTGGAAAGCCCGGGTCCACATTGTTGACGATCGCTACAGGTTTTGTGCCGACAAGCGGAAGGGAGAGCCGTACAACCATCTGCCCGAGAGCGTAGAGATCGACGCTCTTCGAGACAAGATTGAGCCCCTCCTCCTGCATCCTCACCATGTCAAGAAGGTCGTTGACCATGGCGGCGAGGCGTTGTCCGCTCGACGCGATGAGGGAAAGGCTTTCGAGCGCCTTCGGGGGAAGCTCGCCGGCGTCGCCATCGATCATCGATTCCGAGAGGCCTATCATGCCGTGGAGAGGCGTTCGGAGCTCGTGAGAGGTGACTGCGAGAAACTGGTCCTTCAAACGGTCCAGTTCCAGGAGCGAGCGGTTCTTTTCGACGAGGTCGGCCGAGAGCTTTTCCACCGAGCCGAGAGCCCGCGAGAACCTCCGGGAAATTACCGCGGTGGTGGAAACGCAGAGCAGGACCAGCCCGTACTGGGTTATGTGGGTCGTGTCGAAGACCCATGTCGCATAGAGTATATCATTGAGTCCGCCCGCGAAAAGGGGGACAAAGCCGATGAAAAACGGCAATGCATCGTCCCGGCGGTTCAGCATGGATTTGATAAACACATGCACGCAATACAGGACAAGCATAACGAAGACAGCGAAGAACACCCGGAGCAACAGCTCCGCTGTCCTGAAATCGAAGAAGGAAAGCGGGATGATGAGAATGACTGTCGCGACAAGGAACAATCGCGTCGCGAACGCTCCGAATTCATCGGGGAACAGCGATCTGATCGTCAGCACGCAGAGAGGCAGACTCGCCATGACCGTAATAAAATCCAGCAAATAGGGATTCCTCGATACCGACAGGGGCCCCGACAGGAGCGGAATCTGGAGATTGAAGATATTGATGGAAAAGACCAGGCAGAACAGACCGAAATACAGCGGGGCCTTTTCCTGCCTGCGGAAAAAAAACAGCAGGATGTTATATACGGAGGCGAACAGCAGCATACCCACGACGGCCATGTCGAGCGCGTTTCGCAGGTGCGTCCTTCGATCGAACGAGTCTCTGTTTGCCAGTCGCGGCGCGCGACGAATCCCGCCGGATGCGTACTGATCGTTTGACACTCTCACCAGAATCTCGTTAATTCCCTCGTGGAGCGGGAGCACGGACATTCGTTTCCTGTGAACGAAATAGTAGTCCCCCCGCTCTTTCGGCGAGGACTTCGCGGCGCTCCTGAAATCCACCTGCACGCCGTTGACGAGGAGCGTATAGTCGGTATATACTCCGCGGACCTCCAGGGCCTGCTCCGTTCTATCGGCCCCGCGGAGGACCCTCAGACGATAGGTGACGCGGCCCTTCCCGGGGAGCGGTTTACCCCCGAGCACCTGGTCATTCCAGAGGCCCGGGACCTTTACCAGCCCGCACTCGCCGCTCTTCGCGCCTTTTGCATAGTCACGCGTTTCCGGCCCCTCTTCGCGGCACAGATCCCATTCCCCCTCGAGTGAGATCGGTCCGCGCGCCGCGAAATCCCATTCCCTGAGATCGATGATTCCCCTCGTGGCAACGGGTTTTTCTCCCTCCGGAAATCCGCACGCGCACACGCAACATGTGATGAAAAGTGACAAGATGCCCTTACGGAACGCGTCGGCGCCTTTACGGATCGGAGGGTTCGGTCTCATGCTTTCATCGCTCGGTTAGAGAAAACGGAACACGCGTTGAAGAACGTAAAAACTTAGAATTCATCCCGTGGCGGAACGCAAGCAGAAAAAAACCGGCGCCGACGCACAGTTCGTTCCGCCACAGGCACCACTCGTTCCGAGGCATATTGACATTAAATGAAACATACTCTACCGTACGCGGGTAATAATGCGGCCCGTTCCGCACAGGGAGCGGTCCCGACATCCCCGGCCGGCGGGAGATCGTTCCGGCTACGCTCTACATCCATTCCAGCGGGGGAAAAAGCGATCAAGACGCCACTTCGACACCTGATCGGCGAGAAGGTCGCCGGGACGCGTGTATTCCCCATCGTGACGAAGATAACGCTCATCTTCGTCTTTCTCATCCTTTTGTCAAATTTCACCTCCCACTACATAAGCCTTCTGCTGTACCGCGGCGAGATGATCTCGATGATGAAACAGCACCTGGTGAAGGACCTCAGGGACACCTATACATTCGCCAAGACACAGCATGAGGTGTACATGGCCGGCGGCGGCCTCGAGCGGTGCATGCGGACCATCGAGGAGAAGGCCATACTGGAGTTCCAGAACAGGAACTCCACGCTTATCGGGGTCAGGAAAGACGGCTCGATTATGCTTCAGGCCTCCCGCGGCGCGCGCCTCTCGGTTTTTCCCGACCGCGAGACGCTCGCCGAATTTAACGAGGGCCTGAAAAAAGGCGTGCGCGAGGGATTCACGACTTTCACCATCGCGGGAAACAGTTACTTCGGCGTGTACAAACACCATACCGACTGGGACGCGTTCCTGATCCGGGCGGAGGAATTCAACGAATTCTACGCCCACACCAGGGAGATATTCAGGTCCATCACCATCGTCATCATCGTCATCACGCTTGCCTGCGCGGTTGCGGGCGTCGCCATCCTGCGGCACGTGCTGCGCTACGTTGGCCGGATGACCGAATCGATCATCGGCATGACACGGGACAAGAAGCTCGGCCTTCTCGACCTCAGGGACGCGCAGCCCGACGACGTCACCTTTCTGGGAGTCGCGTTCAATTCGCTTTCGAACACCATCGGGAACCTTCTGGCGATCTTCCAGAAGTTCACCAACAGGGACATCGTCTCGAAGGCCTACGAGGAGCGTGAAATCCGCCTGGAGGGCAGCCGCAGGGAGCTCACCTGTCTCTTTTCGGACATCAAGAGCTTCACCAACATGACTGAGGTGCTGGGCACCGAGATCATCACGCTCCTCAACCTTCATTATACCAGGGTAATCAACATCATCCTGGGGCACGACGGCATCATCGGATCGATCATCGGCGACGCACTACTGGCGGTGTACGGGGTTTTCCCGGGCGACGCCGGGCGGCTGAAGTCGTACCAGGCGGTGCTTACCGGCTACCGCATACACGAGGTCGCGCGGGAGATACGCGCGCAGATGATCGACATCCGCGAAAAACTCGTCGCCGAGAAGGGCGCCCTCTCGCCCGAGGAGGAGCGGGTCTACCGGGCGGTGCTCATCGACGTGGGCGTGGGGATCGACGGCGGCATGGTGTTCTACGGCAATATCGGCTCGCACGAGCGCATGACCAACACCGTGATAGGCGACAACGTGAACTCGGCGTCCCGCCTGGAGGGCCTCAACCGCATCTACAAGATACCGGTCATCTGCTCGGACTACATCAAACAGGACATCGAGAAGAACGTGCCCGAGGCGAAGATGCGCTTCGTGGAGATCGACACGGTGCGGGTGAAGGGAAAGAACGAGGGCAAGAAAATCTACTGGCCCATCCCGAGGACCGACATCAACCGCGAGATGCAGAACCAGCTCCGGCTCTTCAGCGAGGGACTGGAGATGTATTACAGTGGAAAGTGGAAGAAGGCCGCCAGGTTCTTCGAGCGGTGCACGCTCCCCATGGCGGAGGTGTTCCGGTCGAGGACCTGCGCCCCCGAATGCCCGAAGGAATGGACCGGGATATGGTCCATGGATTCCAAATAAGCCCGTGACGGAACGGATACCGGCGTGAAAGGAAAGAACGCGACATCGCGCAAAAAACAGACCGCCCCTCCCGCCGAGATGCCCACCTCGCTCTTCCTGAAAAAGGAGATGGTGGCGTCCTCGGAGAAGGCGGTGGTGTACAACCTCGAGCGGGAATTTTCGGGCACCCGGAAAAACCGCGGGTACAAGACCTACCTTTCACTCGCGGCCTTCGGCGTGATCCTGCTCGCCGGCACCTTCGGCGCCACCTCGTACATCGAGCATCGGAACACGAACATCCCCATCACCATCGCCGATTTCGAGGACATCAACATGCAGGAGCTTCTGTACTCGCTGAGAAACGCCGGGAAGCTCCTGGCCGACATGCGCAACTCCATGGAGGCGTACAAGGGGAAGATGGGCCTCGAGATGCAGCGCATCCGGATGGAATCTCTCAAGGATCTTGAACAGCTCAAGCAGCGGCACAACCTCACCGACGCCCAGCGCGCCGCCATGATGAGGAAGATACTGGAGGAGCGCGACCGGCGTCTCGCCGCGACGAACGCCGAGCACCTGGCGCGCCTCCGGGACAAGGAACGCGCGATAGAGGACATGAAGAACAGGATGGGCGACTACGAGGTCCAGCTCCAGCGCAGGACCGAGGCCTATGTGGGAAAGCTTGAAACGAAGCTTAAGGAATACCAGAGCGAGTCGAAGGAGACAAAGGCCAGCGCCGAGATGCTCGTGCGCCAGGCGAGCGAGAACTACCTGCTCAAGCACCGCGAGGAGCAGAAGGAATATGAAAAAAAACTGAAGGAGCTCTCGGAAAGAATTAAGAAGACCGAGGACTCGCTTAAAGGCGCCAGAGGAAGGAACGACGAGCTCGAATATCTGCTCGCGCTGTACCGCCGCTCCCTTATGCATTACGCCTTCATGAAGGGCGAGCAGGGACACGTGGTCTGCGTCGAGAAAAGCGGCTCCCTGCTGGTGGTCCTCAATCCCCTGGTGGACCCGGGACGATCGTGCA
>Ga0116174_10002753_pt1 | contig 14928 bp, 8 predicted proteins | sample AD_UKC087_MetaG_FD_89801 | JGI IMG/M metagenome (GOLD analysis project Ga0116174, IMG submission 89801) | Active sludge microbial communities of municipal wastewater-treating anaerobic digesters from USA - AD_UKC087_MetaG | ecosystem: Engineered > Bioreactor > Anaerobic > Digestate | place: USA...
ATGATTGAAAATTACAGAAGTGGTCTGCTGTGGAAACTTTTCATGAAAAATGCCGAAATTCGGCAGGGATTAAATAAACTTGGATTTACCATCAATACAAATCAATCAAACAAACTTAACTAAAAAACAATACAAAAACTATCAACCCATGAGAAAAAAGAATATTTTATTATTGATGTTTTGCCTAATTGGTTTGAACATCATATATGCTCAGCAATTGAGCATACAAGGGGTAATTGTTGACAAAAAAACGGGAGAACCTCTTATTGGTGCTTCTATTTTGGAAAAAGGAACAACAAATGGAACCATTACCAATTATGACGGAAATTTTTCCATAACAGTTTCAAAAGGAGCTACACTTGCATTTTCCTACATTGGTTACAACGCGAAAGAAATCACAATTCAAAATCAAAATTTTCTACGCGTAGAACTGGAAGAAAGCACCAAACTACTCGATGAAGTTGTTGTGGTAGGATATGGAACTTCCCGTAAACGCGATTTGACTGGATCAATCGTATCCATTAGCGGAGAAGCTCTGAAATTTTCACCTGATTATAATCCTGTAAAATCACTTCAAGGAAAAGTTCCAGGATTATTGGTGACAAACAGTGGTTCGGCCGGTACAAGTCCAAATGTAAAAATTCGTGGTGTTGCCACCACTTATGCGGACACAAAACCTCTCTATGTAGTCGATGGAATGTTTATCGATAATATCGACTTCATAAATCCTAACGACATTACGTCTATTGAAGTTTTAAAAGATCCATCATCTTTGGCGATTTTTGGTGTACAGGGCGCAAACGGTGTAATTATTATTACCACAAAACGGTCGGAAAAAGGCAAAATGAACTTAAGTTATGATGGCTACGTGGGGACTCAAATTCTTCATGACCGTGACAGAGTTTCACTTACCAATGCTGATGAATTTACGATGCTTTACAACGAACAGCTGAAAAACATGAATCCGAATGCTGCAAATTGGGTTGGCGATCTTTTGGGAGGTGGAACAGACTGGCAGTCATATATTTTCAGAAATGCAATTATTACTAACCACGGAGTAACTGTGAGCAATGCCACTGACAAATCGAGTTCGGTTTTATCACTTGGTTACTTTAAACAAGATGGAATAGTTAAATATGATGCTTATCAGCGCTTTAACGGACGTTGGGCTGCTGATTACATGGTGTCGAATTTTTTAAAAGTTGGGGGAAATGTAACATTAAACCGTTGGAATTCGGACCCTGCAACTGCCGACGTTAGCAATGCTATAAAAGCAATTCCAACTTACACTCCTTATGCTCCTACCGAAAATGTTGACCCGAAAAATATAGGTTCGTATTATACACCATCACCAGGAATTCAGAAAGACGTACCAAATCCTGTAGCAGTAATGGAAATCAGAAAAGGTAACTCGCAAAGTTACGGGTATCGTACAGTAGGGAATATTTATGCCGATATAAATTTCACAAAAGATTTATCGTTCAAAATTACCGGATATGGAGATATTGGTAATAGTTTTGGCAGTAATTACACACCACGATTCGATGTAAACAACAGCACTTCAAATTCTTCACATAAAAGCGAAAAAACATCCTTTAGCCGTAATGCTGCTGAATATACAAAATATCAGGTGGACATGATTTTAAATTACAATAAAAAAATTCAGAATCATCGTATTTCAGCAATGGCAGGTTACACAGCTCGTGTTCAGGAAAGTCAAGGATTTACTACTTCATCAGATACATTGATTAGCGCAGATTATTGGTCGATACCCGAAGATATGCGCATGTTGAGCATGGGTTCTCCAAAAAATAAAACCAACGGTGACTGGTACGAAGCCGAATCATTTATCTCCTATCTTGCAAGGTTAAATTATAATTATGACGATAAATATTTGATGTCACTGACTTTCCGTACCGATGGTTCGTCAAAGTTTTCACCAAAAAAACGTTGGGGTTATTTTCCATCGGTTGGATTGGCTTGGATTGCCTCTGATGAATCTTTTTTTGAATTTTTAAAAGAAACTGTTAACTTCCTGAAAATAAAATCTTCATGGGGAAAACTCGGTAACGATAAAATTGGAAATTATCTGTATTTCCCAACTATAAACCCAATGGGGCAACAGGTTGTGGTGGATGGAAAAACGTACTATTTACCTACAGTTAGTAATTTAGTGGATGAAAATATCCATTGGGAAGTCGTTACCGGTTTGGATGTGGGATTTGAAAGCCAGCTTTTTAACAATAAACTGATCCTCGAAGCCGGTTATTTTACAAAAACTACTGATGATTTATTGGCTTATGTAGCGCCACCAGTTTCAGTTGGGGCAGGATTTGCTATAACTAATGCAGGAGCTATTCGAAACAGCGGTTTTGAATTTATTGCTACATGGAAGGATAAAATTGGAAAATTTAATTACAGCGTAAGTCTTAACGGGACAACTATAGACAATAAAGTACTTGAACTTGGCAATGACAATTCATATATTGTTTCTGGAACATATCACAGAACAGCCGTTGGACATCCGGTTGGATCAATTTATGGTTATATTCAAGAAGGAATTTATCAGAATCAGGCAGATATTGATAATCATGCAAAAACTAGTTGGACATCTATGCCGGGTGATATAAAATACAAAGATTTGAATGATGATGGAAAAATTACCGATGCAGACCGTGATTTTATTGGTTCAACAATTCCCTCATTTATGGGTGGACTAACACTTTCTGCCAATTATTCAAACTTCGATTTCAGTATAGACTTCAATGGAGTTTTTGGAAGTAAAATTGTAAATACAAAGAAATTACCCTCGTATGCTCAATTTAACTTTTACAAAACAACGCTTAATCGTTGGCATGGCGAAGGAACTTCAAACTTCGAACCCATATTAAATCCATCACGAAGTAATAATTTTCTTCCTTCAACCAATTTGCTCGAAAGCGCGGACTATATGAGGATTCGTGCTGTTCAGCTTGGTTATAATGTACCTTTGAAAATGACAAATACAATTGGAATCAGCAAATTGAGATTGTTTGCAAATGCTCAAAACCCGCTTACTTTCAAAAAGAATTCAGGTTTTACGCCTGAAATTGGGGGAAGTATATTAAGTGGAAACATCGATAATGGGAGTACATATCCTGTACCTTCAGCATATTCTTTTGGCTTATCTGTTAACTTCTAAAAAATTTACAAAAATGAAACGCATATTATTTTTTCTAAGCATAATCACTTTAATAACCTCATGTTCAGACGAGTTTCTGGATCGTTACCCTAAAGGTCGCTGGCATCATGCAAATTATAAAGCTAACGACTCATTAGACATAAGTATTCTTGTTGAATCGAAGTTAGGTCAGGGATACGGAAAACTACGAAATTTTTGGTTTTCGTGGACTGGTCTGGCAATGAATAACTACACAACACCCGACGTTGAAAAAGGAAGCACACCCAGCGATGGCGGTGCAATAGCCGAATTTAAAGCCATGAGTTATACAGCTGGAAGCGAACCTCTCCGACAGTATTACACCGAATGTTATAATACAATTTATTTTGCAAACGAAGCTTTGGTACTTGCCAACTCAATGCCAGACACGGCAAGTGCAAAAAAGAGACTGATGGCAGAATCCTTATTTCTTCGTTCAGTAATGTATTACAGACTTGCCCAAGCTTTTGGTGGTGTACCTTATGTTGAAAATGTTCTCTCTCAAACCGATAAAACTCCCGCACGTTCAACCCGGGAGGAAATCTGGGGACATATTGAAACCGATTTGAAATGGGCAGCTCAAAACTTACCAACACGGGTTCAACGAAATGCAACCGGAAATTCTGGAAGACCAACGCAGAACGCAGCAAAAGCAGTGCTTGCTAAAGTTTATTTGTATCAAAAACAATGGACTAATGCTCTTACACTGACCACAGAAATTATTAAATCAGGCGATAATGATTTATTAACTCCATATTCAGAAATTTTTACCGAAGCTAAAGAATTTGGACCTGAATCGGTTTTTGAGGTTTATTGTGAAAAAAAACCTTCGGAGCAAATTGACATGGGCAGTCAACATGCACAAATTCAGGGTTTTCGTGGTATTCCTAATTTAGGTTGGGGTTTCAATGCACCAAGTCAGGTTTTGATGGATGCTTATGAGCCAGGAGATCCGCGAAAAAAAGCTTCTATAATTCAGGATGGCGATACATTGGATGGAAAAAAATCAAAAGCCGATGCTGCAAGTTACAAATTTTTTAACCGGAAGGCTTATGTAAGCCTTGCAGAGAGAAGTGTATTCGGTCGTGCTTCTGATCCACAGGGCTATTGGTCGAATATCCGCATCATTCGGTATGCTGATGTATTGTTAATGCATGCCGAAGCTGCGTGTGAATTAGGCAATTCAACCGAAGCCCTTGAAAAACTCGAAATGATTCGCGAACGTGCCCGTGGAGGAAACGAATCTGTTTTACCTAAAATAACTACTATTAATCCGAACGAACTCCGTGAAAAAATACATCAGGAACGCCGCATTGAACTGGCAATGGAATGGGAAAGATTTTTTGATCTGGTTCGTTGGGATGAAGCAAAAGATGTTATTCCAAACTTTGTAGTTGGAAAACATGAACTTTTCCCGATTCCACAAACAGAAATTGATAAATCGGAAGGACTGATAACACAAAATCCCGGGTATTGAAATAAACACGGTCATGAAGGAGAGTAACTCTAACCACTAAAAGGGAATAAGTCAGAATTGTATTCATTAATTGTGAGATAAATGAAAAAGAAAAGTTTAACTATAAAAACTTACTTAAGTTCTCTATTTAAGGAAGTAGGGGGCAAATTTATACAAATAAGAACAAACCTAATATCTCTTCAGGGATTAAGAGTTCTTCTTTTCTTAACCTTCCTTCAGGGATTAGGAGTACTCCTTTTCTCCTGCAAAGACACCGTTTCCCCAACTATTGTTGTTGTAAAAAATGACGAAACCTATTCGCCTGATAAAGTGAGACTTGTTTTGAACGAATGGCAACGGAAGAATTTTAGTTTTTTTTATGAAGGCGCAAGTCCGACCGGACTAGCCTTAGAAGGTAATGAAAGAGGTGATGTAGTTACAACGGGCGGCACAGGATTTGGTTTAATGGCATTGATAGTTGGCGCTGAACGCGGTTTTATTTCACGTGAGCAAGCAGCCAGTCAAACAAAAAAAATTGTACAGTTTCTTGGAAAAGCAGAGCGATTCAAAGGTATTTGGTCACACTGGTACAATCCTGATGGTACCGCTTGCCCTTTTGGAGATCAGGTGAAAACGGGTGATGTTATTGAAACTTCTTTTCTTATGGCTGGTTTACTCACAGCTTACGAATATTATCTACAAAATAATTCGGTTGAAAAGGAAATCAGAGATTCAGTTGCTTCGTTTCGTAATACTGTAAACTGGAAATTTTACACCAACTCTCAGGAAGTTCTTTACTGGCTTTGGTACTCTCAGGAAAACCGTTTCGCTTTGCAAATTAAAGGATGGAATGAAGGACTTATCAGCTATATTTTGGCTTTGGGAGCACCCGAGCCAAATAATATCAGTACTGATACTTATAGAGACAGTTGGCTTAGAAGTGGCGGAATTGTAAAAAACAACAGAAAATTTTACGGATACACTTTACCATTAGGTGAGGATTACGGTGGACCTTTGTTTTTTGCACATTATTCATTTCTAGGATTGAATCCCGGAAAAATGAAAGACAATTATGTGTATTATTGGCAACAAAATGTAGCACACACACTAATAAACAGGCATTATTGTATTTACGAAGCACCCAAAAACTTTAAATACACTGAAACGGATTGGGGGTTAACTGCCTGCTACGGTGGTCGCCCTCCTTGGAATTATTCAGCCCGATCGCCATTGAACGACGATGGAGTAATAGCTCCTACAGCGGCAATGAGTTCATTTCCATACACACCGTTTTACAGCACACAGATGCTTTTAAAATTAGCCGAGTATTCGCTTGCCCATGGTACTTATGGTTTTGCTGATGCTTATTCGCCCGAAACATCTACTTCTGAGAAAAAACATCTAGCAATTGACCAGGGACCCATTGTAGTAATGATGGAAAATTACCGTAGCGGATTAATTTGGAATCTGTTGATGAAAAATGAAGACATCCAACGTGGTTTATCGCTTGCAGGAATCAGTACTCAACCTGAATTTGATGAAGGTTTTCATAAAGCAATAACAAATACATATACAAAACAATATGATATGATGAGGCATCCTGACAGAGAAAGTTTTGAACTCGATTTTTTTGTAAAAACGGCAGGTAATACAAAATTCAGATTTCTTAATTCTTCCGGAGAAACTGCTTTAGATACAACAATTCTGGCCAATAAAGGAGAAAATATTTTCAGTTTTAAAAATTCAAAAACTCTGATAAACCCAAAACAATACATGATTAAAATGACAACTTCCGACTTAAAGGATTATTCCTTAGTCGTTAGATTGAGATAAAAACAATAATAAATTAATTCCTTAAAAACAAAAAGTTATGAAAAAAGTATTTACTTTTTTGGTGATGGCATTTTTATTTAATGCTGTTACTATGGGTCAGGCTACATTCGTGCTTGACGATTTTGAAAACGGACAGGTAAATTTTACCGAAGTTGTAAATGTAAACCCACCTGCACACATGGATATCGCAGTAGTAGATAATCCAGTGAAAGATGCTGTGAATTCAAGTAACAAAGTATGGGAATGGAAACGCTACGATGCTGAAGCTGACAACAAAATTTGGGCAGGGTTCTATTCAGTACTTAAAAACGAGATACCTTCGGGTTATCATCGCATCGAAATTAAGTATCTCCGTAAAAATGCAACTTCACAGTTGAAAATTAAACTCGAAGGAGCTGTTACCAAAGAAATTATGCCAATAAATCTGGCAACCAAAACTAATCAGTGGGAAACGCTCGTTTTTGATATTTATGCTGCAGGTATTAAAAACATTAGGATATTTGGATTTTTCCCTGATTATTATGAACCTATAGATGTTAATGCAACTGTTTATGTTGATGACATTACCATCGTTTACGACCCGACAATAACTCCGCCTCCGGCTCCTACCACTATAACTTTGTTCGAAAATAGTGCAAACGATCGTTTCCACGATCAAAGCTGGTCGTTTAAAGAAGGTGGAAGTACGCTTGTTCAGGAACACTGGCAGGCAGCCGGATTGCCCGATGGCGATAAATTACCTTGTGTAACCAATCCGGTAAAAAGCGCTCCAAATGCTTTGAAATTACAATGGAAATCGGTTGAAGGCGGTAACTGGGGTGCAATTGTTGCTTCAATTGATTGGACTGCACATGATGTACGACAGATGACCAATTTCACTTTCTGGGTGAACTCGCCTGTTGCTCTAACTAAAACTGCTTTGCCTAAACTATATTTTGAGTCTTCTTCAGGAAATCCGAATAAAACAGGGAAATTGGATATGGGCAATTATGTAAACGATTTGGCTGCCAACACATGGACAGAAGTTGTAATTCCATTGGCTGATTTTTGGGCAGCCGATGCTGCATTTACTTCACAGGAGTTTATTAAGGGCATTTTCTTTGAGCAGAACGCTGCTGATAACGTAGAACATACTTTAATAATGGACGATTTCAAATTTGTTAAAGTAACTCCGGGAATAGTTTTGTTCGACAACAGTGCAGATAACCGTTTCTACGACCAAAGCTGGAGTACCAAAACTGCACCAAGTACATTGCTTCAGGAACACTGGCAGGGGCCGGGTTTACCCGATGGCGATAAACTGCCGGTTGTAACATCGCCGGTAAAAGATGGCGCAAATGCGTTGAAACTTCAGTGGAAATCAGCCGAAGGGGGCTCATGGATGGCATTGGTTGCTTCAATTGATTGGAAAGCTTTCGACCTAAATGATATGACACATCTGCAATTCTGGGTGAACTCACCTGTAACTCTCACCAAAGAATTACTTCCTAAAGTATTTCTCGAATCGCACAGTGGTAATCCGAATAAAACAGGCAAACTGAATCTAGGAAATTATGTAATTAGTCTTGCTGCAAATACATGGACAGAAGTTCGCATACCACTTGCCGATTTCTATGCTGCCGACCCTACATTTACGGCAAAAGATGTTGTAAAAGGAATTTTCTTTGAACAGAACACTGCCGATAATGTGGAACATACCATGTATATGGACGAATTCAAATTCATTACGGTTGCACCGAGTGAAGAAAATGCTCCAATTTTTATTGATTTCGGGTCAAATAATCCAGCATTGATGACAACTGGCAACTGGAACAATGTTACCGAACATCAATCGGGCACAACAAACCTGATAGATGAAGGCGGAAATGCCACAGGTATCAAACTCTCAGTTACAGATGCATTCTACAATGGTTACAACACCAACGGAACTAGTGCTCCTACGGGCGATGCTGCCATTTTTGTTCAAACTGCAACTTCAGATAATTTCTTCTGCAATGGGGCAGTTTGGGGATCGGTTCCTGCAAATCCAGAAGGAATTATTACAATGACCGGTTTGAATCCTGAAAAATATTATTCATTCAAAATTTTTGCATCACGCACAGGAGTAACAAATGTTCGTGAAGCTAAATATACTATGACCGGTTTAAACACTGTGTCGGATACCTTGAATGCAAGTAATAATATTTCACGAATTGCAGATATATTGAATATCAGACCTACTACTGATGGTACTATTATTTTCAAATCCGAAGCAGGTCCAAACAATAACAGCGCTGAAAAATTTTTCTTCCTTGGAGCAATGAAGATAATTCCTAGCAATACACCGACAGCGGTTGAAAATATAACGGTTGAAAATAAACTCAATGTTTTCTATCAGAACAATACTCTGAAAATTAATAATTATACCGGATTGGTTAAAGTTTATTCCGTAGCCGGAAGTCTGGTTGCCGAAGGCCAATCAATTTTCGGATATATGACCATTAAACTCGACAGAGGTTTGTATATTGTGAATACAGGTATAGGAAATGCCAAAGTACTTGTAAAATAATAAATCATTGAACTACTTAAAAACTCCGTAGTCAGTAAGCGGGCTACGGAGTTTTATCTCCAAACATAAAAAAAATCACTACTGTCCGACTAAAAAACGTATAAGAGGGGCTACTCCCTGAGGTTTCACCCCAATGTTGTACATTTGTATTTGGAAATAAAATACAACATGGGCAAAAATACGGAAATAAAATTAATCGGACAGCCGATTTTCAAACAAATTGTAGATTTGATTGAAGGGATTAACCTAACGGGGTTAATCAAGAAGCATAATTCGGATCATTATTATAAGGCATTCAAGTCACGAACCCATTTAATCACGATGCTGTTCGGGATATTCAGCAGGTGTGATTCGATGACAGAAATATGTGAGGGACTGCGTGCTATGGGAGGAAAGCTAAACCACCTGGGGCTTGATCAATCTCCTGCCAAGAGTACAGCATGCGATGGGTTACGTAATCGTGACAGTAAGTTTTTTGAAGATGTTTATTTCAGTTTGGTGAGTCGTTATAAGAGTTTTTTGTCGGACAGCCGAACTTTTGGTTTGACTTTTAAAGAGGTTTTGCTGATTGATTCGACCACTATAAGGCTTTTCAGTGACCTGTTAAAGGGTGCAGGCAGGAATCCCAAGGGTGACGGAAAGAAGAAAGGAGGTCTAAAGGTTCATATGTTGATAGATGCTGTACAATCGGTTGGACGATTTATCAAAATCACAGAAGCTAAAGTTCATGATAAGAACTTTCTGAAAGAACTTGACCTGATTTCGTATAGCATGGTGGTTTTCGACAGGGCTTATAACTATTATCACCAGTTTGCCTTGTGGACAGAGAAAAACGTGTTTTTCGTGACTCGTCTTAAGAAGAATGCTGTTTATAAGGTTATAGAGGTTCTGCAGAAACATGAAAAGGAGAAAAATAAGGCTATGGTTCTGCGCGAAGAAATTATAGAATTGGAATATTATCCGGAAACCGAACAGGGAAAACGTCAAATGAAAATCAAAAAAACGCTTCACCTGAAGAAAGTTTGCTATCAGGACCAACAGGGTCGTTATTTTGAATTTATCTCCAACAGTATGCACAGTAGTGCTGAAGAAATAGCGTTTTTGTATAAGAAACGGTGGGGAATCGAACTTCTGTTTAAGAAAATGAAGCAGAATTTTCAGTTGCACTATTTCTACGGAGAAAACGAAAATGCAATACGTACTCAGGTGTGGTGTACGTTAATTGCACAACTGCTGATGACTGTAGTTCAGAAAATGGCGAAAACCAAGAAAGCGTTCTCGGTTGTGGCTTCTTTGGTACGAATACATTTGATTAGCTTACTGGATGTATACCAACTTTTGAGAAGCACCAAGCGAGATTACATAAAAAACAGAGACAATCCCCATCTTGCAGGGCAGCTCAAACTTAATATTTAGGGTGGGGTCACTTTATTTAAAATGAGAAAATAAAAATAATAACAAATGACTATCAGATAGTTAGCTCGTTAACGCGAGTAAACTAAATTTTAGTCGGACAATAGTGAAAAAAAATTATAAAATGAAACGACAATATTTACTTTTTTTCTTATCTTTTTTTGTATTATCAACATTTGCACAATATCCACGTGCATCATTATGGACATCTGCCATGAGTAATTTTGCAGCACAGGATGCAGCCGGTGGAATTCAAAAAGATGTAGTTTTGTTTGCCGGAAGTTCAACATTTACCATGTGGAATAGCCTGCAAACAGACTTTCCGAGATCAAAAGTGCTCAACAGAGCTTTTGGTGGTTCAATAATGACTGATTTGATTTACTTTTTCAATCAGGTGGTTGCTCCATACAATCCACGTCAGGTTGTGCTTTACGAAGGTGATAATGATTTACATGAAACGACTAAAACCCCTGATGGATTTATGGAAGATGTGATTACAATGACGCGTATGATTAATATTTATTTTCCGAATGCCGAAATTCTGCTTGTTTCGATAAAACCAAGTCCTTCCCGAACTATTACATTCCCAAAATATGAAGCTGCAAATGCACTAATGAAGAATTATGCTGAAAAAAATACACATATTAAATACGTGGATACATGGACACCCATGTTAAAACAGGATGGTACCCCTGAAACATCCTATTTTGGTTCGGATATGTTGCACATGAATTCTTCGGGCTACGCATTGTGGAAATCGATTCTGGAACCATTTTTACTGACATCTGATTTTGAAACTCCTGATAAAATGGTATTTACTGAAAGCAGTCATGCACAGTATCACGATTTTAGCTGGATTAATGTTACTACGCCAAGTATTTTTAATACTGTAAAAAGTGAAAAGATTTCGACTGACAGTACTTACTATCATACAGGAAAAACTTCACTCAAATTTGATTATCAGGGCAACGTAGGGGGGAACTGGATGGCTTGTATAGCAGGACCGGACTGGATTACGTATGACATTCGACAAAGCAAAGCGCTTGAATTCTGGATATTTGCTCCTGTAGCAATCAATGGAAACGATTTACCATGTATTTATCTTGAATCGAAAACCGGTTCGATAACTTCAAAATTAAATCTTAATTCATATTTATCTGAGTTAACTGCTGCAAACTGGATGAAAGTTTCAATTCCTATTGAAGACTGGAAAAATGAAAGTCCATCATTTTCTTTCGATAATGTTAAAACTGTTTTTTTCTCACAGCAAAATGTTAATACATCACTCATTCAGTTTTATGTTGATGATATGTTTTTTAAAACTGATAATGGTACTTCAAATCTTGATGCAACGGGTGATATATTTATTGATTTCGGATCGAATGCTCCAGGATTTCCAACTCCCGGCAACTGGAACAACATTCACGACCATCAGGCAGCAAATGTTACTTTAATTAATGATAATGGCGATGATACAGGAATAACACTGAAAATTACCGATCCGTTCTATAATGGATTTAACACAAACGGACCAACTTCAGTTTCTGGCGAAGCAGCGATATTCCCCGGCACTGCAACTTCCGATAACTTTTTTGGACATTCACTCGATTGGGGGAATGTACCGGCAAATCCGAAAGGAGTTTTTACAATCACTGGACTGAATCCTGAAAAATATTACAGTTTTACTGTTTTTGCTTCGCGTATGGGTGTAAGTGATAACAGAGAAGCTAAATACAGCATACAATCAAAAACGGGTGTACTTGCGCAAACTTTAAATGCATCGGATAATTCTACTAAAGTTGCCAATATAACAAATGTTCAATCCAATTCATCCGGTGAAATAATTTTCACTGTAGAAGCGAGTGAGAATAACAACAACGCTACCAAATTTTACTATATAGGTGCTTTAAAAATCAGCTCCTACAATGAACCAAGCGCTCTGATACCGATATTAAATAAACAGAAATCTATTGTTTCGTATAAAAATGGTACTCTAAAGCTCGACGATTATACCGGAAAAGTTGTAGTTTTTGATATTTCAGGACGGGCATTGTCATCAGGACAGGCTGTTTTCGGATACTTCCCTGTTCATTTAACACAAGGTTTGTATATAATATCTACTGATAAAGGCACTGCTTCTTTATTCGTAAATTCAAGTAATTAATACAACTTTTTCAGGGGATGCAAAAGGTAAAGAAAAATTATTTTTCAAGACAAAGAAGGAAAAACATTCCCTTTTTTCGAATCACGCGTAAAAATATGTGTTTAAGCATAGATATTAGTCAATCTAAAGAGAAAGAATTTAATATCGACACCACCTCTCAAAGAAGCTGATAAGATGGTAATCGGCGGTTGGTTGACGAAAATTCTGGATAATGCAACAGACAACTGGATGGGATGGTTTAAGGGAAATTTGGATGAACTTCGTGTATATGATAAAGGTCTTACTGCTACTGAAGTAAAGAACCTTTATGATGCAGAAGTTACACAAATTAATTAATCATTTATCTGAATTCAGGGAAGGTAAAAAATTACTTTCCCTGAATTTTTTATAACAACTTTCATGCAGAAAAAGTATTTTGTATTTCTTCTCCTGCCATTATTTTTCTTGGGTTGCAAAAATGAAGAGCCTCAAGTTAAAGCTGTTAATGTATATATTGAAACTGTAAGTATCAATGGCAATCCGGTATCAACCAACGGAATTGTTTATAACCTTCCCGTTGATTCCGTAGTGTTCTCCATAGCCTTTTCCGAAGCTGTCGATAAATCCAAGATCAATCCCCAACATTTCTATGTGAACAATGGGATAGATACTTCCTTTATTGTAATGGACGATACGGCATCCCACAAATTAACTTTCAAAATAAAAAAACGACTTGAATACTACACCCAATATTCACTTTATATCTCTGAAGGAGAAAATCTTGGCGTCAATTTAATTGACAGTTATCAATTCTCATTCATTACCCAACTCGATTCCACTCCAAAATTCCCTGAAATTTCCGATGACAGCTTATTGACTTTGGTTCAAAAGCAGACGTTTCGATACTTTTGGGATTACGGACATCCTGTTTCAGGACTTGCAAGAGAACGTAGTGGTTCGGGCGAAACGGTAACCATTGGAGGTTCAGGTTTTGGTGTATTGGCAACGCTTGTGGCTATCGAAAGAAGTTTTATTACCCGCCAACAGGGCTTTGAAAGATTATCCACCATTGTGAATTTTCTGAATACAAAAGCCGATCGTTTTCACGGCGTTTTTCCTCACTGGATGAACGGGACAAGCGGAAAAGTGCAGCCTTTCAGCGAAAAAGACAATGGCGCCGATTTGGTGGAAACAGCTTTTATGATGGAAGGTTTATTGACGGTTCAACAATATTTTAAAAATGGAAATCGTGAAGAAAAAAACATGTGCGACACCATTCAAAAAATGTGGGAAGACGTGGAATGGAACTGGTTTCAACAAAACGGACAACAAAAACTTTATTGGCATTGGTCGCCCAACTATGGTTGGGCAATGAATATGCCTGTTACCGGTTGGAACGAAGCTTTGATTGTCTATATTCTGGCAGCGGCGTCTCCAACTTATTCAATCGAAAAATCGGTTTACGACAACGGTTGGGCTCGGAATGGGGCTATCAGAAACGGGAAAACGTTTTACGATATTCTGCTTCCTCTGGGCGAAGATCGGGGTGGACCGTTATTTTTTACGCATTATTCATTCTTAGGACTTGACCCGAGAAATCTATCGGATACTTATGCCAATTATTGGATGCAAAATACAGCTCATACAAAAATAAATCATCGTTATTGTATTGCCAATCCGAAAAAAAATTTTGGTTATAGTGCTGATTGTTGGGGTCTCACAGCAAGTGATTTCCCGGGAGGATATACTGCTTCATCCCCCAATAACGACAACGGCACCATTGCACCTACCGCAGCATTGTCATCCTTTCCCTACACACCTGAAGAAAGCATGCGCGCACTGCACTTTTTCTACTATGTTCTGGGAGATAAAATCTGGGGCGAATATGGTTTTATGGATGCGTTCAACTTGAACAAACAATGGTTTTCCAATTCCTATCTGGCCATTGACGAAGGCCCTATTATCGTAATGATTGAAAATTATCGTTCCGGCTTACTTTGGAATTTGTTTATGCAAAATGAAAATGTTCGGCAAGGATTGGGAAAATTGAGATTCAGTTTTTAAAATTGATCCAAATATAGGAACCAACTTGCTAAAAAAATACTAAATCAGCGCTTCCCGAAAACTTCAGAAAGCGCTGATTTTATAGTCAAAATTCATTGGTATTTGAAATTACATACCGTCTTCAATAGTCCACACAAAAGCACGAATTCCCATCACATCAGAAGTTGCATCCAATGCCCTTAATTCTTCCAGTATAGGCTGAACTTTTTCATCCGAGACAACGGTAATAATAGCACTGTTTAATGAGGGCCATACATGGCTTCCATAATGAG
>Ga0116174_10002755_pt1 | contig 14922 bp, 14 predicted proteins | sample AD_UKC087_MetaG_FD_89801 | JGI IMG/M metagenome (GOLD analysis project Ga0116174, IMG submission 89801) | Active sludge microbial communities of municipal wastewater-treating anaerobic digesters from USA - AD_UKC087_MetaG | ecosystem: Engineered > Bioreactor > Anaerobic > Digestate | place: USA...
CCTTCAAGTTTGAAATGGTTGAAACAAATTTCCCTCTGTAAGCCTTTTACTGATTTGAATTTCTGATTTTGTGCATTGTGACGATTTTTTTATCTTCTGCCTACTTTTGCTTGACACTAACTTTTTCTCCCCGCCACTTGCTTTATCACAAATTATATAGTATAATATAAGGTGAATGTTTATGTGCAGAGGTGAAAACGTTGGAGCATGAGGTCCTTCACATCGAGGGCACCGTTGGGAATGTCCTTTATAAGAACGAAAATAACGGATATATAGTGCTGGACCTTGATGCAGGCGGTGAGCTCATTACAGTTGTGGGAGAGCTTGGCGACATCGAGGAGGGCGAAGGCCTTATCCTTGAGGGAAGCTATATCAGCCACCCTCGCTTTGGAACTCAGTTCAGCGCGGTCTACTGCGAGAGAAAGCTTCCCGAGACTGTAGTCAATATCGAGAAGTATCTGGCTTCAGGAGCAGTCAAGGGCATAGGTCCGGGACTGGCTAAGAAGATAGTTGACGTATTTGGCGACCGCACCCTTGATATAATGGAGAATGCTCCCTTCCGTCTTGCGGAGATAAAGGGCATATCTCCGAAAAAGTGCGAGGAGATAGCCGCTGAGGCGCAGAAGCTTTTCTGCCTTCGGAATCTTATGGCATTTCTGTCCCAGTATGAGGTGAAGTCCCGCTTTGCCATGAATACTTACAGGAAATTCGGCTCCGACGCCATGACACTGCTCAAGCTCAATCCCTATCTGCTCTGCGGCGACGCTATTGAGCTGGATTTCAGCAAGGCTGACACCATCGCTCATGATATGCACATAGCCAGAAATGACAGTAAGCGCATTATCGCGGGAGTTCAGTACATTCTCCGCGCAAACGGCGGTATAGGTCACACCTGTCTTCCGCTGGAGGTGCTGGCAAAGAAGACCCAGGACACCCTTGGAGTCTCTGAGAGCGATTTCTACAGCGCTTACAACGCCGCGCTTGACGACAATGAGCTTTTTGAGTACATAAAGGGTGAGATAGAATTCGTCTACCTGCCCGACTACTTTTACGCAGAGAGCTTCATCGCCGACAGGACACACATTCTCAAGGACTTTTCCTCTCCCGAGGATTTTAACTATGATATCCTCATAAATATCGAGGAGGAAGAGCATAACATCAAATACGAAAAACTCCAGCGGCAGGCTATCACTACCGCTGTTTCAAGGGGACTCATGGTGCTGACGGGCGGTCCCGGTACAGGTAAGACCACTACCCTCAACGCTATAATCTCCATATTCGAGAAAAAGGGCATGAAGGTGCTTCTGGCGGCTCCTACGGGTCGCGCAGCGAAGCGTATGTCCGACCTTACAGGCTGCGAAGCCAAGACTATCCACCGACTTCTTGAGGTGGTCTATGATTCGGGGGACAGGCTTACCTTTGCCCATAACGAGAACAATCCTCTGGACTGCGATGTGCTAATAATCGACGAGATGTCCATGGTGGACGTGGTGCTTTTTGAGAAGCTGCTCCGCGCAGTGCGGCTGGGGTGCAGGCTCATAATGGCGGGGGACAGTGACCAGCTACCCTCGGTAGGCGCGGGAAATCTGCTTGGTGACATCATCGACAGCGGCATAGTCCCTGTGACCGAGCTGAAGGAGATATTCCGTCAGGCTCAGCAGAGCTGCATAGTCACCAATGCCCACAGGATAGTGGCAGGAGAATACCCTGACCTTACCCGCAAGGACAGCGATTTCTTCTTCTTTAAGCGCACCGACTATCAGCAGGCGCTGAAGCTCATAGTTGACCTTGCAAAGACAAGACTGCCAAAGGCGTACAACTATTCTCCAACAGAGGATATACAGATACTTACTCCTTCACGAAAGGGTGTAACAGGCACTGTTGAGCTGAACAAGCTGCTCCAGGCAGAGCTCAATCCTCCTGCAAAGAACAGGCAGGAGAAAAAGGGCTATGTCTATACCTACCGCGAGGGCGACAAGGTAATGCAGACCCGCAACAACTATGACATAACCTGGTCCAAGGACGGGGAGCAGGGGGCGGGTATCTTCAACGGCGACATAGGCCGCATAATCAGCATCGACAACAGAAGCTCACTTGCGGTCATAGACTTTGACGGACGGAAGGCTACATATACCTTTGACCTGCTGTCACAGGTGGACCTTGCCTATGCGGTGACAGTCCACAAGAGCCAGGGCTGCGAATTTGAAGCGGTAATACTTCCCATTATGGGCGGCTTCGACAAGCTGTGCTACAGAAATCTGCTGTACACGGCGGTAACAAGAGCAAAAAAGCTCCTCATACTCATCGGCAGTGAGGAGAATATAAATAAAATGGTAGACAACAACAAGCGCACAAGGCGGTACACCTGCCTGCGCCATATGCTCGCAGGAGCGGCAAAGCAGAAAAGCTCCTCTCCCTTTGAGCAGTAAGAAAGGAACGTAAAAATGGCAAATACTGATATCGGAATAGACCTCGGTACATCAAATATCGTAATGACAATGGGCAACAAGGGCGTTGTGCTCAGTGAGCCTTCAGTCATTGCTTACAACACAAGAACAGAGCGCGTACTTGCAGTTGGCAAGGAGGCCTATGAGATGATAGGCAGAAATCCCGACTATATTGCAGTTAAGCGCCCAATCAGCGAGGGAGTCATCTCCGATGATGACCTTACTCACAGCATGATAAGAGAGTTCATACTCAAGGTAACAGGCAGACAGCTCATGAAGCCCCGTATAGTCATCTGCATTCCCTCTTTCATCACCGACATCGAGAGCCGTGCAGTTGTTGATGCTGCAAAGAGCGCAGGTTCAAGGCAGGTATACCTCATACAGGAGCCCATTGCCGCTATGATAGGCGCAGGTGTCAACATCACCAAGGCAAAGGGACACATGATAGTTGACATCGGTGGCGGTACCACAGATGTGGCTATCGTTTCCATGAACGGTGTAGTTACCTCTCATACAGTCAAGGTGGCAGGAAACTCCATAGACCGCTCCATAATCAAGTATATGCAGAACAAGTACAAGCTCCTCATCGGCGAGAGAACAGCGGAAAAGGTAAAGATAGAGCTCTGCAACCTCTATGACCCAAGCGAGGAGATGACCTATCTGGTAAAGGGCAGAAGCCTTCTCAAGGGACTGCCCGCACAGGTGCTTCTCAGCGAGACCGAGCTTTTTGAGGCTATCGAGGACGATACCTTCGCTATCATGGAGGCTATCCGCAAGGTGCTTGAGGATGCTCCTCCCGAGCTGGTGGGAGACATCTATGACAACGGACTTCTCCTCACAGGCGGCGGTGCTCTCCTGGGCGGACTTACCCAGCTCATCAAGCGTACACTGGGAATAAGCTGCAATATCGCCAAGGACTCCATAAACTGTGTAGCCAAGGGCACAGGCATGGCATTCGGAAGAATGACAACGCTATTAGATGGTTTCGAGGCAGCTACAGTTTACAAGTACAGATAAAACAACCGTAAAAGCTTCCCGAGCCCATGACGGGAGCGCAGGCACTGCGCATGGATTTGAGGCAGCTGCAGTTTACAAGTACAGATAATACATATTTAAAGGGACGACACTTGCCGTCCCTTTTGTGTTATATTCACTTGTCGCCGAAGCTTATGGTTTTGGTGGCTATTTCTTCACGAAATCTTGTATCATGCTCCACGAAAAGCATGGTGGGGGAGTACCTTTTCAGCAGGTCCTCTATCTGCATACGGGAAAAAACGTCGATGTAGTTCAGGGGCTCGTCCCAGATATACAGGTGAGCAGGAGTGAGCAGACTTGCGGCGATGAGCAGTTTTTTCTTCTGCCCCTCGGAGAAGTCCTCCATGTTTTTGGTGAGCTGGCTCCTCTCTGTGCCCAGCTGACGCAGGATAGTGCAGAGCATACTCAGATCCAAGCCGCGCTCCTCGCATAGAGAAGCAATATTGCCGCGGAGCCATGAGGTGTCCTGGTCGATATAGGAAATGATAAGTCCCGAGGCGGTGTCACAGGCGCCCTGCTCTGTGAACTGAACAGGTTTACGGGCATATCCCGAGTGACTGAGCACAGCTTTTATAAGTGTGGATTTCCCGCAGCCGTTGGTGCCGTGGAGGGCAACTCTCTCTCCCTGCTGTACAGAAAAGGTCATGGGAGAGAAAACAGGCGTGTCGGAGCTGCCGTAGATCACCGTAAAGTCACGGAAGTTGACGATGGTTTTTTGTGGTGGACAAGCGGAGAGAGCTTCAGTTCCGCCACTCGCTCTATGTCGCTGAGAAGTCCCTCCTGCTGAGCGATATTGCGGTCTATGCGCTTCTCCATCTGTTTTACGCGGCTCTGCATTTTCTTGGTCTTGGCTCCGATATAGGAGCGGGTGCTGATACATCGGTCATTCTCCTTGACAGGGTCGAAGCCTATTTTGGTACGCTCATTCTTGTCAGCCCACTCCGCTGTCTGACGTGCAGCCTGCCGCAGCTTTTTTATCTCCTTGCGGTGCTTCTCATTCTCAGCCTCTGCGAAGCTGTCACGCCGCTGCTTGTTCTCCCACCAGACAGAGAAGTTTCCGTTCTGAACATCTATGGACTTGCGGTTCAGCACCAGTACATGGTCGGTGCAGGCGTCCAGCAGGTCGCGGTCATGGGAGACGAGAATAAATCCGCTCTTGCCTGTCAGGTATTCCTTTACCTTCTCACGGGAGCTTTCGTCCAGGTGGTTTGTGGGCTCGTCAATGAGTCTGAACTGCTCTCCGCAGGAAAACAGCAGCGCCAGAAGTATCTTTGTGCGCTCTCCGTGGCTCAGTGTATTGAATGGGCGGTAGAGTATTTCCGCGGTCTTGCCAAGCTGTGCCAGTTCGCATATCATGCGCCATTCTTCGCAGCATGGGGAGACCTCTGGCAGGAACTCCGAGGCAGTGCGCTGTGCCTGTTCGTAGCTGACCGAGCAGGGAAAGAAACTGAATCCTACGGAAGCGGTGATAGTTCCGCTGTAGCTATACTTCCCCATGAGCAGGCTGAGAAAGGTAGTCTTGCTTTTGCCGTTCCTGCCGATAAATCCCAGCTTCCAGTCGGTATCTATAGAGAACGAGATGTTTTCAAAGACGTTGTCGGAGCTGCCGTCATAACCGAATGTAAGGTCGTTTACAAGTATCTGTGACATATTTATTCCTCCTTTCGGTCCACAAAAAAACGGGGACCGTTTGCTGCCAAACAGTTCCCGTTACATTCCATGACCTCAGGGCGCATCGACAGAATGAGCCTGTAAAAGTGCGCAGATAAATATATAGCACAAAAAAGAGGTTATGAGAACATAATCCACTTTTGGCAACATGATAAGACAGTATGCCTGTAGATCCACACTGTCAGGTTAATTATTCATGTGTTCAAAAGTGAATTATCTTTTCATCCTCACACCTCTTTCATTAATATCTGAGTGAATTATAGCATAGATTTACGGTATTGTCAAGGGGGAGCTTCAAAACTCTTGACTTTCCGTATTTTTTACTGTATAATGAGTTTTATTATGTTAGCGGAGGGCAGAGATATGAGACCATCGGAATTTCTTGATATACTTCATGTTGCGGAGAAGCTGAAAGACACACCTCGGCACTGTACAACGTCAAACAGGCGCAGGGAGAGCGTTGCGGAGCACAGCTGGCGGGTGTCACTGATGGCAATGCTGCTGAAAAAAAGAGTTCCCTGAGGCGGATATGGACAGAGTGGTGAGAATGTGCCTTATCCACGATCTTGGGGAGTGCTTTACGGGGGATATTCCCACCTTTGTCAAGACCGATGCAGACCGTGAGACCGAGGACAGCCTCCTTGACCGCTGGGTATCGTCTATGCCTGATGAAGTGAGGAACGAGCTTGCGGAGCTGTACGCGGAGATGAACGCTCAGAAGACTATCGAGGCGAAGATTTTCAAGGCTCTTGACAAGCTTGAGGCTCTGATACAGCACAATGAGTCGCCCTTAGATACCTGGTCGGAGAACGAGTATGAGCTGAACAAGACCTATGCCTTTGACACTGTTGCCTTTTCGGAATGGCTTACGGAGCTGAGAAAAGCAATACTCGCTGATACGCTGGAAAAAACAGAGCATGGGACTATATAAAAAGAAGCACGAAAGCGCATGGTACGCCTTCGTGCTTTGCTTTTGTTATCCGTTTATGGAAGAATGACTGTGGATGTAGAACTCCTCCTGACTTGGCTGCCAGCCCTTTTCCTTCGGCGGGAACAGCTTGTCGAACTCCTCAACTGCTTTCTCGTCATCACAGGGCTTGTCAACATCGCTCGGATAGTAGAACCACTTTCTGCCGTCAAGAGCGTCCTCATTCAGCACCTTCACAAGAAGTGCGGCAGGGAAGAAGTCTCCCTCAAAGCACACATTGTACTTTTTGCAGCTCTTGTAGCCTCTTGCCACGTAGTTATCGGGATTGCCGAAGTTGATAACAACATCGTATCCCATTTCTGCGGCAATAGCAAAGGTATGCTCCAGCAGTGCCTTGCCCAGTCCCTTGCGCTGATATTCGGGAAGTACACAGAGAGGTCCCATTGTCAGAATGTCCTTCTCATTGCCCGCTTCGTCCCTGAGCTTAGCGCGGCAGTACATAACACAGCCTGCTATTTTTCCGTCTGTTTCGATGACATAGTCCAGCTCGGGAACAAAGTCCTTATGCTTTCTCATTATGTGGATGAAGTAATGCTCAAAGCAGCCGGGGATGCTGAGATTCCAGAAAGCCTCTCTTGCGAGGTTTTCAACTTCACGGTAGTCCTTTTCTGTTTCCTTACGGATGATATAGTCATTTTTATTCATTGTTTTTTTCCTCCTGAAAATGTTGACGGGACATACGGAGGCTTGTGTGAGATAGAATTCGCAAACCTCCGTTTACGCTGCTATCTCTGTTCTGTTATTATTTTTCAAACAACTTCTCCTTAAAATTAAGATATATGAAATACTACGCAGTATTTCCAAGAGTATTGTAACACATGGCATCTCAAAAGTCAAGCTGAAGTCAAATTAAAGCTGTTGGTGTATAAAAACAAAGCGGCATTTGATATATAAAAATATAATGCAGATATATTGACATTATATTTTGAGTGTGCTATACTAAAATGTGACATGACTGGAAAAACAGCGGAAATAAGGCTTTCAGCAAATGATAATACCAATAGATGTTCTAAGCGGCGGTCGGTCAAAAAAATGTGAAAAGAGGACGTTATGGAGCAGAATCAAATCAATAACAGCCAGGGCGCTCCCGCACAGCAGCCTGAGCAGCCTGCTGCTGCACCGACACAGCAGCCCGTGCAAAATGTGCCATCAAACACAGGAGCACAACCTGCTCAGCCGCAGCAGAAAAAGAAAAGCAAAAAGCCTCTTATAATCGCAGTTGTTGCTTCACTTGTCTGCTCGGGTACAGGTGGCTTTTTCCTCTATCGTCATTTTGCTGACGATGACTCGGGAAGCGGAAAGCGCAAGGGCAGCAAAAAGGACGACAGCGCTGTTGAGGAGCTGATGGACCTTACCGACTATGATGCTGATACTGAGGAGGAGATGACCGAAAACATCTACGATGACGGTCCAGAGGAGAGCGAGTTGTCACAGCTCAGTCTCAGCTTTGATGACAACGGAGGCTTCCAGGTACTCAGCGGCAGCTTTGATACCAAAATATCCGAGGAATATGAGGCACTTGAGTTCATCGACAGCTATGCTGAGCAGATAGGCATAGAAGATGCCTATGATGAGCTCAGCTATATCAGCGAAAATACAATTGATGACTGTACATACTACAAATTCCAGCAGGTATATGACGATGTGCCTGTATACGGAAATGAGCTCATCGTTTCTGTCAATAAGGACGGCATCGTTGATTCCGTCAGCGGCGGATATACTCCCGTCGACATCGATACAGATCCTTCAATAGATCAGGAAGAGGCTGAGGAGATCGTCAGCAAGCATTTGGGCGGCGAAGCAAAGATCATTGAAAATGAGCTTTGTATTCTCCCTGATAGCGAGCTGTGTTCAGAGAGCCTTGCCTATGCGATCATGGCTATCGGAGATGAAAAGGCAGCTGAATTGCTGATCGATGCGAACAGCGGCGAGATAATTGATGAAAACCCGCTTTATTCCTCACTTGTTGAAGGTATGGATGTAGAGATAGACGGCTCGGTTTATCATGTCGAACTTGAAAAAAGAGAGCTTGTTGGTTATAATCTCTACGATCCGAATCGCAATATCACCGTAACAGATGCAGATAGTGCTTCTTTCAGTACTGCTATGGTTACAAATGTGCTTTTTGGAGGATTTGAACCGCTTGCAGCCATAAAAGTACCGGGCGGGGAAAATGGTAATGTAAAGCTTTATGTCTATCCTAAATTGGATTATACCGAGCTTATAGAACCTTTAGGAGTGCCAGGGATAGTTGAACTGCCCGATCCGATGCTTCCTGATTATACCGTCGGTTCCATGAGCAGTATCCAGAATGCGTATGATTATTATGATAATAAGTTTGGCTGGAAATCAATTGATGGACAGGGGAAGCCTCTGAATATTATTGTAGGCGTTAATGATACTCTCTTTCATGAAACTTACGAGGAGACAGATAAAACAATTATAGATTTATATCACTTCATTAAACTACTTATTCCAAGTTGGCGGAAATATCATAATGCGTGTTATGTAGGCGGTACAGATCTTTTTATGATCAGCGAATTAGGCGGTCAGGCGCTTGTCGGCAAAGGAACTCTCGGACACGAATATACTCACGGTGTAATGGATAACGTTGCTCATCTGAAAAGCAATGTATACGCAAAAACTGTAGACGAAGGATACGCCGATGTAATGGGTTCATTGATTTCAGGTGACTGGGAATTCTCAGTAAATGAGGTCTCAAAAAAATGGGCGGGTTATGACACTAATGTAAGAAGTGCTATCGATCCGAATAAGTACCATGCTCCGGCAATTGTAGGCGACAGCGAATTTGATGCATCATGGAGCGATGAACATAATAATCCAACTGTTGTATCACATACCGCGTACATTATGAATCAGAAAGGTCTGTCAGAAGACAAGATAGGCGAAGTATTCTTCCATTCAATGTTCAGGCTTACAAGCAACCCTGATTTTGAGAAAGCAGCAATTGCAGTTATTAAAACCGCACACCTGTTAGGCTACAGCCAGGAAGAACAGCAGGCTGTCGCAAAGTCGTTTATCGAGACCAAAATGCTTGATCCTTCCGGAAAGGTTTCAGTTAACGTTCACTGCGGCAAACACATTGTTCCTTATGCAACAATAACCGTCAACGGCAAAGAAGTCGGAACAACTGACGATGAGGGAAACCTGACCTTTGATTTTGATCCTGAGTGGGCAGGCGGTGCGGAGCCGAGTGCAGAGGCTGACGGATTTAAAAAGCTGGATAAGATCATCTATTTCATGCTTGATGACGAAAGCATTGACATTAACCTTGCATTTGGCGGTGACTTCGGCTCCGTTCATGGCAGCGATGCTCCTGTCTCGGACGGTTCCACAGGCGAGAAGGTAAAGGTGACCATTGTTCAGATGGCTGCGGACGGAACATCGGAGCATTCCAAGCAGAAGGCTCAGGATTACTACGTTCAGAAGGGATCAAGGATCTCCCTTAAGAAGCTTGTTGAGCAGCTCAACAAGGCAATGAGCAAGCTGAAGGGCTCAAAGCTTGACGAGATCATGGATATCAACATCACTACCGACGGCAGCAAGATATACTTCGATACAGGATATATGCCCGTGGAGATGTCCTACGTTATCTACGGTACGGATGAGGTGTTCGACTTCAGCAAGCCTGTCACCGAGGATGTGGTCATTGAGCCGAGAGTCGGGGTAAACTTCTCCGGCTTAGGCTTTGGTGATGAAAGCTTCGATATGGACGATATGCAGGATCTTGCAGACGCTCTGGACGGTATGTTCAACGGCGGAGGCAAGAATTAAAAAACGATAAATAACAAAGCTCCCGCTATGCTTAGTGGGAGCTTGTTTTATATGTATTTATAAGTGTGCAAGGATTACTATACCTATAGCGAACATCGCTATGCCGAAAGCTGCAAGTACTCCGCCCATACAAATCAGTATTATGGAAATAGTCTTTGAAAGTGGAGCATCGCGCTCAACAAAGGCGTGTTTCGGCTTATTGGGATCATAGAAAACATCAACGTTCTTGCCGACAGGGTACCTTTCTTTCATGGCAGCCTGGGCAGATGATGTGCCGCCTTTTGTTTTTACGACCAGGGGGAGTTCACCGTCTGCTGTTATGTTTGAGGAACTGCTGAGAAGCTGCCTGCCAGCAACTTCAGCGAAGACATCTGTTCTTCCCGCAAACCTTGGACCTGCCACCTTGTAGGTCTGTCCGTCCACAGTGTAGCTCACCAGAGGTACACGGATATCGTTGCTGGTGATATTGGACATACGCTCAACAGTGCCGATAGTATGACCTGTAAAGTGGGTCCTTCTGTATTCGGGGCGTCTGAAGCCAAGCCATATAATTATTCCCGTAGTTATTGCGCCGAGTACGATGATAAGTATTCCCGCAAGTATAAGGGCAAATGATAGTGTACTGTGCATTTGATCGACCTCCATGATAATCATTTATGAGCTTAGGATAAGTATAACATAAAAATAAAGGCATATCAAGAGTCATTTGAAGATAGGGGATTTTATTATTTATTTCAGGGGACTATTGCTATTTCTTTGTATTTGTGCTATAATAATTTAGAAATTCTGAATTGTGACAGAAAGGATAATGTAATTATGAATATGAACTTCAAGTGTAAGCTCCCCATTCCTGCTGAGGTAAAGAGCGAATACCCCGTATCTGAGGAGCTTGGCAAGGTAATTGCCGAGAGAAATGAGAAGATCGCGGAGGTCATCAGGGGAGACAATGACAGACTCATGCTCATCATAGGTCCCTGTTCCGCTGATAATGAGGACAGCGTTATAGATTATATCTGCCGCCTCAGAGAGGTCCAGGAGAAGGTGAATGACAAGATCCTCATAGTTCCCCGTATCTACACAAATAAGCCCCGTACAACAGGCAAGGGCTACAAGGGTATGCTTCATCAGCCCGATCCCAGTCAGAAGCCCGATATGTACAAGGGTATAGTTGCTATCAGAAAAATGCACCTGAGAGCTATCCAGGAAACAGGCTTTACCTGCGCTGACGAGATGCTCTACCCGGAGAACCATCGTTACCTCAATGACCTTTTAGGCTATGTTGCTGTAGGAGCCCGCTCTGTTGAAAATCAGCAGCACAGACTTACTGCAAGCGGACTCAATGTTCCTGTAGGTATGAAAAACCCTGTAAGCGGAAGTCTTCATGTGCTTATGAATTCCATCGAAGCTGCACAGTCGGGACATACCTTTCTCTACAGAGGCTGGGAGGTAGTTACCGAGGGCAATCCTCTCGCTCATGCTATCCTCAGAGGCTATGAGAACCACCACAGCCAGAGTATGCCCAATTATCACTATGAGAACCTCCAGCTTCTTGACCAGTTCTATGAGGCAAAGGGCTTCAGCAATCCAGCCTGCATAATAGATACAAATCACTGTAATTCCGGCAAGCGCCCCTTTGAGCAGCCCCGTATAGTAAAGGAGGTCCTCAGCAGCCGCAGATACGACGAGAGGATCCGCAAGCTGGTAAAGGGCTTTATGATCGAGAGCTACATAGAGGACGGAAATCAGAAGGTAGACGAGCACGTTTACGGAAAGTCAATAACCGATCCCTGCCTTGGCTGGGTGAAGACAGAGCAGATGATAATGGATATTGCCGACAGATTATGATCTGAAGAGCACAGAAAATCTAAGATATCACATCAAAAAGAGCGCTGCCGTTTCGGCAGCGCTCTTCATGCTTTTATAGAGGCATATAACCCCTGATATGTTCAGTTCTGTTTGAAATACACGTTTCTGTACCAGTCGATGGTCTCGGCAAGTCCCTTGTCCACAGAATATTCTGCCTTCCAGCCAAGTCTGTCAAATGCCTTTGTAGCATCGAGCTGCTGGATAAGTATCTCGGAAACGTCGCTCTGCTGTACAACAGAGGGGGATATCATCGCAGCCCATAATAGATTTGATCTTATTGACTACTGTCTCTATATCAGTAGCGATACCTGTACCGAAATTGAATGCGTTTCCTACAACGTTCTCTTTTTCGATATTATAGAGCATATACATATAAGCATTTAAAATATCATTGATATAGAGGAAGTCTCTCTTGAACACGCCGTTTGCAGGGTGTCTGATAACAGGAGATTCACCATTTTCCAGCTTCTGGATAGTTCCGGGAACCAGTCTGTTGAAGTTGTTGTCTCCGGGGCCGTAGATATTTCCGAATCTTCCGACTACAACGGGAAGACCATAGCTGTGATAGAAGCTTCTTGCGAGCATATCCTGACATACCTTTGAAACGTCATAGGGATTGCTTCCCTGGAGTACCATGGTCTCATCATAGGGAAGAACATCACTGTCTCCGTATACCTTATCACTTGATGCAACAAGAACGCTCTTTACAGTATCCATGTGAAGTCTTGCTGCGTCTAAGATGTTATATGTACCAACAATATTTACCTGGAAAGTTACCTTGGGCATCTTATATGCAAGATCCTGAAGTGCAACAGCTGCAAGATGGAAAATGATCTCGATCTTCTGCTCAACGATGATCTGCTCGATGAGAGCGCCGTTGCTGATATCGCCGTAGTAGATATTTACCTTTTTATCAAGTCCGCAGATACTGAAGTAACTGTTGTTGTCACATCTTTCAATGAGTACAGTCACATTTGCACCCTCATCAATAAGATACTTTGTAATGTGTGCACCGACAAATCCTGTTGCACCTGTTACAAAAATACGCTTATCCTTTAAATTCACTTTATTCCTCACCTTTCTTATTCGCCTGTTTTGATAGGGTGATTGTTGTGAAGTGTCAGATATCAGCAGTTTTTAGCGTTTACATAACAGGTCATACTAAACATATATTTTATCATAGATCTTGTGCTTTGTCAAGTTTTTTTAGCTTTTACTGCTGCGGTGAATATTTTTAAATGGTTTTTTTCCAGCTATTGACGAATACGAAAAATTGTGATATAATATTTTGGTTTGTGCATATCGATGCATCGTCTGCATCGGCTGTCACCAACATTTTTTACATTTTTTTTGGAGGTACTGCTATATGAGTCTGCACTCGCAAACGGGCATTGCAGCATACTCCGATGTGAAGCTCATCGGTATTGCTGCAAAAAATGAAAACATAACAAGAGGGGAGGAAGCAGAATGAGCGAAGTATTAAGAGAGAATAATCCGAAAAAAATATTTGTTGCTAATGGTGTTTTACACGGACATTTTACAGGAAGCGTAGAAGTAGTAAGAGAATTAGCAGAATTAGGATATGATGTTACATGTTTTGTTACAGACGAATTTGCAGACAGATTAAATGATATTCCTGTAAAAAAGATAGTTTATTCATCAGATGTAAGTGAAGTTGCTAAAAAAATGCCTCCGTATGTTCCTCCTTTTGCCATCAATTCATTTTTTTGGTCGGCAAGGCAACATATATGGTCATTGAGCATTTATTGCAGGATAAAACAGACTATGATTACTATATCTTTGATGCTTTCTTTGATATTGAAGAGATGAACAAGATCCTGAAGATAGATCCTTCAAAGTTCACCATCATCTATCCTTCATTCATACTTACCGATGAAAATCAGTTCGATAATTCAAGATTGATAGGCTTACTGTGGACAAGCCAGCATTATAATATCAATCTTCGTGATTTCGTTGGACTTATATTCACTCCCAACAAGATCAAGAAGCTGATCCTGACATCAAAATTCTTCCATTTAAGACCTGAAGATACTGATGAGACCTGCTATTTCCTTGGTCCTCATATTGAACAGAGAGTTGTTGATAACAGCTTTGATTTCAAGAAAGAAGAGGGCAAAAAGCTTCTTTTCATCTCGCTTGGCACTATCTTTGGCAAAGACCTTGATTTCTACCACCAGTGTATTGAAGCATTCAGGGATTCTGAAGAATATCAGGTCATCATGTCAGTCGGGAAATTCGTTGATATCGAACAGACCTTCAAGGATATCCCCAAGAACTTCACTATTTACAACTATGTACCTTAGCGGATAGTGATCTGAAGCGAGCAACATTCCGCACAATAGAGAGACTGGCTGACCACACTAAAGTAAGCTTTGAAAGTATAGTACATCCGGGAACATACCTGACGTCTACTGCTTATGGGGATATTGCTCTGACAGACGGCAGTGATCCTGCTTCGTGTACATTCAGTATCTCACCCGATGGAATTATCCCATCAGTGATAAAAGGAGACGTCAATGCAGACGGTGCATTCAATATATCCGATCTGTTACTTTTGCAGAAATGGCTGCTTGCTTTTCCAGATACGAAACTGAAAAACTGGCAGGCAGGTGATCTCTGTGAGGATAACAACCTTGATGCATTTGATCTGTGTGAAATGAGACGCGAACTGGTGGCTCATAGTGAGCCGAATTTATGATAAACAGCAAGCTGTAGGGAGACCTGAGGCTTGCTGTTTATAGGCATACTCACGAAAGATACCTTCTGCGTCCTATTACCTGGTACCAAGGAAGGAATAGAAGTAATAAAAAGAAACAGCCCGAATAATCGGGCTGTTTATATGGTGCGGGTAACAGGAGTTGAACCTGCACGGATTGCTCCGCCAGAACCTAATGGTAATGTAACGCTGTTGGAATTAATGTTCTGCACTTATTTCAAAACTATTGAAGCATATGATTAAAGATGCATCAAGTTGTGCGCTATGTATGCTAAAATAAAACTGAGCCAGATATGGCACAAATGATAATAAAAAAGTGAGCCACTAATAATAAAAATCCTGTATAATAAGAGAAAGAGCTTGTGTACAGGAGGAACAAGGAG
>Ga0116174_10002763_pt1 | contig 14904 bp, 13 predicted proteins | sample AD_UKC087_MetaG_FD_89801 | JGI IMG/M metagenome (GOLD analysis project Ga0116174, IMG submission 89801) | Active sludge microbial communities of municipal wastewater-treating anaerobic digesters from USA - AD_UKC087_MetaG | ecosystem: Engineered > Bioreactor > Anaerobic > Digestate | place: USA...
TCAGTCGCGCAGATCTGGCACAGGCCCTCGTCAAGCATCGAAAGCGCCGCCTCGAGCGCCACCGTGCCGCCCCTTCCTATGAGATCGCCCATGGAGATCTGTCCGAAGGCCCCCATCTCCTTTGCCTTCTTCATCGGACCCAGGTCGTCCCACATGACCGAGTACCTCTCAGGGTGGGCGATGACCGGGACCAGCCCCTTGTCGACGATCCTTTCGACGCAGCGATAGATTATCGATGCCCCCGTGGAATTGGAAAACTCGGTGAGCAGGTATCTTCCTCCAGCAAGGGTGAGGTCTTTCAGCCTGTCGCCCAATGCGTCTATGGCCTCGCCCCTCATGACGTTGAATTCGCATCCGAAGTGTACTTTCGCCCTTATGCCGATTTCCGATGCAGCATCGTTTAGCTGCCTTACGGCCCTTTTGATGTGGGCTTTGTCGTCCACCGCCCACGAATGGGGGGTGGCTATCACGTCGGTGACTCCGTGCATCTCGGACTTGGCCAGCATTGTGAGGGCCTCGTCGATGTCCATCGCGCCGTCGTCCATCCCCTGCAATATGTGTATATGGATGTCTATCATCTAAACCTCCGCATGGGATGAATCTACCATATGGGCGCACTTTTTTCATTCCTGCGCTCGTAGATGGGGACCTCCCCCGGAACCGAAAATGGTCGCAAGGAGGTGATAAGATGCCTTTAACTAGGTTCGTGACGCTTTTATTGCTGTCTTCATTGCTTTTGATCCCCCTGCCTTTGAGCTCTTCCGGGAACGTTCCGGACGGCACGGCGCCCTTAGCCGTGCTGGACCGCATAGAGGAGGACATGGCGGTGGTCGTGCTCGAGGACGGGTCATACGTCGTCCTCCCGGCGTCCCTTCTGCCTGTTGAGGCGGCCGAGGGGGCATGCCTTAGGCTGTCAATGGCGAAGGACGATACGGCAAGAGGTTCCCTGGAGAAGTCCGTCGCCTCGGACATCCTTTCCATGCAGGGGGCGCCCCGTTAGCAGCCGCTGCATTTCCGTTGTATTATTGAATCGTGGGCTTAAGGGGGTGGGCAAGGCTGTGCGAGTAGGTCCTTATATTGTAAAGCAGGTTATCTACAGGGCCGCCCTGGCGATCGTCGCCGCCCTTGCTATGGCCTCATCCATTGCCGGGACCCTGGCGCCTTGCGCCGGCGCCGCAGATGCAAGGCTGCTGGAGATAACATTCATAGACGTCGGGCAGGGAGACAGCATCCTGATAAAGTCGCCTGACGGCAGGTTCATGCTCATCGACGCAGGGGAGTACAAGAACGTAGGCGCGGTAATGGGCGCCCTCAGGGACGAGGGGGTGGCCAGGCTGGATTACATCGTGGCCACGCATCCTCATTCCGACCACATCGGAGGCCTCTCGAAGGTGATCGAGAGCGTGCCGGTCAACGCGGTATATGACATCGGACGGACCCATACTACCAGCTCATACAGGTACTACCTTGAAGCCGTCAGGAAAAGTCCGGCCAAGTTCTACCTCGCAAGGCCAGGAGTCACTTTCAAGCTGGGAGCATCGGTCGCTCTGAGCTTCCTGTGGCCTCACGACAAGATGCCGTCGGACCTGAACGATTCATCCGCGATGTTGCTTCTGGGATACCTTGATTTCGACGCTCTTCTGCCGGCGGACACAGGAATCGAGCAGGAGCTGGAGATAGTGAAAGCTGGCAGGGTGCCGGAAGTGGAGCTGTACAAGGTGTCGCATCACGGCAGCAGGCACTCCAATTCGAGGGAGATGCTGGCCGCGGCATCCCCTAAGATAGCTGTCATACAGGTGGGGGCCGGGAACGACTACGGCTATCCGCAGGCAGCGGCCCTGGACAAGATCAAGGCGGCCGGAGCCCAGATATTCCGCACTGACAAGGACGGCACAGTGAAAGTAACAAGCGACGGGACGAACTGGTGGGTCTCGACCGAAAACGGCAGGAGCCTTAAGGGAGACACCAGGGGATCCATCGGTGCCGACTCGCAGTCCGCCTTAAGGACGCTGGTAGGGAGCGTAAATTCCACAGTGTTCCATTTCTCAGGCTGCGAATCGGTGGCGGGCATCTCCAAGGCGAACCTTGTGACCTACCAGGACCGCGAAGAGGCGATCGCAAAGGGCAAAAGGCCCTGCAAGATATGCAATCCTTGATGGAGGCGATAGTATGAAGGTCAGATTCTCAGTAGATCGGATCGAAGAGGGCAGCTATGTCCTCGTCGGAAGCGACGATCCCGCTCAAACGGTAGTCTGGCCGGTCGAAGCCATGCCCGAAATACTCTCGGAGGGAGACATAGTGACTTTGACTGTGGAGGTGGACAGGATCGGCAGGCTCGAAGAGGAGCGCAAGCTCAAAGAGCTTATAGAGAGCCTCCTTTCGCGCTCATAGGCATAACCGTAACAACACATGGGACTTAAGCGGCGAAGGAGCGGTGGACATGAACTGCGCAAATAAGCTGCACCCCCAAAGTGGTTCATCGCTGCGAATGCGGCGGTGGATGCAGGCTCAGCTACCAAAGAAGAAAGCGCCCCTTCACGGGCGCTTTCGCAGCGCTTTTGTATCTCCGGATGAATTAAGCCAGCCTTGTCCGCGGACTTGATCGTATTGCCTTATTTTACGCCCCTTAGCGTGAGGATTATCTCGAACGGCTTCAACTCTGTGGGATACTGATAGTACCTCGACATGAAGCCGTCCTCTGGCCTGAAGTATGCATCTGCCATGAAGAAGCCGTCCTTGAAATGTATCTCCCTGGCAAGCCCCAGCTCCCCCAGGTCTACCATGTCTCCGGCCTTTACTAGGGAGCCTATCTCCTCGTCCCGGAAATAGACGTCATCCTTCTCGATGTAGGGGAAGGCTTCCGTCGGCATCCATACCATGAGCCCGTCGGTGCACATCTCGGAGACCACCCTGTCGCCGGTCGAATTGCCCAGCTCCTCAGACTCCAGGAACTGTGACATGTACGCCCATGAGCCGTAGTTCTCCTCAGGGTAGAACGTCATGATGCCCGTCGCCCTGCTGCCGTCCCCCCATACCACGATCATGTCGTAGGAGATCTCCATCCCCACCTTAAGGCCTGTGAAGCCGAAGTCCAGCCATGGGGCGTAGTACTCCTCCGCCTTGTAGAACATATAGGATGTCCCGCCCATGTAGTTGTCCTGGTCGTCGTACACATAGTCGTCTCGCTGCAGCATGAGGCCGTCAGCCGTATCGTAGTACAGCTCCGTGTCGGTGCTTCCGTCTGAGCTGGTGACAGCTGCGTACCATGCCTCGCCCGTCTCATTGTAGGCTGTCATATGCTCGAATGTGCCGCGTTTGAGCACTCCGTATGCGGTCTCTGGCTTTTTGTCGCCGTCGACGCCCTTGACGTTCACCCAGAACTCGCCGGCCCCCGGAAAGTCGATCACGTAATACTGCTGGGCGAATTCGGAAAGGACGCCATCCTCGTCGAAGCTGGCCAGGTAGCAGTTGGTCACGACATGCTCGAAGCCCTTGCCGACTACGTCGTAAACCAGAACAGCGCTGTCTACCACCTCGTTGTCCTTGTCATAGTAGTAGACGTCATAGAAGTACCTGTATCCGGTCATGAGCCAGGACGGGGAGGAGAGCTGCCCCAGTTCCGGGGAAAGCCCTATTAGGGCCTCTACGTGCCCGCTCGGGAAAGGTTCCGGCTCAGTCGCCGCAGCATATCCCGCCATTGAAAAAACGATCGCCAAGGCCACTGCGGCCGATGCAAACTTCATGCTCTTCATAAGACACCTCCATGCGCCTGTGCTGTCTGAATTTGCCGCTTCTTGTTGCCAGAGCCACTATCTAGTACCCTCATAGACCAGCGTCGTCACATAAGGCTCGGAATCCGACGCAGCCTTGATATATCTTACCATGAGGCCGTCCTTCCGCCTGAAGGCCACAGACGCAGCCGAGGTGCCGTCATAGAACAGGATCTCGTAAGCGTCGCCGCCTTCCACGACGGCCGGCCCTTTAGCTCCCACCTTCGCCTGCGTATGCCCGTCGTAGAAGTAGGTGATGCCATCCACAAGGCCGTCTGCCCTGCCTCCGGGCAGGCAGAACATGAGCCCGTCCAAGGAGAACTCCGACACGACGAAGGGCCTTTCTCCGGCCTTGGCCCCGTCGACGAACCTCTCTTCTTTTATCCTCAACCAGCTGCCATGGTTCTCCACTACAGTGTAAAGCATGTTCCCCGTCTCAGCCCTGCCGTCCTGGTATTCCAGCTTGAACCGGTACTCCAGCGCCGAACCCTCTTTTAGGGAAGCAAAACCCGAGCCCATCCACGGCGCCTCATACACCGCATAGTCGCTGTACTGCACCGCGGCGCCTCCTATGTAGTCCCCGGTCGGCCCGAATGCGTAGACGTCGAAGAGCAGCGCCAGCCCGTTCTTCCTGCCGTAGTAGATGTCCACGGCGGTGCTCCCGCCGTCCGCGTCCTCGACTTCCACCGTTGTGACCCATGCCCGTCCATCCGGGTCATACTGGACCAGGTTCTCGAATACGCCAATGCGGAATAGGCCAGATGCCGGGGCAGGGGCGGTCTGGTCAGCAATCGCCGAGGGGCTGATCCACGCCTCCCCTATTCCGGGGAAGTCCACTGCGTAGCCCTCGTGCTCAAGCCCGAGAATCCTGCCCTCTTCGTCCAGCGGCGCTGCGGCGCTGGAGCTCAGGACGTATCCCTCCCCCTTCCCCAATATGTCTATGACAAGCAGTTCCCTGTCCAGCACGGCATCGTCGGGGCCGTAGTAGTAGGAGCCTGTAGCCGGGAAGGAGCCATTCCGGGGCGGCTAGCCCCTTCAGTGTCGGTATTGCGTCGGCCAGCACTGCGTTGTATGGGTTCGGGGCCGGAAGCGGAGAAGGCGCGGCGAGGCCCGCCTGGCCGACCGCCAGGATCGTCATCAAGGCTGCCGCAAGCGCGAAGCTCAGGGCGCCCCTTCGCGCAAATCCCGGCGTCCTCATCCTCACAGGGGAGCTCTTCCTCATTTGACCGACACCAGGGTGAAGACCACTTCTGGGATGCGCTCGGAAAGCGGCTTCTGGTGCAGGCTCACCATGTAGCCGGTCTTAAGCGAATACCTGCATTCGGTCTGCACGGCCCTGTCTATGAACAGCAAGGACCTGACCTCGCCGAAGTCCTTGTCCTGGCTGATGCCCATCGCCTTGACGGTCGACGACGTGAGGTCCTCCTCGAACAGGGTCTCGCCGTCCTTGAAGCCTTTGAGAAGGTCCGTAGGCAGCCATAGGAGGTTGATGTCGCCCCCCGAGGTGGTGGATATGGTCTGCCCTGTGAACCTGGCTCCCGACGGGTCGGTGTTCACCTTCTCGAGCACGGCCCAGGTGCCGTTGTTCTCCAGGACCTTGAATTCGAGCGCCTGCTCCTCGGCCTTGCCGCCCATGATATATATCGCCTTGTATGTGAGCTTGGTGTCGGTGGCAAGCCCCTCTACGTTGACGCCGTACCAGGGCGTGAAGGCGAACCTCGTGCCTAGATACGTTATGACTGTCTGGGCGGCGTCCTTGCCCGACTTGTCGAAGAGCACCATGTCAACCAGAAGCAGAAGCCCCGTCTCCCTGTCGTAGGCCATCGTCCTTTTGGCCGTCGACGATTCGAACGAGAACACCGCTACGTCGTACTTCGTCCCGCCCAGCGAGATGGAGGTAAAGTAAATGAGGTCGGACTTCTCCTTAGGAAGCACCCCCTGCCTGAACAGGCCCGGACTGATCCAATACCTTCCTATGGCAGGGTGGTCGACGAATGTCGACGAGTATACCAGCCCCAGCGGAAGCCCGGAGACTTCTTCCGACGTGGAAAGGGCGCTCGCCACGTAGGAATCCTTCACGTCCACTATGTCGTAGATGAGGAAGCCGGATTCGTCCTTCGCCGGGTCGGTGAAATCCTCGTTGGAAATCTTGTATACCACACGTGTGCCGGCTGCCATCCAGTCGGGCGGCTTCAAGCCCCCCAGCTCGGTGAAGTAGCCCAGTATCGAACGGCTCAGGTTGTCCGGGTTCGGCGACGGCGCGGCCGAGGCCGGCATGGCCGAAACGAGCAGGACGGCCGCAATTAAAGTCGCGAATAATCTCCTGTCCACTGCAATTCTCCTTCCAGAAAGGCATAACCGCACTTATAATGTTAATTATATAACAAACCGGCATATGGCGCCCTGCCGTGTGAAGGGGTGGAAGCTCTGCTAGCCGATTATCACATTCACATAGAAAACGGCCGGCTCGACCCCGGCTATCTAGCCCTTTACAGGAAGAATGCGCTTGATGCCGGCCTTGCCGGTTTCGGCATATCTGAGCACCTGCACAACCTGGACGAAGGGCCGAGGCTGCTGAAAAGGCCGGTGCCCGAAGGCGTCTCCTCCCTGGGCTGGGACACAGAGCAATACATCTGCACTGTCAGGGAATCCGGGTTCGCGGTCGGCCTCGAGGCCGATTACATTCCCGAATCAGAGAACGAATTGCGGGACTATCTTATCTCGCACGACTTCGATTACGTGATCGGTTCAGTCCACTGGCTGGGTGACTGGGTGTTCGACCTGTCCTGCGAGCTTTGGGGCGGCGTGGACGTAGAAGGCGCCTGGCTAAGGTACTTCAAGGCCGCCGTGAGGGCGGTGAGGACCGGAATGTTCGACATCTTCGGGCATCCGGACGTGATCAAAGTCTTCGGTATTAAGCCGGGCGCTGCGTTCGAGGAAGAGCTGGAGCGCCTTTACGAGGAGCTTGCTGCCGCCGCGGCGCAGACGGGCACCTGCCTTGAGGTATCGTCTGCTGGCCTGAGGAAGCCGTGCGGCGAGCCCTATCCGGACATCAGGCTGCTGAAGGCGGCCAAGAGGGCGGGAGCTTGCATCAGCTTCGGGTCGGACGCACATTTCCCTGAGCATGTCGCCTACCGATTCGACAGGTTGACCGAGCATGCCAGGTCGGCGGGCTTCGAAGAGGCGGCCGTGCTGGTAGGCGGCGTGATGGAGCAGAGGGCCTTCTAGGAAGGGGTGTTCCTTCTTTGGCTAACCCTTTTATAAACAGGGACTTCGCCTTGCTCGCAGTAGGGCAGTTCGTCTCCTCGATAGGGGACAACATCCACAGGGTCGCCCTGGTCTGGTGGGTGTACAACGTAACCGGCTCCCCCTCGCTCACTGGGCTCCTTTCGCTTGCGTCCATGATACCGTCGATAGTCCTTTCGCCCTACATGGGCGTCCTCGCCGACAGGTGGGACAGGCGAAGGGTCGTCTACGGGATGGACTACGCAAGGGGCGCCATCATCGCCGCCGTCGCGGCCCTCTCGTTCGCAGGCAGGCTCGAGATATGGCACATCGTGGCATCCTCTGTGCTGGTCAGCGCGTGCTCATCCCTGTTCAACCCGGCGGTCACGGCCATGATGCCCGGGCTTGTCGGAATGGACAACATGCAGCGGGCCCAGGGTTCGTTCCAGACGCTCATGGGCCTCGTCGGCATAATCGGGCCGGCGCTGGGCGGCGCGCTGGTTGCATGGGCCGGCTATTCGGCCGCATTCCTCATCAATGCCATATCCTTCGCGCTGTCTGCCGTTTCGGAGATGTTCATCAGGTACCGGACGGTCCCGCATAGATCTGACAAGGGGAACTTCGCCCAGATGGCCGATGCGATGAAATACATCTTCGGAATGCCTACGATACTAGGTGTCCTTCTTATCTTCGCCATGATGAACTTCTCCCTAGCCCATCTCGGCAGCGTGACCATCCCATACCTCGTAAAGGACGTGCTGGGAAGGGGCTCCAGGGAGCTCGGGCTAACCATGACATCAATTAGCGTAGGCGGGATATCAGGCTCGATGCTCATGAGCGCGGTGAAGAATCCGAAGCGGCGCTCTACGGCCATATCGATAGGCGGCGCCGTCATGGGAGGGTTCCTCCTTTCCTGGCCGATGATCCCCCGCATCTACTGGCTTTACACGATGCTCGCCGCCATGGGGTTCTCCGCCTCGATAATCAACATCAACGCAGGGGTCGTGTTCGTCAAGGTCTCCCCCGACGACATGTTGGGCAAGCTGAGCGCGTTCATGAATACGGCAAGCAGCTTCATGGCCCCTATTGGGCTTTCGCTGTTCAGCATCGTCGCCGGAGCCGACCGGGGGCTCGTCTTCTATTTCCCGGTGGTTTCGGGCGTCCTAATCCTCGCTTCCACATTGGGCCTTTTCGCAATTAAAGGTTATAGGGACCTGTAGGTAGAATAGATACCTGGAAGGAAAAGATCCTAAGCACAAGGAGCTTGGCGTTTGGCATCCAACCCTTTAATCAACAGGGACTTCACCCTGCTGGCCGCCGGCCAGTTCACATCCATGATCGGAGACAGCATCCATCAGGTGGCGCTCATCTGGTGGCTGTATAACGTCACGGGTTCGCCCAGCGCGACCGGCCTGCTCACCATGGCCGCGATGATACCGGCCCTCGTACTAGGCCCCTACATGGGCGTCCTGGCAGACAAGCTGGACCGCAGGAGGATCGTCTTCCTGATGGACTTCTGCCGCGCGGCGGTAATCGGCACGGTGGCCGTCCTTGCCTTCTTCGACAGGCTCGAGATCTGGCACATGGTGCTGTCCAGCATACTCATCAGCATCATATCCTCCTTCTTCAACCCGGCGGCCTCGGCCATGGTACCGAAACTGGTAGGGTTGGACAACCTGCAGCGGGCGCACAGCGTCACCCAAGCGCTGGCCGGCATGGTGGGAATATTCGGCCCGGCTTTGGGAGGCCTTCTCGTCTCGGCCTTCGGCTATGCGACAGCGTTCCTTGTGAATGCCGCAGCCCTGTTCTTCTCAGGCGTCTCGGAGATGTTCATAAGGTACGAGCATACGCCCCCGGAGGCGGCCGAGGGGAACATCGGGGCGCTCATGAAGGCGGTCAGGTTCACGTTCGGCATGCCGACCATACTGGGCATACTGCTCATTTTCGGGATCATGAACTTCGCGCTGGCGCCGCTTGGCAACATCACCGTCCCGTACATAATAAAAGACAGGCTCGGTTACGGTGCGACCCAGCTGGGGCTGGTGATGACGTTCCTTAGCATAGGAAGCATATTGGGGTCGCTCCTGATGGGGGCGGTCAAGAACCCGAAGAGGCGGTCCCGCATGATGGTGATGGCGGGGGTAACAATAGGGCTCGCCCTGACGTCCTGGCTGGTAAAGCCGACATTGTGGTGGTTCTATACAATATCTGCGGTATCGGGCTTCATGATGGTGATCATAAACATAAACGCGGGAGTGCTCCTCATGACGGTGTCGCCCGACGACATGAGGGGCAAGATGACGGCATTCACCCACTTCGTGGTCTCCTTCATGTCCCCTTTGAGCCTTGCCATATTCAGCATGGTGGCAAGGAGAGACGCCGGGCTGGTCTTCTACTTCCCCGCCGTGACAGGCGTCATAATAGCGCTGGCTTCCTTGGGCCTGAACCTGGTGAAGGGCTTCAGGCAGCTCTGACGTCTTTTGCCTGCCGTTCGTGAATGAAAGGGGCCTACGCCTTCCTTCCGCCGTGCCTGTAGGGCCTCGTCTCGTTGTACTTCGCCTTCATCTCAAGGGCAGCGTCTATGTCTATTGCGTACATCCCGCAGAAATCCAGGATCCTTATTATGCAGTCGGCTAGTTCAATCGGTATGCCCTCGGGCTTTCCGTCCTTTTCGTAGACCTCGCCGTAGCCCCGACCGTCCCTGTACTCCTCGAGGGCCTCGGACAGCTCCGAATGGCAGAGGGCGAGCACCTCCGGGAAGGGCTTCTCCCTCTCCCACCAGCCGTGCTCCCTTGCGGTCCTGTTCAGCCTGCCGGCAAGCTCGTTTAGCATCTTCAACGCCTCCTTCTGTATCCCAGCTTCGCGGAAAGAGCCGCGGCGCGCCTTCCTATTACGGGTATGGCCTCGAGCTCCTCCGGACTCATCCCTCCCAAGAACAGGATCGCCGCCATATAGAACAGGCCTCCTAGCGCAATGGTAGGCAGGGCTGACAGCCTGCTGTGGCCCATGGCCCTGTCGACAATGCCGTGGGAGAGCAGGACGACTGCGCCCATAGCGGCCGAGGATAGCGCCGGCCTCCAGAAAGCCCTGGCGTATCCCACCTTGATGCCAAGCCTCTTCTCCAGCTGCACGAGGTTCAGCACCACAGTGACGAGCGAACCGGCTACCGTGCTCACGGCGGCGCCCCTCACGTTCAGCCCGGGCAGCGACGTCAGGTAGAACTCGAGCGCGACCTTCACCATGATGCCTATTATCGCGCTCCTGAACGGGTCCAAGACGTGCCCCATGCCGCTTAGTATCGACGAGCTGGTCTGCTGCAGGCATAGGAAGGCCGTCGCCATGGACAGGGCCGCCAGGACCGGGCCCACCTCGGGCTTCCCGAACAGGAGCCCCGTTATCGGGGACGCCAGGACAAGAAGTCCGATCGAAGCGGGGAACGCGATCAGGCTGGTCAACTTGAGGACATAGATCGCCCTTTCCCTGATCGCTTCCTTGTCGCCCCTGGCGTTGGCCTCCGAGACCGACGGCACCGTGGCCGAGGCGAGGCCCGCTATTATGGCGGTGGGGAAATAGGCGATCGGAAAAGCCATGCCGTTATACTGCCCGTAAAGGGCGGTCGCCTCGCTGGCCTTGAACCCCGCAGCTGCAAGCCTTCCGGGGACTATGGCCGCATCTATGAGGCTCTTTATGGAAGCCAGCGAATTGGTGAGCGCCACAGGGACCGAAAGCTGAAGTATCCTGCCGGCTATTACAGTGCCCTTCTCTGCCTTGGAGCCTCCTTCGGGTATCGAATACTCCGGCTTTCCCTTCATGAGGAAATAGGCGGAGACTATGAAGGCGAGGCCTACAAGGCCGCCGATTGCAGCACCCCCAGCGGCTCCCCCCGCGGCGAACTCCACTCCCCTAGGAAGCAGCAGGAAGGCCGCAAGGAGCATGAACCCGACCCTCGCCAGCTGCTCTGTCACCTGCGATATCGCAGACGGGGCCATCTTCTGCACACCCTGGAAGTAGCCCCTCATCGCCGACATCACGGTCATGAACGCCAGCGAGGGGGAGATGGCCCTCAACGGCAGGACCGCCCTGGGGTCGTGGTAGACCCTGTCCGCGATGTAGGGGGCCAAGATGAAGAGCGCGAGGCTTGCGCCGACGCCGCTCGCCGCCATCATGACTACCGAGACTCTCAGGACCTTCCTGGCGCCGGCGCCGTCGGACACCGCCTTCCTCTCGGCTATGAGCTTGGAAATCGCAAGGGGAATGCCCGCCACAGATATGGAAAGCAGGAAGAAATATATCGGGTTGGCCATCTCGAAGAGCCCGACGCCCTCGTCGCCTAGCATCCCGGCCAAGGGAATCCTGTACACCGCCCCCAGCAGCCTTGCGAATAGGCTGGCGCCGGCTAGTATTGCAGCGCCTCTGAACAGCTTGGCCTTCGAGCCTTCCTTCCTCGGGGAATCCATCAAACCACCTCTGAAAACCGGATAAGGAAATTATACAGCTAAAATGCCGTCAGGTCTCCGGCGGCTTTTTTAATATGACCTTGAAATTATTCGAAAAAGGGAATATATACTATCATTATGAGCTGACCTATCAGGAGGACTTCGATGTATACGGCGCTTCAGGTTGGCCTCAACCTCTTCTCCATCATAGTGCTCGTCATAATCGTCATGGACTTGAAGTACCAGGACGAGCTTCGCTCCGTGAACCAGGAGCATTATGTGAAGTTCATATGCTCCCTCATGCTCGTTCTCATACTGGAGGCGCTTGCCTGGGTCTGCGACGGCAGGGCGGGCATCGCGAACAAGTTCTTCAACGAATGGGTGAATGCGGTATACTTCGCCGCTGACGTTCTCCCCACCTATTTCTGGGCGGCTTACGTCAACTACAGCGTCTACGGAAGGACCCTCGCTGCAAAAAGGCTTGACGCGCTGCTGATGGTCCCTGCCATAATAAACCTGGTCCTCAGCCTGGCGAGCCCCTTCAACGGGTGGATGTTCTACGTGGACGAGGCCAACGTCTACCACAGGGGCGAGCATTTCTACCTTATCGTGATAATCCTTGCGGCCTACATCCTGTATTCGACCGTCACCGTGATGATGAACAAGAAGCACCTCAACAGGAGGACATACCTGAGCCTGCTGCTGTTCCACATCCTGCCTGTCATAGGCGGGGCGATGCAGGGCTTCTTCTACGGTATGCCTTCATTGTGGTCTGCCTCTACGCTCATGGTCCTCGTTATCCACCTCAACATCCAGAGGAACAAGCTCGGAGCGGACCCTCTCACCGGGATATCCAACCGCCGGGACATAGACAGCTACATCAAGGACCGGATCAGGGAGGCCGCGGGATCGTCGTCGTTCTCGGGAATCTTCATTGACATAGACAACTTCAAGAGCATAAACGACACCCACGGCCATGTTATGGGCGACCGGGCGCTCCAGCTGACGGCCGACCTGCTGAGGAGGAGCACCAGGAAGGACGACTTCATCGCCAGGTACGGCGGCGACGAGTTCCTAGTCATCCTGCCCAGGCTGGACGACCCTTCTTTGCTGGAGAAGACGGTGGCAAGGATTAGGGAGGAGTTCGACAGGTGGAACAAGCTGGGCCTTTTGCCCTTCAGCCTAAGCATCAGCGTAGGAAGCCAGGTCTACGACAGGAAATCGGGCATGAACCAGGAGCAGTTCATAAGGCGCCTGGACGAGCTCATGTACGAGAGCAGGCACGGCATATAGAAGAGGCTGCGCCCCTTGACAGCGCAGCCTCTTGCCTGCATACGGAGAAATCCGCCTATCTTAAGAAGAAAGCGCCGCCAACGCCCCAGTTGTCAGCCCTCTGGGGCGTTTCCGAACGGCTCTCATGGGATACGATGTAATCATGGACCTCCCTTGCGCTCAACCTCCCGTCGCCGTTGCTGTCTGCGTTAACCAGGGTGTTAGCGGGCGTCCTGCCGGATATCGCGCTTATCATGTGGTAGTTGTACTCGCCGTGGTTGTAATACTTCCCGTTGTAAAGCTCGTTCTCGTTGTCCGACCTGTGGGCGTTTTCGGTCGGCATGCAGGCCGAAGACGCGAAGCCCCTCTGGGCGTTGAGGTTGTCGATGAAGCCGCCGCTCCTGCACTGCTGCATGAATACCGCCCTTTGCTTATACTGGAGGGCGTCGAGCCTGGCAGCGAAGGTGGAGTCGTAGTATGCCCCGTCGGTAAGGCAGAAGTAGGCAGTGTTGCCTCCTCCCCCGTGGTCGAATACCCAGACGAGAAGGCTGTCGTTTGCGCCCATCTTGCTTACGCCGATCGACTGGTCTCCGTCCTTCATCCCGGCTAGCACCCTGTCCACCCACGCAATGCTTGCCGGGAAATCGGTCACCGTTTCAGGATGCCTGTATGCCGGATTCTCGGAGGTGAAATCGAAGCCGTCCCCGTAGAGGACGTAGATCCTCTCTTTCGTATAGCCCAGCGCAAGAAGGGTTTTGTACAGCCATACCGTGTCCTTCCAGAACTCGTCGTAGCCGCTTTGTGCGACATCCCCGCATATGAGCAGCGCATAATCTTTCGGCAAAAGCGAGCCCGGGGAAATCACGATGTCCTTCAAATTCCATGTCGCGCGCAGGTCAACTGCCTTCACGGCGTCGAGGTCGGGCTTTATCGTGAATATGCTGTCCTCCTTAGGGGACAGCACCTTTATCCCGTCCTCCCTGACTATTATCCCCCTGGGGTCCTCGGCTGTTATCTCTATGGGCTTCCAGTTGAGCTTCATGGATGAGTCGAAAAGCCTTATCTTCCCGCCTGCGCCGTCAAGCACATACAAGTTGCCCGCGGAGAAATGCATGGCGACCGGCTTGTCACCTGGCGACCAGGCCTGGGAAACGGCCCTGTTCGCAGCCGGGTCTATCGTGAAAATCGAGCTCGAGTACCCTGCTGACAGGGCTGCGAATATGTGCCTGCCGTCGAAAGCCACGCTCATCAGCTCCCCGGACCTGAGGACCTCGCCTGCCATTATGGCCCCCTTGGCAGAGGAGGCCTCTAGCGGGTCGGGGGGCATGCCCACATAAGCGGTCGACCTCAGATCAAGCAGCCTGCTTGAGCTGCCTGTCTTCAAATCCACGACGTATATGGTATTGTCCTTGGCTTCTCCGATTATCGCCTTCCCCGCGGTGTAGGATGAGATGCCGGCGGGCTTCTCGATGGGAATGGCTATCGTCCTTGTTACCTTCCCCGCCCCGTCAATCGCTACAAGCTGGCCCTTCCCTGCCCCGAGCACCTGCCCTTCCACCTCGGCCATGGCCACCAGCCCGCTTAAGTCCGGGCTGGTTATCTTGTTTATAATCGGAAGGCTGACGACGGGAAGCTTCACCGGAACAGTCGGCGCAGCCTTGGTCGCGCTTACCATCAACGCTGCAAAGGCTATCATTGCGGAAAGCTTCAATAACCTTCTCATGGCAAAACCCCCTTCCTGTCGAATCCCGTTTTGTCTTTGGATTATTCGACATCTCAACGCCATCACCTCCGACATTTCGTCTGAACTGGCGGGCTCAGCAAAAAGAAAGACGCCCCCTTCCGGGGGGCCCCTTTCCTCCAAATTCTGTTGCGCCGGCTGGATCCGTACTGCCTCCTATGCTTCTAGAACAGCTTCTTCCTGACCACATACCTCATATAGATGAGCACCGCCGAGAACGACGAGGCGGCGTCTATCGCCACATCGCCCGCCCTCATCGACCTTCCGGGAACGAAGCTCTGGTGTATCTCGTCGCTTACGGCATATGCAAGGGCGACAAGGAAAGCCGCGGCCGCAACCTTCTTGTAGTCCCTTTTGCCTCCCCTGCCCGCCGGCTTGGCGCTGAGCATGGCGTTCATCAACAGGAACGTTAGGATCGAATACTCCAGGAAATGCCCCGCCTTCCTTACGAAAAGGACCA
>Ga0116174_10002764_pt1 | contig 14902 bp, 13 predicted proteins | sample AD_UKC087_MetaG_FD_89801 | JGI IMG/M metagenome (GOLD analysis project Ga0116174, IMG submission 89801) | Active sludge microbial communities of municipal wastewater-treating anaerobic digesters from USA - AD_UKC087_MetaG | ecosystem: Engineered > Bioreactor > Anaerobic > Digestate | place: USA...
CAGGGCCTGTCCCGCAAAGGCCCCGAAGCCGCACAGGCAAGCTACTACTACAGCCAGCCGCAGCTGGCAGTGCGCGGCAGCATCGTGCTAGAGGGGCGGCGCATGGCCATTGACAGCGGCAACAACGGAAGTGGCACACCGGCCAACCGCGCCTGGCTGGACCATGAATGGAGCGATGCCCTGATGCACCCCGAGGCCGTGGGCTGGGACTGGATCGGCATGAATCTCCATGATGGCAGCGCGCTCACGGCATTTCGCTTGCGGCGCGCCGACGGCTCGGCGCTCTGGTCGGGCGGCTCGTTGCGCTCGCCCGGCCAACCCACCCAGGTGTTTGCCGACAACTCCGTGGTGTTTGTCGCGCAACGCCACTGGAGCAGCCCCGCCAGCGGTGCCCGCTATCCGGTGCAGTGGCGTGTGGAAACGCCCGCCGGCCCGTTTGGCGTTCAGGCGCTGCTGGACGATCAAGAGCTCGACAGCAGTGGCTCGACCGGAGCGATCTATTGGGAAGGCCTGTCCGAACTGCGCAATGGGGCGGGCGAGACGATCGGCCGTGGCTATCTGGAGATGACAGGATACAAAAAGCCGCTGCGCCTGTGACGCAGCGGCTTGCACACAGCCCACGAAAAAAAGGACGCCTCAGCCCTTGATGTCGGCCTTGCGGCGTACCAGCCAGGCAATGATTTCGCCCATGATGCCGCGGCGGAATGCCAGCACGCAGACCACAAAAATCAGACCGGTCACCATGGTCACCGATTCACCCAAGGTGTTGAACCACTCCACGCTGGTTAGCGTGGCCAGGAAATGGCCGATCTCGCCAAGCTTGTTTTCCAGCAACACCACCACGGCCGAACCCACCAGCGGCCCCGACAGGGTGCCCAGGCCCCCCACCAGCGTCATCAACACCACATGGCCCGATGCCGTCCAGTGCACATCACTGAGCGTGGCAAAGCCCAGCACCAGGGTCTTGAGCGAGCCGGCCAGCCCCGACAGCGCGGCCGACAGCACGAACGCCAGCAGCTTGAAACGGTTGGTGTCGTAGCCCAGAGAAATGGCGCGCGGCTCGTTTTCCTTGATGGCCTTGAGCACCTGGCCGTAGGGCGAATGCACTGTGCGCACGATCAGCAAGAACGCGGCCACCACCACCACCAACACCACGTAGTACATGACCAAGTCGTTTTGCAGATCGACCAGGCCAAACAGCTTGCCGCGCGGCACGCCTTGCAGGCCATCCTCGCCACCGGTAAAGGGCATCTGCAGGCAGATGAAGAACAGCATCTGCGCCAGCGCCAACGTGATCATCGTGGAGTAGATACCTGCGCGGCGAATGGCGAAGAAGCCGACCACCAGGCCCAGCAACGCACCACTGAGCGTGCCCAGCAACAGGCCGACTTCCGGAGTGAAGCCCCACACCTTCATCGACTGGCCGGCCACATAGGCCGAGCCACCGAGAAAGGCGGCATGGCCGAAAGACAGCATGCCGGTGTAGCCGAGCAGCAGGTTGAAGGCCGCGGCGAACAGCGCAAAGCACATCAGCTTCATGACGAACACCGGGTAGGCGCCCAGCAGGGGCGCCGCCAGAAGGCCGACAAACAACAGGCCGTAGCCGAGTGCGGAAAGGTTCTTGGAATTCATGTTGGCAGCCCCTTATTTTTCTTTGCCGAACAGGCCGGCGGGGCGAATCAGGAGAACGATGACCATGATGACGAACACCACGGTAGAAGACGCTTCGGGATAGAACACCTTGGTGAATCCTTCGACGATGCCCAGGCCCAACCCGGTCAGGATGGAGCCCATGATGGAGCCCATGCCACCGATCACCACCACGGCGAACACCACGATGATGAGGTTCTGCCCCATGAGGGGCGAAACCTGGTAGACCGGCGCAGCCAGCACACCGGCAAAGGCGGCCAGCGCGGCACCAAAGGCATAGGTCAGCGTGATCATCAGCGGCACATTCACGCCGAACGCCTCCACCAGCCGCGGGTTCTCGGTTCCAGCGCGCAGGTAGGCGCCCAGCTTGGTCTTCTCGATCACGTACCAGGTGCCGATGCATACCGTGATGGAAGCCACCACCACCCAGGCACGGTAGTTGGGCATCATCATGAAGCCCAGGTTGGTCGCACCTTCGAGCAGTTCAGGCGTGTCGTAACCCAGGCCCGAAACACCATAGACCGAGCGAAAGACGCCCTCGATCAGCAGCGTCAGGCCCAGTGTGAGCAGCAGGCCATACAGATGGTCCAGCTTGTAGATCCAGCGCAGCAGCAGACGCTCGATCACGACCCCGAAGACCCCCACCACCAGCGGCGCCAGCACCAGCATCAACCAGTAGTTGATACCGAAGTAGTTCATGGCCATCCAGGTAATCACGGCCCCCATCATGAACAGCGCACCGTGCGCAAAGTTGATGACGTTGAGCAGGCCGAAAATCACGGCCAGCCCGAGGCTGAGGATTGCGTAAAACGAGCCATTGACCAGCCCCAAAAGGAGCTGACTCAATAGACCCGGCAATGAGACACCAAAAATTTCCATGGCAGGCGACAGAGGGTAAGGGGGGTCAGGTCAGGGGCTTATTTCCAGAGAGCGCACTTGCTCTCAGCCTTGGTGGTGAACACCTGTTCGCCTGGAATCTTCTTGACGATGTTCAGGTAATCCCAGGGCTTCTTGGATTCCGCCAGCGACTTCACCTGCACCAGGTACATCTCGTGCACCATGCGACCGTCCGGGCGAATCACACCGCCCTTGGCGTAGAAGTCATTGATGGGCGTCTTCTTCAGGTATTCCATGACCTTGTCGGCATCCGTGCTCTTGACCGCGGCAACCGCCTTCAGATAGGTTGTCGTGGCAGAGTAGTCGGCGGCCTGAACGTCGGTAGGCATGCGCTTCATCTTGGCAAAGTACTGGTTGGCAAACTTGCGCGATTCGTCGTCCTTGTCCCAGTACCAGCTCGTGGTGTGCAACAGGCCTTCGGTGTTCTTGAGACCCAGGCTGTGGATGTCGCTCAGGAAAACCAGCAGACCGGCGGTCTTCATGGTCTTGTTGATGCCGAATTCCTTGGCGGCCTTGATGGCGTTGATGGTGTCGCCGCCCGCGTTGGCCAGACCCAGAATCTGGGCCTTGGAGTTTTGCGCCTGCAGCAAGAACGACGAGAAGTCAGAGGCGTTGAGCGGGTGGCGCACCGTGCCCGCCACCGTGCCGCCCTTGGCCTTGACCACCGCCGCCGTGTCGTTTTCCAGCGAATGACCGAATGCGTAGTCGGCCGTCAGGAAGAACCAGCTCTTGCCACCGCTGTCCACCACCGCGCCGCCCGTGCCCTTGGCCAGCGCGACGGTGTCATAGGCATAGTGCACGGTGTAGGGGGTGCATTGCTCGTTGGTCAATGCAGAGCTGCCAGCGCCGTTATTGAAGTAAACGCGCTTCTTCTCCTGAGCCACTTTGGCGGTTGCCAGGGCGGTGCCGGAGTTGGTGCCACCCAAGACCATGGTGACGCCTTGCGTGTCGATCCACTCACGGGCTTTCGAGGCCGCGATATCGGCCTTGTTCTGGTGGTCGGCCGACAGCAGCTCGATCGGCTGGCCCAGCACCTTGCCACCGAAGTCATCGATGGCCATCTGGATGGCAGTTGCACCGCCCTTGCCTTCGACGTCCGAATACAGGCTGGACATGTCGGTGATGAAACCGATCTTGACTTTCTCCTGCGCCTGGACGGCCGAAGTGGCCAGACCGGCGGCGCCCAGCATCAGCGCCAGTGCTTTGAGCTTGTTTTTCATGGATGTCTCCTGTGGTGATAAGAGGGGTTGCAAAAATAAGCGGCTTGGCAGACCGTGCGCTCAGACGCCCAGAAGGTCGTTGAGCACCGGCATCTTTTCTTCGAGCTCGCTGGCGCCGAATTTCTCGACGATGCGGCCATGCTCCATGACGTAGAACCGGTCGGCCAGCGGTGCGGCAAAACGGAAGTTCTGCTCGACCATGACCACGGTGTAGCCACGCTCGCGCAGCATGATGATCATGCGCGCCAACGCCTGCACGATGACGGGCGCCAGGCCTTCAGAGATTTCGTCGAGCAGCAGCAGCTTGGCACCGGTGCGCAGGATGCGCGCCACCGCCAGCATCTGCTGTTCGCCGCCCGACAGGCGCGTGCCCTGGCTGTTGCGGCGCTCGGCCAGGTTGGGGAACATGGCGTAAATTTCGTCGATCGACATGCCCTGCGTATCCGTCTTCAGGACGGGTGGCAGCAGCAGGTTTTCTTCGCACGACAGGCTCGAGAAAATGCCCCGCTCTTCAGGGCAATAGCCCACGCCCAAGTGCGCAATGCGGTGCGTTGGCATGTGGATGGTTTCCACACCATTGATCTTCACAGAGCCCTTGCGAGCCCCCGTGAGGCCCATGACGGCCCGCATGGTGGTTGTGCGCCCGGCGCCGTTGCGCCCCAGCAAGGTCACCACTTCGCCGGGCTGTACCACGATGTCCACGCCATGCAACACATGCGATTCGCCGTACCAGGCTTGCAGGTTGCGGATTTCCAGTGCGGGGGTTTTGGATGCAGAGGTAGCCATCTCAGTGGGCTCCCTGCAGTTGGCCGTCGGTCGTGCCCATGTAGGCTTCCATCACTTGGGGGTTGTTCGATACTTCGGCATAAGGCCCTTCCGCCAGCACGGCGCCACGCTGCAGCACCGTAATGCAATCGGCAATGGTGGACACCACTTTCATGTTGTGCTCCACCATCAGGATGGTTCGGCCGGCCGAGACTTTCTTGATCAGCTGCGTGACACGGTCCACGTCCTCGTGGCCCATGCCCTGCGTGGGTTCGTCCAGCAGCATGAGCTCAGGCTCCATGGCCAGCGTGGTGGCGATTTCCAGGGCACGCTTGCGGCCGTAGGGCAAATTCACCGTGAGCTCTTCGGCCAGATCTTCCAGGCCCACTTCCGTGAGCAGTTCCATGGCACGCGCATCGAGCTGGCGAAGGCTGCGCTCGCTGCGCCAGAAATGAAAGGCGGTGCCCAGCTTGCGCTGCAGGCCGATGCGCACGTTCTCCAGCAGCGTCAGGTGCGGGAACACCGCCGAAATCTGAAACGAGCGGATCACACCGCGGCGTGCGATCTCAGCGGGCTTCTCGCGTGTGATGTCCTGGCCGTTGAAGCGGATCAGTCCCGAGGTGGGCTCGAGAAACTTGGTCAGCAGGTTAAAGCAAGTGGTCTTGCCGGCGCCGTTGGGCCCGATCAGGGCGTGGATGGAGCCACGACGCACCGACAGGGTCACGTTGCTGACCGCGGTGAAGCCTTTGAATTCTTTGGTCAGGCTTTGGGTTTCAAGAATGACGTCGCTCATTGCGCCTTGATCGCTCCATGGGGATGCTGAAGAAAGAGCCTTGCCACAAGGTCTCGGTGGGTGCGTTTTGTTGCAATGCATCGTAAGTGCCACGATGAACGCCAGATACTGGGACAAATGCCTATGTATAAATGCCTACGCAAGCATGATTGGTTCACGTCGCCACCTCGCCGACAGGGCCATCGGCTGCGCGAAACGCCATGCATGCAGCGCGGCCTACACTGGCCCGATGACAAACATCCCTCCCAGGCTGGCGCGGGGCGCTCCGCGCTCGCTGTCCGGGCTGCTGCCTTTTCTCAGGCCCTACCGTGCCCGCATCGCCCTGTCCCTGGTCTTTCTGGTGCTGGCAGCGGCTGCCACGCTGGCGTTTCCCCTGGCTTTGCGCAATCTGATCGATGGTGGCCTGATGGCATCCGACCAGGGCGGGCAGGCGATGGCACTGCGGGGGCATTTTCAAGCGCTGTTTGGCGTCGCCATCGCGCTCGGCGTTTTTTCTGCCGCACGTTTTTACATGGTGAGCTGGCTGGGCGAACGGGTCACGGCCGACCTGCGCAATGCCGTGTACAGCCATGTACTGCGGCAAAGCCCGCAATTTTTTGAAACTACACAGACCGGCGAGGTGCTGTCGCGTCTGACGGCCGACACCACGCTGGTCCAGACGGTGGTGGGCTCATCCTTGTCCATGGGGCTGCGCAATGCCGTCATGGGCGCAGGCGCACTGGTGATGCTGGTGTGGACCAACCCCTACGTGATGTCGGTGGTGCTCCTGGTGCTGGTGCTGGTGGTATTGCCCACTATGTGGATTGGACGGCGGGTGCGGCGCCTGTCACGTGACAGCCAGGACCGCGTGGCCGACTCCAGCGCCATCGCGGCCGAAGTGCTCAACGCCGCCCCCGTGGTGCAAAGCTACACAGCCGAAGCGCGCGAAGGCGAGCGCTTTCACAGTGCCACGGAAAATGCCTTTGAGGTCGCCGTGCGCCGCACGCGGGCGCGTGCGCTCCTCGTGGCATTCATCATCATTGCCAATGCGGGCCTTTTGCTGTGGGGGCTCTACCGCGGCACGCAGGCGGTGCTGGACGGACAGATGACGGCCGGACATCTGGGACAAACAGTGGTTTATGTGATTTTGCTCGCAGGCGCAGTGGCCGTACTGGGGGAGGTCTATGGCGACCTGCTGCGCGCCGCAGGTGCGACCGAACGGTTGATGGAACTGATGGCGAGCCAATCCCCCATCTCAGACCCTGCACACCCTCAGCCATTGCCCAAGGGAGACCAGGGCCTGCGGGTGGACTTCGAAGGTGTGAACTTCCACTACCCTTCGCGGCCCGACCATGCCGCCCTGCTGGATTTCACACTGCACCTGATGCCCGGCGAAACCGTCGCCCTCGTGGGCGCGAGCGGGGCGGGAAAAACCACCGTGTTCCAGCTGCTCCAGCGCTTTTACGACGTCGACGACAGCCGAGGCGCTACAGCCCAAGGCCGCATTGCCATCAACGGCGTGGACATCCGGCAACTGGCGCTTCAGGAATTGCGCGCAAACATCGCCACGGTGCCTCAGGATGCCGTCATTTTTTCGGCCTCGGCCTTTGAAAACATCCGCTACGGCGGCCCGGGTGCAACGCACGACGAGGTGATCGCAGCGGCCCGGGCGGCTTTCGCCCACGATTTCCTTGCTGCGCTGCCCGAGGGGTATTCCACCTTTCTGGGCGAGCGGGGGGTGCGCCTTTCTGGTGGTCAACGCCAACGCCTCTCGATTGCAAGAGCGATGCTGAAAAATCCACGCTTGCTGCTGCTGGACGAGGCCACCAGCGCACTGGATGCGCAAAGCGAGCGCATGGTGCAGGCCGCACTGGAGATGGCCCTGCAGCACCAGGCGGGCCGACGAACCACCCTGGTGATCGCACATCGCCTGGCTACGGTGCAAAACGCAGACCGCATCGTGGTGCTGGACGACGGTCGCATCGTCGAGCAGGGAACCCACACAGGGCTGCTCGCCCGGGGCGGCGTCTATGCCCGCCTGGCTGCGCTGCAATTCACGGCGTGACCAACCCGCACCAACAGCAGGTCCACCACGGTCAATGGGCGCCGCAGCTTACTGCAATGTTTCCTTGGCGGCTTCGGGCACCAGCAGCGGCAACACGGCGATCCCTTCGTCGAGCAACTGCAAAGTCTCTTGCGGCGACGCCTGGCCTCGGATAGCACGCTCCTGTGCCTCGCCGCGATGGATGCGCCTGGCCTCTTGCGCAAACCGTGCTCCCACATCTTCCGTATGGGCCATCACCTTGCGCGCCAGAGCCAACCACGCGGCCTGAAGGTCCGGACCCGACGCTTCAGCGTGGCCGGCTGCCGCAGGAGCATCTCCAATCACCACTGCGGACTCGGCAGTGGGTTGGCGGGCGCCCAGATTCAGTCGGGGTGCACTCAGTCTTTTGGAGACATGGGTGTCAGCGCACAGGGGGCATTGCACGAGCGAGTCGCACAACTGCCGCTGAAACTCCTCTTCCGATGCGAACCAACCCTCGAAGACATGGCCATGCTGACAATGGAGGTCGAGCACCTTCATAGAGGCTGCTGTTGAGAGCCTGCGTCAGCCGTGGCGACGCAGCAGATAGCGGTAAACAAAACCCGGAAAAGCCAGCGTAAGAAACAAGGTTCCTGTGATCGCATAGAACTCCCATCCCTGGGGAGCAATCTGCCCGGCGCGTCGCTCCAGCAAGAGTGCCATGCCCCCCACCAGAAAGTACAACACCACCAGCTCCACCAACCGCACCACCAGGGCCTTCTTCGGCAGAGACAAGGGGCCAATGACCATCGTTCTGTGGTTGATGAACGGCAAATTGGCCGCAATCAGTGCCGCCACGATGATGAGCCAGATCGATCCAGTTTGGGACACGGAGCTACTCTGATCAAACTCAGGTGGACAGGGCACGCACGATCGCGTCTGCACACAGCGCCATCAAACCACCCGGCAACAAACCCAGCACCAGCACCAGCGCGCCATTGAGCGTCAACACCACCCGGACATCCACGGGTGCAGAGACGCTGCTCGCCGTCAGGGGTGCATCGAAATACATCACCTTGACCACGCGCAAGTAGTAGAAAGCGCCAATCAAAGACATGACGACGGCAAACACGGCCAAGCCGATATAGAGCCCTTGCCCCGATGCCACCAATGCCTGCAACACCGACAACTTGGCATAAAAGCCCACCAGCGGCGGAATACCGGCCATGGAAAAGAGGCAGACAGCCATCACGCCAGCATACAGGGGGCTGCGCTGATTCAGGCCCGCCAGATCGGCAATCTCTTCGCTTTCAAAGCCTTCGCGGGCCAAAAGCAAGATCACACCAAACGCAGCCAAAGTGGTCAAAACGTAACTCACCACGTAGAACATGGCAGAGCTGTAGGCGTTTTCCACCGCAGCAGCGTCCACGTTGCCGTGGATGACCCCCGACAGCAGACCCAGCAAAACAAAACCCATCTGAGATATGGTGGAATAGGCCAGCATGCGCTTCAAGTTGGTCTGAGCGATTGCGGCCAGGTTACCCACCAGCAGCGAACCGATGGCCAGCACCGCCAGCATCTGCTGCCAGTCGATGGCCAGCGGCAACAGCCCGTCCACGAGCAGACGGATGGTGATCGCAAATGCCGCCAGCTTGGGTGCACCGCCAATCATCAGGGTGACGGCCGTAGGCGCACCCTGATAGACATCTGGAATCCACATGTGGAAAGGCACCACGCCCAGCTTGAACGCCAGACCAGCGACCACAAAAACCAGTCCGAACACCAGCACCTGGTGCCTGATCTGGCCAGAATTGACCGCCTTGAACACTTGGCCGATGTCCAGCGATCCGGTGGCGCCGTACAACATCGACAGGCCGTACAGCAAAAAACCGCTGGCCATGGCACCCAGCACGAAATACTTCATGGCGGCTTCCGTGGCGGTCGCGTTGTCACGGCGCAAGGCCACCAGGGTGTAGCTGGACAAGGTCAACAGCTCCAGACCCAGATAAATCACCAGAAAGTTGTTGCCGGAGATCATGATGGACATGCCCAGCAAAGCCAACATCGACAGCGTGAACATTTCGCCACCGCGCAACATGCCACGATCGGCGGCGTAGGGGCGCCCGTATACCAGCGTCACCATCATGGCGACGGTGGCGAAGCACTTGAGCCAGTTACCCATGGCATCACTGACGACCATGTTGCCAAAACCGTAAAACGTGTTGCCGCTGCTGGCGTACATCCCCTGCAAGACAGCTACCACGGCCAGTGTGAGCATGGTAAGTACATAGGTTCCCGTACGGCGTGGGCTGTGGACTCCGAGGTCCACCAGCATGATCACGCAAGCCATGACCAGTAACACGATCTCGGGGTAAACGGCAAGCCAGCTGATGTTGTCAATCATCTCGAATCTCTCAGTTCAGTCTGGTCAGTTCAGCTTGGACAGGGCCACATGCTTGAGCAACTCCGCCACAGAAGTGTCCATCACGTCAGTGAAGGGACGTGGATAAAGGCCCATGGCCAGCACGGCAATCGCCAGCAGCGACATCACGAGGAACTCACGGCTGTTGATGTCAGCAAGCTCCTTCACATGGTCATTGGCCACGGGGCCCAGATAAACGCGCTTGAACATCCACAGCGTGTAGGCAGCGCCGAAAATCAGGGCCGTGGCTGCTGCGCCACCCACCCAGAAATTGGCCTTGACGGCGCCCAGGATCACCATCCACTCACCGACAAATCCAGCGGTGCCCGGAAGCCCGCAGTTGGCCATGGCAAATAGCAAGGCAAACGCCGTGAAGTTCGGCATGGTGTTGACCACGCCGCCATAGGCCGCAATTTCGCGGGAATGCACTCGGTCATACAGCACGCCGATCGACAGGAACATCGCGCCCGAGACAAAGCCATGGGCGATCATTTGCACCAGGCCGCCCGAAACACCGAGGTCATTGAAGATGAAGAACCCCAACGTCACAAAACCCATGTGCGCAACGGACGAGTAAGCCACGAGCTTTTTCATGTCCTTCTGTACCATGGCCACCAGCCCCACATACACCACGGCCACGAGCGACAACGCGATCATGAGCCATGCCCACTCGCGCGCAGCATCAGGCGCAATCGGCATGGAGAAGCGCAGGAAACCGTAGGCACCCAGCTTCAGCATGATGGCTGCCAGAACAGCGGAACCGCCCGTAGGAGCTTCTACGTGTACGTCAGGCAACCAGGTGTGGACTGGCCACATGGGAACCTTGACGGCGAACGCTGCAAAGAATGCAAAGAAAAGCAGGGTCTGCGCAGTGGCGCTGAGCGGCAGTTGGTGCCATGCCGCAATATCAAAGCTGCCACCCGACTGGTTGTACAGAAAGATCAGCGCAACCAGCATCAGCAGCGAGCCGAGCAGCGTGTAGAGGAAAAACTTGAACGCGGCGTAGATCTTGTTGGGCCCACCCCAGATACCGATGATGAGGTACATCGGGATCAGGGTGGCCTCGAAGAACACATAGAACAGCAGGCCGTCAAGGGCGCAGAACACACCGATCATCAAACCCGAAAGGATCAGAAAGGCACCCATGTACTGATTGACGCGCTCAGTGATCGACTCCCAGGACGCAATCACCACAATCACAGTGATGAACGCGGTCAGTGGCACAAACCAGAAGGACAGGCCATCCACGCCCAGGTGGTAATGCACATTGAAGCGCTCAATCCAGGTGGACTTCTCGACAAACTGCATGGCTGCAGTACCCAGCTTGAAGCCGTCGTACAAAGGCAGCGTTACCAGCAAGCCGATGACGGCACCGATCAGCGCGATCCAGCGGACAGCACGGGAATGTTCATCCCGCCCCACCGCCAGCAGCAGGACACCAAAGACGATCGGCGTCCAGATTGCAAGACTCAACAGACCCATTTTGTTCTTTTCCTTATTTGATGAGCTGCAGGAAATAGTCGCGCCAGACAAACCAGGTCATCAGCGCAAACACGCCCAGAATCATCACCAGGGCATAGTGAAAGATGAAACCTGTCTGCATCCAGCGCACCACGCCGGAAACCCAGCGCACCAGCTTCCACGATCCGTTGACCAAGGCTCCATCAATGATGGCTTGGTCTCCCACCTTCCACAGTCCGGTGCCGAGAGCGCGTGCACCACGCGCCAGGATGTTCTCGTTGATCCAGTCCAGGTAGTACTTGTTTTCCAGCAACGCATACAGCGGCTGCACGCGCGCCTTGATAGCTGTAGGCAACGCGGGATTGACCATGTACATGTAGTAGGACAGCGCCACACCCGCCAGTGCCAGCCAGAAAGGCGCCGTCTGCAGCCCATGCAAGGCCATGCCCATGGGGCCATGGAAGATCTCGGCCAGTTTGGCCATCGCGGGATGCTTGGCGGCATCGACAAAGATCACATCCTTGAAGAAATCGCCAAACAGCATGGGCTGGATGAACATGAAACCCACCACGACCGAAGGAATCGCCAGCAGCACCAAGGGCACCGTAACCACCCATGGCGATTCATGGGGCGCATGGTGATTGTCATGGCCGTGGTCATGATCGTCCGCATGGTGGGCGTCTGGGTTCTGGTCATAGCGCTCCTTGCCATGGAACACCAGGAAATACATGCGGAACGAATAGAACGCCGTGATGAACACCCCTGCCAGAACGGCAAAGTGCGCAAACCCGGCCGCAGGCAAATGGCTGAAGTGCACAGCCTCAATGATGCTGTCCTTGGAGTAGAAACCCGAGAACAGGGGCGTGCCGATCAATGCCAGCGAACCAAGCAGCGAGGTGATCCAAGTGATGGGCATGTACTTGCGCACACCACCCATCCAGCGGATGTCCTGGTTGTGGTGCATGCCCATGATGACCGAACCTGCACCCAGGAACAACAGCGCCTTGAAAAATGCGTGGGTCATCAGATGGAACACGGCCACCGAGTAGGCCGACGCGCCCAGGGCCACCGTCATGTAACCGAGTTGGGACAAGGTGGAATAAGCTACCACGCGCTTGATGTCATTCTGGATGATGCCCAGAAAGCCCATGAACAGGGCCGTGATGGCGCCAATCACCAAAATGAAGTTGAGTGCCGTGTCCGAGAGTTCAAACAGCGGGGACATGCGGGCCACCATGAAGATGCCTGCCGTCACCATGGTTGCCGCGTGAATCAACGCGGAAATGGGGGTGGGGCCTTCCATGGAATCGGGCAGCCACACGTGCAAAGGGAACTGGGCTGACTTACCCATGGCGCCAATGAACAGGCAGATGCAGATCACCGTGATGAGCATCCAGTCGGTGCCCGGGAAAGCCAGCCCGCCAAACTCGGCGGTCTTGCCAAACACTTCGCCGTAGTTGAGGGTGCCGGCATAGGCCGCAATCAGCCCGATGCCCAGGATAAAGCCGAAGTCACCCACACGATTGACCAGGAAGGCCTTCATGTTGGCAAAAATCGCAGAAGGCTTGTTGAACCAGAAGCCAATCAGCAGGTACGACACCAGCCCCACCGCTTCCCAACCAAAGAAAAGCTGCAGCAGGTTGTTGCTCATGACCAGCATGAGCATGGAGAACGTGAACAGCGAAATATAGGCAAAAAAGCGGTTGTAGCCGTCATCCTCTTCCATATAGCCAATGGTGTAGATGTGCACCATGAGCGAGACGAAAGTGACCACGACCATCATCATGGCGGTGAGACTGTCGATCAGGAAGCCCACTTCCATCTTCAGTCCGCCCACCACCATCCAGGTGTAAAGCGTCTCGTTGAAGCGCGCGCCATCCAGGGCCACGCTCTTGAGCGTCATGGCCGAGAGTACGAATGCCACCAGCACACCCAGGATGGTCAGCGTGTGGCTGAGGCGACGACCAATCCAGTTGCCGCCGAACGTGGTACCGAAAATACCGGCCAGCAAGGCGCCCGCCAGCGGCGCCAACGGAACCGCCAGAAGCGTTGAAGCAGAGAGGGTTTGACTCATTCTTGAGAACCTTGGGAATACGGGCGACTCAACCCTTGAGGGTGTTGAGATCTTCCGCGTTGATGCTGGACTTGTTGCGGAACAAAAGCACCAGAATGGCCAGACCGATGGCCGACTCGGCCGCCGCCACTGTCAGGATGAAAAACACGAACACCTGGCCATGCATGTCGCCCAGATAGTGCGAGAACGCCACGAAATTCATGTTGACTGCGAGCAGCATCAATTCGATCGCCATCAGCAGAACGATCAGATTCTTGCGGTTCAGGAAAATGCCGATCACGGCCAGGGCAAACAACATGGCGCCCAGTGAAAGAAAATGGCCCAGCGTCAATGTCATGCTTTTTTCTCCTCGCCCACAGGCTCGCTGGCGGCCTCTGGACCGGGTTTCTGGGTTGCTGCGAGCTTCACGACCTGCAAACGATCGCGCGCCCGCACCCGGACTTGCATCGAAGGATCAATTGCCTTGGTGTCCTTGCGTTGGCGCAGTGTCAAAGCAATGGCAGCAACCATGGCCACCAGCAAAATGACCGCGGCAATTTCCACGGGATACAAATACTCCGTGTAAAGCAATTTACCCAGAGCCTTGGCGTTAGAGTAAGGAACCACTTGCCCCGCCGCATCCAGCACCACCGCTGCCGCCTTGGGCTCATCCATGCCCCGGAATCCACCCATCAGAACCGCCGCCATTTCGAGGGCAATCATGGCGCCGACGAAGGCGGCCAGCGGGAAATGCTTCCAAAACCCCTTGCGGATCGTGTCGATGTGGATGTCGAGCATCATCACCACGAACAGGAACAGCACCATGACTGCGCCCAGATACACAAGAACCAGCACGATGGCCAAAAACTCCGCCTTGAGCAGCAACCAGATCGCCGCCGCCTGAGAGAAGGCCAAAATAAGGTGCAATACCGCATGCACGGGGTTACGCGCGGTGATCACCCGGAAGGCCGCGAATAGCAGCACGACCGAGAAAAGATAGAAAAAACCAGTCTTGGCGTCCATGAATCGGTTCTTTGTAGAAAGTCTGGCCTGAAAAACTCGCAACAAGTCCGCGTTAGCGGTACTTGGCGTCAGCGGCCTTGGCCGCGGCTATTTCACCTTCATAGCGGTCACCCACCGCCAGCAGCATGTCTTTGGTGAAATACAGGTCGCCCCGCTTTTCCCCGTGGTATTCGAGGATATGCGTCTCAACGATCGAGTCGACCGGGCAACTCTCTTCGCAAAAACCGCAGAAGATGCACTTGGTCAGATCGATGTCGTAACGCGTGGTACGGCGAGATCCATCCTCACGCACATCCGATTCGATGGTGATAGCCATCGCAGGGCAAACCGCCTCACACAGCTTGCAGGCAATGCAACGCTCTTCACCGTTGTCATAGCGACGCAATGCGTGCAGCCCCCGGAAGCGTGGCGACAAAGGCGTCTTTTCCTCAGGGAACTGCACCGTCACCTTGCGGCGAAAAGCGTAGCGGCCGGTCAGGGCCATGCCCTTGAACAGCTCCACGAGCATGAAGCTCTTGAGAAAGTCTTTGAACGAAAAAGGTGCAGCAGCAGCAACAGCAGTCATTTGTGTCCCCGCTTATTTCCAGATATTCCAAGGCGAGAGCAACCACCCGCC
>Ga0116174_10002775_pt1 | contig 14841 bp, 15 predicted proteins | sample AD_UKC087_MetaG_FD_89801 | JGI IMG/M metagenome (GOLD analysis project Ga0116174, IMG submission 89801) | Active sludge microbial communities of municipal wastewater-treating anaerobic digesters from USA - AD_UKC087_MetaG | ecosystem: Engineered > Bioreactor > Anaerobic > Digestate | place: USA...
CTGCTGCAGATGCTGCCCCCTCCTTTTCCGGATCGAGTTCATATTCTTTTTTACATTTTGCACAGAACGATTTCCAGTTCCCCGCAGTTCTCATCGTCTGCTTTTCACCATCAGGGTCATTCATCCACTGAAGGATCTGTCGGGCTGGATCAGCGTGGTGGAGGTCATCAAAAAATGCTGCATTCAGCGGCTCCCTTGACTTGAGATAATCAACCGATTCATCGGCAAGGACATTTGCTGCGTTCTTTATGGCCTCACGAGTCTCCGGCTCATCATTGACTTTCAGCGAAAGCCCCCCCTGACTTGTTTTGAGATAAGCAAGGAGTGTCCAGTCCCGCCCGTTCCTCTGCGACCATACCTCACCGAGATACTGAAGACCGGCGAGAGGTTTGATCTCATCAGCTCAAGTTCGGCGAGCTCGGCGAACCCGGCATAACCGAAAACCTGCGGGCGATCATCATCTCCGGTTCCCAGCGGGATAAGATAGAGGCTCTCCGTCTCCTGGCCGACCGGGGGGCCACCACCGAGCTTGAAATCTCCAAAATCCTTTTCCTCGCTTTAAACGACAAGAAGCCCATGGTGCGGCTCGAGGCGGTCAAGACCATGGGGGCGATCCGCGACCTCAATTCCCTGAAGCACCTGGTGGAGGGGCTCGAGGACCGCGCGTACCAGATGCGCCTGCAGTGCGCTCGCGCCCTCGGCGAGATCGGAGACGAGTCGGCGATCTACCCGCTGATAGGGGCCCTGGTAGACAACCATCTGGAGGTCCGCAAGGCGGCACAGGACGCGCTGCTTCGCATGGGTACGGAGAAGGCGAGGGCGGCGCTCAACGACGCGCCGTTCATGCTCCTGGTAAAGCGCATGACCGAGGGGGAATTCACCCGGCGCGAGACGATCCGCCAGATGGGCCAGCTCAAGATCCGCGAGGGGGTTCCGCTGATCAAGAAGGCGTGCTCCGACGAGTATAAGAACGTGCGCATAGAGGCAGCCAGGGCGCTTGGACTTTTAAGGGAAAAATCGGGTGCGGGCGTCGTCGTACGATTGCTCGACGACCCGTATTACGATGTCCGACTGGAGGCCGTCAAGGCGCTTGAAAAAATATTCGATTACGAGGCGCTCGCGGGAATCGAAAAGGCGATGAACGACAGGAACCACAACGTCCGCGACGAGGCGAAGGCGGCATACTACAGCCTCAAGACCCGCCTGGACAGGGCCGCTCAGATGAAATAGGCCGCAGCGGCGGACGAAATGATACTCGGCTTCGATATCGGAAACAGCAATACCGTGCTCGGCGTCTATACCGGCGCGGGGACGCTCCCCGGGGCGGTATATCGCTACAGGACCCTGCGCAACGCCTCCGCCGACGAGACAGGCGTGCTCGTCCGGCAGTTCCTGCTTCATCACGGCGGGGAGGTGGAGGGGATCGCGTTTTCGAGCGTGGTCCCGGAACTCCACCGGGCATACCGCGAGATGGCGGTCCGGTATTTCGGACGCGAGGCCCTCGAGATCGGCTGCAACTCCCGCCTGAGCATTCGGATCCGTTACGACGATCCCTCGCGCCTCGGGGTGGACCGGATAGTCAACGCGGAGGCGGCATACCACGAGTACGCCAGGGACTGCATCATCGTTGACATAGGGACCGCCATAACATTCTGCGTTCTGCACGCCGACGGTCTTTACGACGGCGGCATGATAGGCCCGGGGATAGGGGTTACTATCGACGCGCTCGCCTCGGCGGCATCACAGCTGCCCGCGGTTCCCTTTGAAAGACCCGAACACCTGGTAGCCAGGAACACCGTAGACGCGTTGAAATCCGGTTTTTTCTTCGGCTGGCTCTCCCTCATCGAGGGAATGATCGACAGGATCGAAGCCGAATACGGCAAGAGCTTTTCGGTTATACTTACCGGAGGATATTCGGGAACCGTGCTTGGCCCCGCCCTTAAGGGGGAGGTGCTGGTCGATCCGATGCTCACCATGAAGGGAATCCGCCGTATCTACGAACTGAACACCAAGCGTCGCTGACAATCGATCATCTCCCCCTGGCTGATCCGTCGATCGGCCCATTCGGCCGGGGTTCCGGCTTGCCCGGATTCGACGGAGAGGCAATGAACGGGCAGAGTCACAGGCAGATGCTCAGTCAACACTACCTTGATTAGTTCTAGTTATATTAATATGGTATAATTTAAATGAAACTTGAGGCCCGGCCGGCCGGCGGGACGGTTATCCACAAACTTATCCACATTATCCACAATTTCTTCCGCGAAAATTATTAATTTACTAAATTAATTTCAAAGAAATTAATTGAAGCTCGATGAACGCGGTTCATTTTGCGATAAACTGAAAGAAATTAACCCCAACACGCGTAATTACTGGAATAATCAGACATTTCGGGGCAATACCTTTTTTAAAAATTGTTTCATGTCATTATTTACGTACGCGGCGAACGTGGGAGGGTTCGTCCTGACGAAATCGGGAAAATGTAAAATTGTTGTTAATTGTTGATAAGTATTGCGCGTCGTTCACCCTGAAAGTCGGCGCCGAATTGTTATTCTCGGCCGCCCGATCATTGCGGATTTTTTATAATTAAATTTTGAGCGTTCAAATTCCTTAATATCGACGGAATATATCCGTGCCGTTGGATCGACGCCCGGAAGAAGGACGGTCGCGGGTCAAAAAATCGGGGGGTGTCTGTAAAATACTTGCAAATTGGGGTTTATGGGATACACATTGCCGAGCGTCCCGGTCGTCCCGTGTCGTTTTTCTTATTAATACCGATAATAACAACACTCTGTGTGATGAGGGCATACGCCCGGCAAGGCCATGAGCAATTACGAACGATATTCCCGCTTTATCGTCAGGTCGGTCGACCATATCTTCAAGAACTTCCTGAACGACCACACGATCGAGGAGGTGTACGAGTCCCAGTCCACGGAAGTCGATCGAAAGGTCGCCATCGAAATAGAGGGGACCATCTCGGGCGAGCTGGTCATCAATCTGCCGCAGAAAACCCTCGGACTCATCACCAGGCGGATGGTGCAGAACGACAATCCCCGGACACTTAAAAAGTATTACAACGATGTGGCCGGAGAGCTCGCCAATCTCATTTCGGGTACCTTCGCCAACCAGATGCAGTTTCTCAATCACGAGCTCAGGCTCTCCCCCCCGGAAGTGGAGGAAGATCCCATTACCCTCAAGACTTTTTATGAAAACATCAACCTCTCGTTTAAATCCTCCTTCGGTGGCTTCGACATTGATCTCTATTATAAAGAAAACAAATAGCGTGACAGAGAAGCCGGGCGATGCTCCACGCGTTTGACACCGTCATCATTCTCCTGTATTTCGCCGTCAGCCTCGCAATCTGCCTGTATTATTCGCGACGTGCGGGGCGAAGCACCGAGGAGTTCTTTCTGTCGGGACGCCGGCTTCCCTGGTGGATTGCCGGAACGGCTATGGTCGCCACGACCTTCGCGGCGGACACGCCGCTGGCGGTGACGGAACTGGTGGCCGGCAAGGGGATAGCCGGCAACTGGCTCTGGTGGAACATGGTGGCGGGGAGCGTGCTCACCGTCTTCTTCTTCGCGAAGCTCTGGCGGCGCGCGGGCATAATGACCGACGTCGAATTCATAGAGATGCGCTACTCGGGGGCGCCCGCCGCTTTTTTACGCGGATTCAAGGCCGTGTATCTGGGTGTCTTCATGAACTGCGTCATAATGGGTTGGGTTAACGTCGCGCTTGCGGAAATTCTCGGTGTGATATTCGCCGTGGACCGGGCATATATACTCTATGCGGTCATGGCCTGCATGCTTCTTGTGGGCGTCTATTCGGCGGTCGCGGGGCAGTGGGGGGTCGCCGTTACCGACTTCTTCCAGTTCATTATCGCCATGACCGGTTGTATCGTGCTCGCCGTCAAGGTCTTGGGACTTCCCGCGGTGGGCGGTGTGGCGGGGCTGAAAGCGGCGCTCCCTCCACAGGTGTTTTCCTTTTTCCCCGGGGTCGGTTCCGCCGGGAGCTATATCGCGCAGGGAGCCATGGCGGTGTCGTTCAGCGCATTTCTGGCGCATATGGCGGTTCAGTGGTGGGCCTCGTGGTATCCCGGCGCGGAGCCCGGCGGAGGGGGGTATGTCGCGCAGAAGATGATGGCGGCGCGCGACGAGCGCCATTCGCTCCTGGCGACCCTGTGGTTCAGCATAGCGCATTACGCGCTGCGTCCCTGGCCGTGGATCATTGTCGCCCTGGCGAGCCTGGTGCTCTACCCGGATCTGCCGGCCGAGGAGAAAAAAACCGGTTTTATACTCGCGATGAGGGATTGCCTTCCCCCCGGTCTGCTCGGCCTTGTGGTCGCGGCCTTCCTCGCGGCCTACATGTCGACCATCTCAACACATCTGAACTGGGGAAGTTCCTATCTCATCAACGACCTGTACCGGCGGTTCATCGTCCGCGGCGCCGTCGAGCGGCATTACGTGGTGGTCTCGCGCCTGACCACTCTGGCGCTGGTGGTGATCTCGAGCCTGCTGATACTTGTAATCAAGTCGATCTCGGGCGCATGGGCCTTCATCATCGAGTGCGGGGCGGGCCTCGGCCTTGTGCTTATACTCCGCTGGTACTGGTGGCGCGTTAACGCATGGTCGGAGATCGTGGCGATGATCGCGCCGTTCGCCGGTTTCGCGCTGGCGCGCTTCGCGTTCGAAATGGCTTTTCCGGAGAGCCTCTTCTTCATCGTCGCGTTCACCAGCACCGCATGGCTCGCGGCTACATTTCTCACCCGGCCGACCGATCCGCGAACCCTCGCCGCATTCTACCGCAGGGTGTATCCGGGCGGGCCGGGCTGGCGGCGATTCCGGGAAGCTGAAGGCATAGAGGCAGGCGGCGAATCGCTCACAGGCCTTGCCGTGAACTGGCTGATAGGGATACTCCTCGTGTATGTCGCCCTCTTCGCGATAGGGAACCTGATCTTCGGTGATTACGGCGCGGGCCTGCCCCTGGCGGGAGCCGCCGTATTTCTTTTCGCGCTTCTGGCCAGGCGCCTGCGCAACAATTCACCCCGTACCGAATGACATTTATCACTTTTATCGCTCTGGATTAGAAGGAAATGGAAAATCACGACATCAATTTTAACCGGGTATTCACCCAGTGCTATGCGACTTTTGCCGGTCAGCTCGAGTCCTATCTTCTCAGGATCGTACGGGACAAGGACACGGCCCAGGAGCTCGTGCATGACGTTTTCCTCCGCATTTACGAACGCCGCATCGCGCTCGATGTCGAGATGGAAACAACCAGGTTCTATCTCTACAAGATCGCGAAGAACATGGCCTTCGATCTACTTCGAAAAAAAATGAGGCAGGATGCCTGTTTTGATGATATAGTTCTTCAAGAGGTCTGTCTCAACGACCAGTTCTACCGCGACGTTGAGAGCGTGTATATCGAAGGGGAGGTGATCTCGACCCTCAGGGACACCATACGCGAGCTCCCGGAAAGAAGCCGGGAGGTCATCACCCTGAGGGGTATCGAGGAAATGAACCTGGCGGAAGTCGTTCGCGAAACCAGCCTGTCCAAATATCATGTGGCCAGGATAGAGAAGGAAGCCATGAGTGTGCTACGCGCGAAGCTTGAAAAGCTGATCGGCGGCTGGAGGGTCGCGGTCCGGCGTCCCCTTACCCGGGAGTGGAAAACATAATGGTTCGAAAATCTTCAATGGTTTCGGTCGAGGAAGCCAGGAATACAATCCTCGCGCACACACCTTCTCTTCCTCCCGAGATAGTGCCGCTGTTCGAGGCGCCCGGAAGGGTCCTCTCCCGCGATATCGTTTCGAACGTGGACATCCCCGCGGTCGACAATTCGGCGATGGACGGGTACGCCCTGGTGGCGTCCGACACCGCGGGAGCGGCAAAGGACCGGCCGGCACGGCTTCCGGTCCGCGGCGAGATCAGGGCCGGTCTGATGGAGGCGCTTCCCGATGTCGCCGCCGGCCGCGCGGTGCGCATAATGACGGGGGCGCCCATGCCGCACGGCGCCGATTCGGTGGTCCAGTTCGAGGATACGGCCGAGGAGGGAGAACACGTCCTGGTTTTTCGCGAGGTCCAGCGCGGTGAAAATGTGCGACGTGCCGGTGAGGACGTGCGGATCGGAGCCGTCGTGTTGACACGGGGCACGCGCATCGGTTCGGCCGAAACGGGCCTCCTGGCCTCTCTCAACAGTACCTTTGTGCAGGTGTCGCGCAGGCCCGATGTCGCCATCCTCTCCACGGGTGATGAGATCGTCGATCTGGGCGCCGAACTGAAGAGCGGCCAGATCCGCAACAGCAACGCCTACACGCTGTACTCGGAGGTCATAAAATACGGTGGAATTCCCCGCTATCTGGGGATAGCGCCCGATACCAGGGAGGCGACGGTATCGATTCTCGGTGATGCGCTGGAGTCCGATATCGTGCTTACCACCGGAGGCGTTTCAATGGGCCGCTACGATTTTGTCACGGAGGCGCTCGACGAGCTCGGTGTGGAGATAATGATCGAAACGATACGCATGAAGCCCGGCAAGCCCTGCGTGTTCGGCAGGCGCGGTAAGACGCTCTTCTTCGGCCTTCCCGGGAATCCCGTTTCAACTATGGTCTCTTTCCTTCAATTCGTCCGCCCGGCGCTTTTGCGCATGATGGGCGCGCGCCGCATCGACAAGCCGCTGGTGCGCGCGACCCTGACAGAGGATATTAAAAAGAAGACGGGGCGCGCGCATTTTATCCGCGGCGTTTTCTGTGTGAATGACGGCCGCTTAAGCGTATCGACCACGGGTCCGCAGGGCTCCGGTATCCTCAGGTCCATGACCGAGGCCAACTGCCTCATCATCATCCCGGAGGATGTGGGCGCCGTTCGAGCCGGGGAGACGGTGCTCGTTCAGCTCATAGAACACGGGGAGATCTGACCGTGTCCGCCCGGGGCATTCTCCTGTATTCCGGGGGTCTCGACAGCCTGCTGGCCGGAAGGCTGCTCCTCGAGCAGGATGTCGAGGTGAGTGGAATCATGTTCGTGCTCCCGTTCGCCGCTCCCGACTACCGTCCCGAACAGAGCCCTCAGGCGCGTTTCGCGCGTGACAACGCCATCCCCCTGCGCTTCTTCCGCTGCGGGCGGGAATATATGGAAATGGTTAAGAATCCCCCGCACGGGTACGGGAAGCGGAGCAATCCCTGCATCGATTGTAAGATTTACTTTCTGAGAAAAGCGGGGGAACTCATGGAGTCAGAGGGGGCCTCTTTCGTCGCCACCGGCGAGGTCGTCGGTCAGCGCCCGATGTCCCAGATGAAACACATGCTCCGGCACATCGAGAACGAGTCTGGCCTCAAGGGGCGGCTTCTAAGGCCCCTCTCGGCGAAGCTCCTGCCGCCGACCATCCCGGAGCGCGAGGGACTGGTGGACCGCGAACGTCTGATGGGCATAAGCGGCCGCGGCCGCTCGGCCCAGATCGAGCTGGCGCGGAGGATGGGCATTGCCGAGTACGCCTCTCCAGCCGGCGGCTGTCTTTTTACCGACGTGCAGATAGCGCGCAGAGTGCGCGACCTGCTGGATCGTGTTCCCGGCTTCGACATGACCGATGTGTACCTTCTGTCGCTGGGGAGGCATTTCCGCGCGCGGGAGGACCTAAAGTTCATCGTGGGCAGAAACGAGGCGGAGAACGTCGAGCTGGAAAAGTATGCCTCCGGCGCGGACGCGCTGCTCGTCCCGGAGTTCAAGGGCCCGGTGGTGTTCGCGCGCGGTGCGGTCGGGGATGATGACGTCCGTCTTCTTTCTTCGATCGCTGCCCGTTACGGAAGACCCTCGGGAACGGACGATCGGCTGACGCTGTTCAAAAGGGGGCTCCGCCATCGGGAGGTTCCGGCGGGCGAACCGGCGGACGATGACGCGATAAAGAGGTTGATGATATGACCGTTAGGGCCGGTATCGATGAAAAGGCGGGCGCATGCCGGATGCCCGGCAGGTCGGATGAGGAGCAGGGTATCGAATGAGGAAAAAGGTGGTGTCGTTTCTGGCTTCAGGCAGGGGCTCCAATTTCAGGACCGTGATGGAGAGGATACAAGACGGCCATATACAGGCGAAACCGGGCATCCTGATCTGTGATAAAAAGGACGCGGGAGCCTTTGCCATAGCGGATGAATTCGGCATGAAATCATATTTTGTCGATCCGAAAACATGCGCGGATCGGAAATCGCACGAGGAGATCGTGGTTCGGCTCTTCCGGGAACACGGGACCGACCTTGTCGTGGCGGCCGGTTACATGAGGATTCTTACGCCGTACATCATCCGGGAATTTAAGAACGCTATTATTAATGTTCATCCGGCGCTCCTCCCGTCCTTCCCGGGAGTGCACGCGCAGAAACAGGCCTTCGAGTACGGAGTAAAGGTGAGCGGGTGCACCACTCATTTCATCGACGAGGGTGTGGATACCGGCCCCATTATCCTCCAGGCCGCGGTGCCCGTTCTCCCGGACGATACCCCGGACATCCTGGCAGCGCGTATACTTCGCGAGGAGCACTTCATCCTCCCCGAATCGGTGCGGCTCTTCTGCGAGGGGCGGTTATCGGTACGCGGGAGAAAGGTGGCGATACGACAATAAAATATTCTTGCTATGGGCGGGGATCGAGTGGCATACTAGCCGCCGGTCGGACATCTCGCGTTCGGAGGGGTGTGGAATGCTGTACCTTTTGATCGTATTTATCGTTTTCGTGCTCTTCCTCCTTTCGGTCGGCTACTACGTAACGCTCATATCGAGCAAGGACGTCTATACCAGGGAGGAGATTGCGAGCGTTCTTCCATATATTACCGGCTCCCTCGGCAAACTGGCCGAAAGGTACTCAACCGGGGGATTCCTCCTCGTGTTTCTGGTGTCGGCGCTTTTCGGCATCGCGTTTCCGTTCATGGCCAATAACCTCTTCTTTAATTCGTGCGCGCTTTTCGCGATTCTCTATCTGGTGGTGCCGATAGTCCGCGAGCGGTTCGCCAGTTCCCGCGTTGAGGCCAGTGAATACTACCGCGACGATGTCGCAAATTTCATCGCCCGGTATGCGGGGCTCATCGTGGTTGGTTTCGGCTCCGGCAACGGGGCGGCCCTTATGTATGTCTGGGCGACGACCAAAGAGCTCGGCTTCCTCTGGCTGCTTTTGAACCTCGTCATACTGTGTGTACTCCTTGAATTGGCGCTGCTCAAGGAAATCGGGGAGGATTGACGGCCGGACGGCGGGGAGGTGCGCCTCTATTTTCGACAAATATCAGCTGACTGTATAAATCCAAAAAAACCCAGGCCGGGTAAAAATGTTGGTTTTTCTATTGACTTTGGCCTGTAACGCTATTAATTTTAGGGGCAATGAACGCCGCATGGGAAGTGCGATACGTTCGTTGACCCGCAAAAGAATATTACAATCAAACTGGGGGAGACCCCTTTAAATTTCCAAGGAGGATTTTCTATGAAAAAGGTTGTAACGTTGGCCCTGATTCTGGCTGTCGGTATCGCTTTCACCGCATGCGGCGGTCAGTCGATGGGAGGGCAGGTTAAGGGCGATACGTTCGTTACCGAGGGATGGGTAACCCCGGATATTTTTAGGGTGACCGCAGTCGGCGTTCCGAAGCCCGGCCTTACCAACAAGATCCAGCGCCAGGGAACCGCGAAGGAAGCGGCCCTCATTATGGCCGAGAAGAGGATCATCGAGAAGTTCGTCGGTGCGCGTCTCGAGGGAGCCGCGGGCGCGGCTGACTACGCCTCCACCGGAATCGCGGTGGCCAAGGAATTCAGCGGCGTGGTAAAAGGCGGAACGATCGTTCGATCCACCTACGATAAAGACGACAACTGCGAAATCGTGTACCAGATAGAGCGCAAGGGCCTCCGCTCGAGCGTTGAGGGCGGCGCGACAAAGTAAGCCGCTCTGATCAATTACGATGAATCACGATGCGCCGCGGTTTCCGCGGCGCATCTTTTTTCGTTTTCGGCATGCATTGTGGTTGCGGGTGTGTATATCCGGAACCGTTTAAGTGGGTATGGGCGATATCTGTGGAAAAAAGTGAGAGCACCTCTCGGTGCTCTCCTGGTATTGTATGATTGCAACCCCGGCAGCGCCCTACTCTCCCACGCGGTTACCCACGCAGTACCATCGGCGATGAAGAGCTTAACTTCTGTGTTCGGAATGGGAACAGGTGTTTCCTCTTCTCTATAGCCACCGGAGAATTGTTTCTCTCAGCAATGAAAGCACTTAAGCGTACCCCCATTTGTTTGTCAATGAAATTTGGTCGTTTTTTTAGTAAAAGAATAAAATTTTTATTTTCGCCGCTGTTACGGCGTATTACAACAAAAGCGGGCGAATGGCAGGAGGCCCGACTGTCAAGCCCCGGAATCGCGAGGCCGATAGTAGACATATATGTACAACAGTAAACGCGCGAAAATGGAAGTGAAAAAGATTACGATACGCCAGGCGCTGCCGTCCGCCATCGTCGTTGCGTTTTCGGCCGCGCTGTTTCTTCTTGTCACGCCCCCAGGGAAACCCGCCGCCCAGGAAGCCCTGCCGGATTACGTCGAGCTGTATTCCCGTGGCGACTATGCCGGGGCGTACGAGGCCATACGCGGTCGGCTCCTGGCCATATACGACAGGAGGGTTGATAACAGACGCGTGCCGACGGATTTTATCACCGCGAAAAAACTCGAGGAGCGCATCAACGTCAACGATCTGTACCGCAAAAGGGTGGCTGAGGGATTTTTCATAGAGAAAAACATCGAACTGTATACCCTGCATCTGGACGCGGCGCGATGCCTGTTCCGCCTGGGGCGCCTCGATGAATCGCTCAATCATTACGGCCAGTGCCTCAGATTCAAGGAACTGGAGCCGGAAAAGGACGATGTCATTTTTTCGGAGATCGCCGACGTATTCAGAAAACGGGGTGACGAGCGCGCATATGCGCGGGCGATGGAGGCCGCCTATGCCTTAAACCCGGGCAACCACGAGCACTCTCTGCGGCTCGGCGTCGCCCTGTACAGAACCCAGGAGAAGAAACGGGCGCTATTCCATCTGGAGCGTTTTATCCGCTGGAAGGGTGAACGCCTGGAGAATCCCGGGCTCTACCTGATGATTGCCAACCTGAACGAGGACACGGGGAGGTATCTCGAAACGGTGAGATACTATCAGGAATACCTGGCGGCGAAACCGGATGACGGACATATCCATTTTGCCCTGGGGCATCTCGCCTTTACTCGGACCGGAAACTATGTTCTGGCGCGTGCCAGTCTCGCCCGCGCTCTCGAGCTTTTGCCGGAGAGCGACATCTTCCGGAGATCGAAAGCGTACGAATACTCGGCAGACATGGCCATGCGGGACCTCGAATTCGAAAAAGCGGTGAGCCTGTACGGGGAGACGATCGTTTACCAGGACCGGATAAAAAAGAGCCTCGAGGAGAAGGACCGGGAAATCGAGAAACTGAACTCGGATATACGGGGGGTAAAATCATCACTCCTCAAGCAACCGGATTTCGATACCTATACCCAGTACGAATACCTGATGGAGGAAGAGAGCAAGCTCCGGCTTGAGCGGAGGGAAAAGCTTTATTCGTATTCGAAGCTGGACGCGGGACGGGTCCGCTGGAACATGGCCGAATGCCACGAACGGCTCGGAAAACTGGACGACGCGATACGGTACTACCGGGAGTGCATCGCCTTCGATTACGATTCCTCCAGGGCCCGGGACCGTATCGTAAAATTACAGTTGAAAATTAGCAGGGGTTATTGAGAGGGTTAATCTGAGCCGTATGGTTGAGAAAATGACCGAGGTAATATATGTCAGGACATTCTAAATGGGCCACCATCAAGAGGAAAAAGGCGTCGGTTGATTCCAAGAGGGGGGCGCTGTTCACCAAGATAATCAGGGAAATCACCGTCGCGGCGAGGATGGGCGGTGAGGACATCAACTCGAATCCACGTCTTCGCACGGCGATCCTGAAGGCCAGAGAAAACAACATGCCCGCCGACAATATCGAGCGCGCGATAAAGAAGGGGACCGGAACGCTGGAGGGCGTGGTGTACGAAGAGATAACCTACGAGGGCTACGGACCCGGCGGGGTGGCCATCATGGCGCACTGCCTGACGGACAACAAGAAACGGACCACTCCCGAGATTCGAACCCTGTTCTCGCGAAACGGAGGGAACCTCGGGGAGACGGGCTGTGTTTCGTATATGTTCGACCGGAAAGGCATGGTGATCATCGAGGGAGGGCAGGCGAGCGAGGAGGAAATAATGGAACTCGTCCTCGATTACGGTGTGGACGACGTGAGAACCGAGGACGGAAACATCGTCATCGTAACATCGCCCGAGGGTTTCGCTCAGGTGAACGACCTTGTACAGGCGAAACAATACAGGCTGGCGCTCCATGAAATCACGTTCATCCCGCAGAGCACCATCCTGCTCGATGAAAAAAAGGCCGAACAGTGCCTCAGGCTGATCGAGCAGCTGGAGGAACAGGACGACGTTCAGAACGTATATTCCAACTACGAGATCCCGGACGCCATAATGACGAGGATCGGCGAGGGCAGGTGAGAATTCTCGGGATCGACCCGGGGTTTGGTACGCTCGGCTGGGCGGTTATCGAGAACGGATTTTCGCTGGCCGGATGCGGGGCGATCGTTTCGAGGCCGAACGGCGATTTGCCCGACAGGCTTCTCGTTATATACAGAGAGCTCGAGGGCATCCTGGGCCGCTACGAACCCTCGGTGCTCGCCATGGAACGACTGTATTTCGCGAAGAACTCAACCACCGCTCTGGACGTGGGCAAATGCATCGGGGTCGTGCTTCTCTGTGCCGCCATGAAAAATCTTCCCTGTTTCGAGTATACCCCGCTCCAGGTGAAGCGCGCGGTGACCGGGTACGGTAAAGCCACGAAGCGCCAGATGCAGATTATGGCGGGAAGGCTTTACGGGATGAAGAACCCGCCGTCTCCCGATGACGCCGCCGACGCCCTTGCGGTCGCCACCTGTCATTATCTGGCGTCATCATCCGCCGTCGCTGCCGGGATGAGGAATTACCCGGAAGCGCGGTCGAGGGGATAGAGCCCGGATGATCGCGCGGATCAGGGGGGCGATCGAAGAGCTCAGGCCCACGGAGGTAATCGTGGATGTGGGCGGTGTCGGCTATCGCCTCAGCATACCCCTTTCAACCTACGAAAAACTGGTCGGTCATCGCGAGGTTGCTCTGTACGTCCATACCTATCACAGGGAGGACCAGTTGAGACTCTTCGGCTTCCATTCCCAGCGCGAGCGCGATCTGTTCACGGTACTGCTCGGCGTGCCCGGCATCGGCCCGTCGATGGCGCTTTCGATTCTCTCGGGAATAACGATCGAGGACCTCCTGCGGGCCGTGCGCGCGGGCGATCTGACGCCTCTGTTAAAAGTGCCGGGTATAGGCCGAAGCAAGGGGGAAAAGCTCGTCTTCGAACTGTCCAGACGCCTCAAGCATCTGGAGGGGCTTTCGCCGGAGGGGGAGGTTCGCCAGTCGGCCCGTGGTGAGGCCGTCGAGGCCCTCGCGGCGCTCGGTTTCGATGAGGCGCGGGCCGCCAGGGCCGTTGACGAACTGCTGAAAAATGATCCTTCGATGCCGATTGAACCGCTTGTCAAGGCGGCCCTGAAGAGCGTCGCCTCCTGAGGCGGGCCGGTAGGCTTTTTAAAAGGCATTTAATATAGTAAACCTCATTGCATTTTCTTATAAAAAATAGTATATAATACTGCATTTTTATTGTAATACCATACAATAAATCATTGCCTGAACCGCCCTGTTCATGTATATAATAAATCAATGACTTAAATTTTAGTGTTTTTTATATCTAAGAGGTTGATATGAAAATAGAAATAACGATTCTGGGGCTCCTGATGGAGGAAAATCTGTACGGCTATGAGATCAAGAAGAAGATAGTCGAGCGGCTCGAGGACTACGTTGACATCAAATTCGGTTCCATCTATTACGCGATCAAGAAAGCGGTCGATAACGGCTGGGTAAAGCGGGTGGGCACCGAAAAAGAGGGCGGAAATCCGGAGCGGTACATCTATCAGATCATGCCGGCGGGAAGAAAGTACTACAAAAAGATGCTGAAACAGTACTTCGACCACACGATGATACATTTCGATATCGACATCGTGCTCATGTTCTACAACTCGCTGATGCCCGAGCAGAAGGAGGCGTTCATCGAGGACAGGGTGGAAGCGGTCAAGGAAAAGCTCGTCGCCATCAAGGAAAAGGTCGACGAGGAAATGAAGCTTCCCGAGGAGAAATCACACATTCACGTATTCACGTACCTGGAAAACCACCTGAAGGCCGAGCTGTCGTGGCTGAAGTCCCTGAAGAAGGGAGAGCTGGTGTCCTCGGATATGGAGGGCTAGAAGCTCTCCACCAGTTCCGCGAGGAACTCGACCTTTCTTGTCTCATATACGCCCGAGACCTCCTTTTTAAGAGAAAGGAGGTCGTTTTGCGCGCGCTGCACTTCGAGCGCCTGCCGGGCCTTTTCTCCAGGTCCCGCCGACAGGTCCTTTTCGATCAGCACCGCGCTGATCGCCTTGATCTTCTCGATGTTGTAATAATGCTTCTGGGCCAGGGAGGTGAGAAGGGCCCGGAGGATGCTGTGCTGTGATCCCGCCATGTTTTTAAGATCGCTTTTGCGCAGTCGGGTGAGCAGCACGTCGCTCTTCGCCTTGAGCGTCGCGGTGCGTTTCTCTCCCAGCAGCAGCGCTATCTCCCCGAAGACGTACCCGTGGTCCGAGATCGAGGTGACGCGCGTGCCGTTAATCAGAACGTCAACCGTTCCGGCCTGCAGGATATACATTTCGTCGCCCATGCTGC
>Ga0116174_10002783_pt1 | contig 14824 bp, 14 predicted proteins | sample AD_UKC087_MetaG_FD_89801 | JGI IMG/M metagenome (GOLD analysis project Ga0116174, IMG submission 89801) | Active sludge microbial communities of municipal wastewater-treating anaerobic digesters from USA - AD_UKC087_MetaG | ecosystem: Engineered > Bioreactor > Anaerobic > Digestate | place: USA...
ATTTTGAAAACAAGGTAAAACTAGCACAGATTAATTGGATTGGAAAATCTGAGGGTGCTAGAATTAAATTTAAGATTGAAGGTAGGGATGAGGAAGTAGAAGTATTTACGACTAGAGCAGACACTTTGCCGGGAGCCAGTTTATTAACGGTAGCTCCGGAACAACCATTGGCTTTAGAAGTGGCAAAAAATAATCAGGAAGTAACAGATTATATTAAAAAAGCCGAGCATAAAAGTGATTTAGAGAGGACAGAATTGAATAAAGAAAAAACAGGTGTGTTTTTGGATTTATGGGCAATTAATCCTTATAATCAGCAGAAAATTCCAGTTTGGGTGTCCGATTTTGTCTTAGTAAGTTATGGTACCGGAGCAATCATGTCGGTCCCAGCTCATGATCAAAGGGATCATGATTTTGCAGTGAAATTTGGACTACCGATTATTCCGGTGATTAAAAAGAAGGGGTGGAATTTTGACAAAGAAGCGTATGTGAGTGAAGAAAGAGGGGAGGAAATAAAGATCGGACAAAAGTGTAATCAATATCACTTAAGAGATTGGATATTTTCCAGACAGCATTATTGGGGTGAGCCGATTCCGATGATTGATTGTCCTAAATGCGGTTGGGTGACAGTACCGGAAGAGGAGTTGCCACTCAGATTACCGGAAGTGGAAGCTTATGAACCGACTGCAGATGGACAAAGTCCATTGTCTAAAATTGAGAGTTTTGTCAATTGTCGATGTCCTAAATGTGGAGGGCCAGCGAAAAGAGAGACGGATACTATGCCTAATTGGGCGGGATCTGATTGGTATTATTTAGCTTATTGTTTGTTTGAAGACATTAATAAGCCATTGCCGGGCAAGGAAAATATTTTTGTAAAAAATAAAGAAATTTTGAGCGAATGGATGCCGGTGGATGTTTATATTGGAGGAGATGAACACAACACTTTACATTTATTGTATTCACGATTTATCTATCAGTTTTTACATGATTTAGGAGTGATGCCGGTACATATCCGAGAACCCTATGATAAAAGGGTGTCTCATGGAGTGATATTAGGACCGGATGGATTCAGGATGAGTAAATCCAGAGGTAATGTGGTGGTACCGGAATCGGTGGCTGATAAATATGGCGTGGATGTATTGAGACTGTATTTGATGTTTATGGGTCCTTTTGAGAGCGTGATGGCTTGGAATGAGAAAACTTTAATAGGCGTGAAGCGCTTCTTAGATAGATTAACTATCTTTGTAGAAAAGCAAAAAGACAATAAGGAGAGTAGTGAAAGGTCTTTGAGATTATTAAATAAAACCATAGAAGGGGTGACTCAGGATTTGGAAAATTTTGGTTTTAATACCGTAGTGGCTAAGTTAATGGAAGCGATTAACAAGATTGATAAATTGTCACGGGAAGATTTAAAAAAGTTAATTAAATTAATAGCACCATTGGCTCCGTATACTGCGGAAGAACTATGGCATAAATTAGGAGAGAAGGAATCAGTACATGGCAGTGATTGGCCGAAGTATGATCAGAAAATGGATGATAATGAAATGATAAAAGTGCCAGTGGCGGTGAACGGTAAGGTTAGGGATCAACTTGAAGTCGATCAAGAAGAATCTCAAAATGCATCAAAGATGATTAGTAGAGCTTTGGAATTGGATAAGATTAAAATATGGGTGGAAGGTAAAGAGATTGTCAAGGAGATTTATGTACCTGGGAAGATGCTTAACTTGGTGGTGCGGTAATAATAGCAGACTAATGAGTTGAGTGCTAAATGATTTTGAATGGATAATATATTGGAAATCATTGGCAAACTTAATATTTATTGAAGTGATAATTTCGATTTTTAATAAAGAGAGAAGTAGAAATTCTAAAGCTAAATGTAATTATATTTTGTTATATTGAGATATAGATACTTTTGATTAGAATGGCGGATAGGGAGGTAAAAAAAATTAAAAAGAAAGCTTGTGAAAAAGATAAATAATTTTATTTTAAAAACAGGTGTATAAGCTCTCTTTGCGGAGATTATGATATAGATAGAATAATTAGTTTATTAATTTTTTGGTTTTTAAAAGAAAATATATGCGGTAATAAATTATTAGATTTTAAGATAAATACATGCGGAGAAAATTACGGTAAATGAGATTAAATTGCGGTAAATCAATAATAATTAGGAATAAATGATGCGGTAAAAATGGAATAATGTATTCCCAGGCAGAATCGAACTGCCATTTCAGGTTTAGGAAACCCGCGTTCTATCCATTGAACTATGGGAACGATATGTAGGTTGCCTTCGTCAAGACTACGGCGGACCGTGGTAGCCTACGTTGAAACTACGGCTAACCAAGTCGGGGATACAGGATTCGAACCTGCAACCTCACGCACCCGAAGCGTGTACGCTAGCCAATTGCGCCAATCCCCGTAGTGAGGATAGTATAAAGGATTAAGTGGGTGGTATTAAGTACTAGATTGACAAGCCGCATTTTTCCGTTTAGACTGGTTTTATGATTACTGATATTGATAGAAATTCAAGGACTTTAATTGTATGTTTTGTGATAGCAATATTTGCTTTGATACCCTTGAGGTTTGTGGAATATGGAAATATTGAATCTTTAGCGCAACCCCAAGTCTTGGGAGAACAGGTGATTCAACAAGAACCGATTATTGAGGAAGTGGTGGAGGCTAGACTAGAAGCACCTTACAACGAAATTGAAAAAATAGGTGAAGTTAACGATCTCTTACCATCAGAGACAGAAATGCAGCCGGTGTACTCTCAGAACTGGCTTCAAGAGTAAATAGTTTTTGACCATCAGGAGTAGTTGCTAGAAAAGGAGGAGTATTTTTCGGAAAACTGTGGATTAAGTGTTGGTTGGTAGTATCGTATTCAACAATATAAAGGTTGTTGTCAGCAATATAACTAAGATGGTTAGTATAGGGAACCCAGGATAAAAATTGAGTTTGAGTACTACCTAGATTAAAATTAGTGTCTTCTTTAAGATCATAAACATAAAAGAAACCTGGTTGAAGATTTCTATCTTGGGTTTGGGTACTACGATTGGGTGGAGGAGAGGTGAGTAGGGATGGTAGTTGACCGCTGGCGCTGGCAGTATACAGAACTTTGTCTCCAAAGGAGTTGTAGGCTAAGGTAGAGTCAGTGGCGATAAATGAAGCCAGGCCTGAAGGTAGCCTCTCCAAAAGAGAAAGAGTAAACTGTTGTTTGTTTTGGAGCCAATCATTCTTGATGATAGGTAAACGAAGACTGATATCCGTAAGGTCATGAGGAGAGATTTTTTTATCAAGATTAATTAGAAAAGCCGGACCTTTAGGTGTAGTAGCAATAATTGATTTAGAGTCTGGAGAAAATTCAAAATTATATTTTGACCACAAAATGTTAAAAGTATCGGGGAAGATTAATTTGTGACTGATACGGCTGGCTAGTAGGGGAATTTCGGTAAACTCTAAGAGATAAAGACCAGGTTCTTGAAATTCAGCAGAACTGGTAGCAACCGCAAAAATGATTTTCTTGCCATTTGGAGACAAGACCGGGTGGTGAATAGAAGTTTGACTAAAGAAAATAGGAGTAGTGTCCTTTAAAAAGAGTTCGGCGTCACTTTGGTAGACTAACTCGGGTAAGATCTGAATATTTTTTTCCCAAGGAAAATATCCATCTTTAGTGATTTTAAGGTGATAGGTTCCGGGATCAAGATTGAGAGTGTTATCAGTAGTGGTTTCCAAAATATTATCAAGATAAACATTAGCCAACTTAGGTTTGGAGGTGGCTGAGAGGATGCCGGTGACTCTGAGGCGGAAAATACCGTTACCATGATCCAGGCGATAACCTCTAGCAAAAATAGAGATAATAAATGTAGAGAGGATGATAAAAAACGCGATGCTTAGAATAAAAAAAAGACTTTTACGGTTTTTGGTGGCAGTCATTAGTGTATTATATAGAATATGAGTTGGATGAGGAAGTTGGCAATAGATTTAGGAACCTCAAATTGTATAATTTGGTCGGATAGTGAGGGTAAATCCTTGTCTGAACCATCTGTGGTGGCGATTGAAGCGGAAAGTCGACGGGTAGTGGCTGCGGGTAGTGAAGCGAAAAAAATGGAGGGTAAAACATCTGAGTACTTAGAAATTATTAGACCAATAGAGTCGGGCGCAATTGTTGATTACGAGGCAGCAGTAGGAATGATTAAGTGGTTTTTGAGACAGGTAATGGGTGTAACTTGGATTATAGGTCCAGAAGTGATGGTAACGGTAGCTTCGGGATTAACACAGGTTGAGCAAAGGGCGGTAATGGATGCAGTTTTAGAAGCTGGAGCCAGGAAGGTTTATTTGATAGATACTCCGATTGCGGCAGCAATTGGAGCTAAAATACCAATAGTTGAAGCTTTTGGTAATATGATTGTCAACGTGGGTGGGGGGGTGACTGAGGCAGCAGTAATTGCTTCAGGAGGCGTAGTAGCCAGCCGTTGTGTTCGGGGAGGTAGTAGTCGTTTGAATGAATCGATTGAAGAATATTTAAAAAAGAAGTATGCCTTGGTGGTGGGAGAACAAAGTGTAGAGGCAGTCAAAATTAAATTAGGGACAGCGGTGAAATTAAAGAAAAATGAGGTTATGACAGTGGGAGGAAGAGACCTGGTTTATGGTTTACCAAAAAGTATAGAAATTAATGCTGAGGAAATTTTTGAAGTGGTGAGACCGATGTTGGATGAAATAATTTTGGTGATTAGAGAAACTTTACAAATGACCCCGCCGGAGCTGGTGGCTGATATTGCTGACAGAGGGATAGTGTTGACGGGGGCGGCAGCAAGATTAAGAAGTTTATCTCTGTTGTTAACTAGAGAAATTGGTGTGTCAGTACACCTGTCTTTAGAACCCGAAAAATGTGTAATTAAAGGGGCGGCGATGGCTCTGGAAAATTTGGAAATTTACCGACGATCAGTCAAGTGATATAGTTGCTGGTGATAGTATTATAGTTTAAGATATAGTTATTTTTTAACAAAAATAAATATTGATATTTTTAATCTTATAATTATTTGGAAATTTATAAGACTAATTTTATATTTTTTGTCATAAATACGGGTATTTACCAGTGTTTATTAGAGTAATAAAATTGTTCAATTCAGGAGTTGAGAGAGTATTTGGGATAGTTAATATTTAACCTATATATATTATAGATAAAGTTTGGTGATATAGTTTGATAAAAAGTTTTGTAAATAAAAATTATAGGTTATAAAAAAATAGTTACCAATGGCTTTTTTGAAAAAAGTTGTTTATTATAAGTTAATTTATGGTCCCAAAAAGAGCTTTACAGGTGAATAAAACTGGGTTAGGTGATGATACTTTTACCCTAAATAATCGTGAAATCTTAAATTTGGGCTTTTTTGGCAGTTCCAAGTCTCGACTGCTAGATTATCTTTTAACCCGTGTAGATAAAGAAAGTAAAATATGTTGGATATGTACGGTAAATCCTGAATTTATGATGTTGGCGCAAAAAGAGCCGGATTTTGAGAAAGTTATTAGAAGTTGTGATATCAGAGTAATTGACGGGGTAGGGCTGTTGTGGGCGGAGAAAGTTTTAAGAACAAAGAATTTTTTTTTGAGAGTAGCGGAGGGGGTTAAAAGTGCTAAAGAAATTCTGGGAGGAGGGGGACGCCAAGGGTTGATTTCAGGGTCTGATTTAATAGAAGATTTGGTGGCGGCAGGACAAGAAAAAAAATGTAAGTTTTTCTTTTTAGGGGGGTGGAATGATCGGGCCCAGAGGACAGCAAAAAAAATGTGGTTAAAATATCCCGGAGTTAAGGTGGCATGGTCTCCTGGGGAGCCGACGATAAAAAATAGGGAAGTATTATCTGAGATTGAAAAGTTCTCACCTGATTTTTTGTTTGTGGCTTATGGAATGAAGAGACAAGAGGAGTGGATTTATAAAAATTTAAAGAAATTAAAAGCTAAAGTAGTGGTGGGAGTAGGTAGAAGTTTTGATTATTACAGTGGAGAGCTTAAAAGAGCACCTAAAGCTTGGCGAAAAATGGGATTGGAATGGCTTTACAGCCTGATTCAAGAGCCAAAAAGATGGCGACGGCAATTAGCTTTGCCTAAATTTATATGGCGAGTGCTAACAACGGCTTAGAATTGTCCCCAAAAGATAATTTCCGGTTCCAAAGTAAGATTTAGTTTGGTTTTAGCTGTTTGAATAACGTGGTCGATGACGGCTTTGTAGTCGGTGGCGGTAGCTTGACCGAGATTGAGAATAAAATTGGCGTGTTTGGGACTGATTTGAGCATCACCAATTCGATAACCTTTGAGGTTAAGTTCCTGGTCAATAATGCGACCGGCAGCATCTCCAGGAGGATTTTTAAAGGTAGAGCCGAGAGAATTCATAGATTGACTGAGGATTTTTTTAGCAATAATGTCTTTAACTTGTTGCTGGGCTAGTTTTTTGTTGCCCGGGGTAAGTTGGAGAATGGCTGAAAGGATAATGAGATGGGGTTTTTTCTTAAATTCAGAAAAATCATAGTCCCAAGACATAGACTGTGAATCTAATTCTTCAACTGTCTGAGTTTTTCTATTAAATACAGTGATTTTTCTTACGAATTTGTCAAAATTACTTTTGTTAACGCCATGAATATTACCGTAAATGGCCCCACCAATAGAGCTTGGAATATAGGCAAATTCTTCGAGTCCAGAAAGAGAATGGCTGATGGTATCGTTGATAAGCCAAGGAAGTTGGACTCCAGAATCTACTTTAACTAAATCAGAGTCAAGATATTCCACACTTTGAGAATTATTTTTGACGACGGTAGCAGGAATTCCCCGATCAGAAATAAGAATATTGGAACCGTTACCGAGAATAAATAAATCAGAGGGTCCGGTTTTTTGAAGAGTTTCAATGAATTCTTGGATAGTGTCGGTAATAATCAGAGTTTGGGCGGATCCACCGATTTTGACAGTAGTAAAAGAAGCCAAAGCTTCATTTTTGAGAATTTTCATGATTAATTATAGCTAAAAAATGAAATTTTCAATAAAAAACCTATAGAAAAATAATATATTCAAATAATGTGGAAAAGTGTAAAAAACAGTTGTTATCTTATAATAGTGACAAGGTAAAAATGGAGTACAATGAAAGAGTGAAAAAAAGACGGTTTATTTTAGTACTGGGATGGTTGCTGATAATAGTGACGGCAATTTGGGGGTGGTTTTGGTTTAATCGTTTTAAAGTTGAAGAGCCTGGAATAGTAGTTTTGAATTTATCACCGACAGAGGTACCCAGGGAATATAAAATTGCTTTTATGGCTGATATTCATAATGACACAGATAGTTTGACACGGGCATTGGTAGTGGCGAAACAAGAGGGGGCAGATAGGGTAGTGTTGGTGGGCGATTTAACTAATAAAGGTGATGAGAAATATCTGTTAAAAGTCAAAGAGATTATGGACACTTCGAGGATTAAATATTCGGTTGTACCAGGGAATCATGAGTATAGTTTGGCTAATTTTCGAAAAATTTTTGGAGCTAATTATGGAATCGTGGAAGAAGATTTGGTGAAATTAATTTTGATTGATAATAGTTATTGGCGAGGAATGAGTGAAGAACAGATTAAATGGATAGAAGAGGCGGTGGTAGGGTGTCACATAAAAACATGTGTGGCGGTGATGCATAAGCCACTAAACAATCTTTTTTCCAGTCATGTGATGGGAGAAAGTAATGAAAAAGCAGCCCAACAGGCTCAATGGTTGAGGCAGTTAATAGTAGATTCCGGAGTGAAAAGAGTGGTGGCGGGACATTTACACTACTCCAGTTCGTATGAATTGGAGGGAATCAGGACCGATTTAGTGGGGGCGATTTCTGTAGAGAGAAATACTCAGAGCCCAAGATTTATGATTTTAAAGATATCGCCTGTAGAAATTGAAAGAAAGGTGGTAGAAATAGATTATGATATTGGGAATTGATCCAGGTTTGGAAAATACCGGTTGGGGAGTGATAGATGAGGGAGTAGTGGAGATGGGAGTGATAGTCACCACTAGGTCGCAGAGTAGCCAAGAAAGGTTGGAAAAAATTTTTACAGAAATAAAGACCATAATTAAAAAATATCAAGCTAGTGAAGTAGCTATAGAGAGTCTTTATTTTGCTAAAAATGCTAAAAGTGCTCTAAAAGTAGCTGAAGCTATTGGGGCGATTAAAATAGCGGCGGAAGAGTTATCGGTAAAAGTGTATGAATACACACCATTACAAATCAAAATTGCTTTGGTTGGTTATGGTCGAGCAGAAAAAGAACAGGTGGAAGTCATGGTGAGAGATGAGTTGTCGATTACAGGTAAAATTGAACCAAGTCATGCAGCAGATGCTTTGGCGGTGGCTTTGACTCACAAGTTTACTTCGTCTTTTGTTCGGGATTGAAAAGTGCTATGATGAGCTATGATTTCAAGTTTGCGTGGTAAAGTTTCTAGGTTCTGGGGAAACTATACTGAGATTGAAGTGGGTGGGGTTGGATATTTGGTCTGGACGGGTAGAAGAAATTACACAGAAGGTCAGGAGATAAAAATTCAGGTTTATTTGGCAGTATCAGAAAACGAAGTCGCTTTGTATGGTTTTGAAAACTTTGAGGATTTGGATTTATTTAAAATGTTGATTACGGTTTCTGGAATAGGTCCTAAAAGTGCCGCCCAGATTTTGGCACAATCGTCGAGTACTCAGATAATTAAAGCGATAGGAGAGGCGGACACAGCTTTTTTTGAAAAAATAAAAGGAGTCGGAAAAAAGACAGCTCAGAGGATTATTGTAGATTTAAAATCGAAGATTGGTGGATTGGGTGAACTAAATCTAAAAGAAGAATTACCGCTTTTAGAGGATGATTTAGTGTTGAGTTTGAGGCAGCTTGGTTTTGAGAGGAAGGAGATTGAAACAGTGATTAAGAAGATACCTAAGGAAGTAGTAGTTCTAGAAGACAGAATAAGTTGGTGTTTACAAAATTTAGGTGGTTAATATGGACAAAAACTTAGATCCGAAATTAAAAAGTGAGGATAAAGAAATTGAATTGTCTTTAAGACCTAAAAGATTACAGGAGTTTATTGGTCAAAAAAAATTAAAAGATCAATTGGAGGTTTTTATCGAGGCGGCGAAAAAACGAGGTGAGGCTCTGGATCATATTTTGTTTTATGGACCACCAGGTTTAGGCAAAACAACTTTGGCGATGCTATTGGCGGCGGAGATGGGATCAAATATCAAGGTGACTTCTGGTCCGGCATTGACTCGGGCGGGGGATTTGGCGTCAATATTAACTTCTCTGAAAAAAGGAGATATTTTGTTTATTGATGAGGTGCATCGTTTAAATAAGATGGTAGAGGAAACGCTATATAGTGCTATGGAAGATTATGTTTTGGATATAGTTTTAGGCAAGGGACCGGCGGCCAGGTCGGTGAGACTGAAGTTGCAAAGATTTACGATTGTGGCGGCAACAACCAGAATCGGTTTGATTTCAGGACCAATGCGAGATAGATTTGGAATTGTTCAACAGGTTGATTTTTACGAAGATGAAAAACTAGCGGAAATTGTTAAAAGAACAGCTCAATTGTTAGAAGTTAAAATTGATGAGAAGGCAGCATTGGAAATTGCTAAGAGATCGCGGGGGACGCCGAGGGTGGCTAATCGTTTATTAAAAAGAGTGAGAGACTATGCTCAAATTAATAATGATGGAGTGATTAGTTTTAAGGAAAGCCTGGAAGCCTTGAATAAATTAGGAGTAGACGAATTAGGTTTATCTGATGCAGATAGGAAGTATTTGGATGTAGTCAAAAAACAGTATGGTGGAGGACCGGTGGGAGTGGAAAATATTGCGGCGGCATTGACTGAAGATGTGGAGACAATTACAGATGTGTATGAGCCTTTTTTGATGAAAAAGGGATTGATAAAAAGGACACCTCGAGGTCGGGTGATTGTATAACCAAAAAAGGCATCCCGCCGCTACGGGACTTTAAGGCAAAGTGAAGAGATAATTATTCTCCTTGAATACCAAGAAGCCAAAGAACTGCTTCTTTGCGATAGCGTCGGTCTCCACGAGCATTAATACGGATGGCTGGAAGTTTACCTCTTTTACCCCAACGTTTGATAGTGAGTTTGGAAACTCGGAGTAAATCAGCGACTTCAGCCACGGTCAATAGATCGGGAAGATTATCAATACTGACTCCATTAACTTTTTTTTGGGCGGGTTTTTGAGATACAGATTTCTCTTCTGTTATATTTTGAATGTCCATTTACTGTGACCTCTTATATCAAAAGAATGTTTAACTAAAATCATTAAAACATAAAGGATATAAGTAGGTCAAGAGATCAAAATGAAGTAATTTAGGAAATGTTGTAAAATGAGTTTATGGATAGAGTAAAAATTGCTTTTTTTGGAGTCAAGGCTTGGGAGAGGGTGGCGATAGAAAAAGCACTAGCGAGTTTAGATACTTATGGTATTGGTATTTATGAAGAGGAGGTACAGGATAATTTGAAAGTGGCGTCTGAATACGAGATAATTTCGCCTTTTATATACTCCAAGTTTGATAAAAAAGTGTTGGATAAATTACCGAAATTAAAGATGATTGCGACTCGGTCAACCGGGACTGATCATGTAGATATGGAAGAATGTCAAAAAAGAGGAATTAAAGTGACTAGTGTGCCGGTTTATGGGTCAAGAACCGTAGCGGAGTATACGATTGGATTGATGTTGGCGGTGGCTAAAAATATTGTGGAAGGTGATGAAGCTTTGCAGGATGACGAATTTAGTCCAGAGGGCTTGACAGGGATTGATTTGTATAAAAAAACTCTAGGAATTGTAGGATTGGGAAAAATAGGAGCCAATGTAGCTCGTTTTGTCAGAGCTTTGGGGATGAAAATTATAGCGGTAGAAAAAAATCCGGACCCGAAAATAGTTAAGAGATATAAGGTGGAACTGGTGAGCTTGGAAGAGTTGTTAAAACGATCTGATGTAGTGACTTTACATGTGCCGGCAGTTAAGGAAACCAGACATCTTATTAATAGAAATAATATAAAATTGATGAAAAAAGGTTCAATTTTAATTAACACGGCGCGGGGAGCAGTAGTAGAAAGCAGTGCGGTAGTGTGGGCTTTAAATAATGGTATTTTGCGAGGAGCAGGTTTGGATGTAGTGGAAGAAGAGGACAAAATTGAAGATATGTCGATGATTATGAGTCAGCGGCCGCGAAAGGAAGATTTACAGGATTTGCTCAGTTATCATATTTTGCGAGACAGAAGTGATGTGGTGTTTACACCTCATAATGCCTTTAATACCGAGGAGGCGATAGAAAGAATTATTAAAACGACTATAGAAAATATTAAAAATTTTATAAAAGAAAAATGAAAGCAGTCATCATTTGCGGTGGAGTTGGTTCAAAAATGTGGCCTGAGAGCCGAAGCACTTCACCTAAACATTTTTTACCCTTAATTGGGGAAAAATCATTGTTTCAACTAAACTGGGAGGCTTTGCGCTTGAAGTTTGCAGCTGAGGAAATATTTTTGCAAACCAATGCTCAACAAGCAGAAATGGCCAAGGCGCAGGTGGCAGAAATTGTTCCTGAAAATATTTTTATAGAACCAGAAATGAGAAATCAAGGACCGGCGACCGGTTTTGCGGCGGCTTCCTTGATAAAAAGAGGTTTTGGTAATGAGGCTTTTATGTTGGTTCAAGCTGATGTGCTGCGTAAACCAGAGACTGAATTTATAAAAATGATTGAAAGTGCGGGAAAATTAGCGGAAAAAGGGAGTGATTATATTACCGGTGGTATCAAACCTGATCGGGTTGTAAGAGGTGTGGATTATTTAGTAAAAGGTGAATTAGTGAGTGAAGACAATGGAGTTAAGGTTTTTAAGGTGGCGGATTATATTGACAGAAGTGAAGAGGATAAAATTCAGCAATATATGGGTAGTGATCAATTGTTAATTCATGCCAATCATACCTGTATGACGCCAAATAATCTGTTGGCGATGTATCAAAAATATCGACCTGATTGGGCAGAACCTTTAAAAAGAATTATAGAAGGCGATGAAGTGCCAACGGAATATGCTCAGATGCCTAAAGGGGCGATTGAGGAAATTACTAAAGAGCTTTATAAAAACAATGGGGCGTTAGTAGTGGAGTTGCCTTTTGAATGGGTAGATTTTGGGACTTGGGAATCACTAGGAAAATATTTAAGTGATCATAATCTGATGCAGTCTGAGGGTGAAACTATAGAGTTGGATAGTACCAATAATGTGGTTAGAGCGAAAAAGACAGTCGCCTTAATTGGGGTGAACGACATGATTATAGTTGACAAAGATGATGCCTTGTTGATTTGTAAAAAGGAAATGAGTGGTCGAGTGGGAGAGATAGTTGATATACTCAAGGCTGAAGAAAAAATGGATTTGGTGTGATAAATCTGTAATAATAATTACAGATGAATTTTAAGAGGCGGTCAATTAGATTGGCGGGCTATGATTACACCCGACAGGGTTTTTGTTTTGGAAAAATGAAAGTATGTATGAGTTGAGTGAAGTAGGTGAAATGATCGAAAAATCGATTTTGGAAATTGAAAAATATTATATAGGAGTAGGGGTGGAAAAATATGTGGTGATGCTAGATCACGTGCATATGATAATTAAAATTGTAGGGGCAGATTCCTATATTTGCCCTGGTGGTCAAAATGATATGGAGGGAAAATGGGATGTCGGTTGTAAAAATAATATGGGGTGGGGAATTTTAAATAATAAAGGGCGGAAATGGGATTCCGCCCGTACGAGAATTTCATTATGCGCCATAATTCAAAGATTTAAGATTTTTACCACCAATAAGTATATTCGAGGTGTGAAAAATCAAAATTGGCCAGGTTTTTATAAGCGTTTTTGGCAACGCAATTATTATGAAAGAATTATCCGAAATTATGGTGAATATAGGCGGATATGTAAGTATATTGATGATAATCCGAATAGATTTATTCATAAAAATTATCATTGAATTGTAGAGTGAGAGAGATTAGAATGGGGAGATGTGGCAGGCCTTTGACAGTAAAAAATATTTAAAGGCGCAACGAGAAGCAATTGAGGACAGATTGTCCAGATTTAGTGACCGCTTATACTTAGAATTCGGAGGTAAATTGATTGATGATTTTCATGCAGCTAGGACTTTGCCGGGCTATGAGGCTAACAATAAATTAAAACTACTTTTAAGTTTAAAAAGGAAGGTGGGGGTAATTTTGTGTATTTCAGCCAAACAATTGTCGGATGGAAAAATTAGGGGAGATTCCGGACAAAGTTATGAAGAAACCACTATCAAGGCATTAAAAGATTTACAAGAATTTGGTTTGGAAGTAGAAGGAGTGGTGATGAATCGTTATGAAGGAGAGAGGGAAGCAGATAATTTGATTAGAAGATTGAAATTGATGAAGGTTAGGGTAGCTAAAAGGAAAGAAATAAAAAATTATCCAAAAGATTTAAAAATAACCATCAGTGAAAATGGTTTTGGTAGTGATGAGTATTTGAAAGTGAAAAATAAATTAATTGTGGTATGGGGGGCCGGTCCGGGTTCAGGTAAATTATCCACTTGTTTGGGACAAATTTATCATGAAGAAAAGAGAGGCGAAAATTCAGGTTATGCGAAGTTTGAAACTTTTCCGGTGTGGAATTTGCCTCTGAAACATCCGGTTAACATAGCTTATGAGGCGGCTACAGCAGATTTAGGAGATTTTAGCTTAATTGATCCTTGGCATGGACAGGCTTATGGAGTCAAGGCAGTCAATTACAATCGGGATGTGAGTTCTTTTCCAGTAATTAAAGAAATGTTTTCCAAGATGCTGGGAAAAAATAATTTTTCTAAGAATTATCAGTCACCGACAGATATGGGCGTGAATCGGTTGTCTGTGGGAATGATTGATGATGACCAAATCAGAGAAGCGGCGAAAAAGGAAATTTGTTTTTATTGGTATCGGTATTTAGAAGAATATAAAAAAGGAATTATTAAAAAACAAGTTTTAAGGCGAATGCAGAAATTAATGAAAGAAGTAGATATTAATGAAGACTATTTGGCGACAGTGATGCCGGCACGTAAGGTTGAAGGAGCGGCCATAGAACTATGGAACGGTCAAATAGTGATTGGTAAAAATAAGAGATTATTAAGGGCTGAGGCGGCGGCGATTTTAAATTCACTTAAAATTTTGGCGGGGATTGAGGATGAATATAAATTGATTTCCGAGTCAGTATTAAAAGAGATATTAAAATTTAATAAAAATATAGGTAGAACCAGAGAAAGCTTGACAGCTTCGGAAGCATTGTTGGTTTTGGCGGTATCTGGACGTGATAATCCTTTGGCCAAGAGAGCTTTAGAAAAAATAAAGGATCTAAAAAATTGCTTTATGCATAGTGTTTTAGATTTGAAGGCAGCTGACAAGAGATTATTTTGGCGATTAAATTTGTGGACCACCACCGATGGTAAATAAAAGTCCCCGCCGCAGCGGGGGACTTTGAGGTGACAAAATGAGAATTATTTTAATTCTACCTGAGCACCAGCAGCTTCCAATTTAGTTTTAGCATCATTGGCAGCATCTTTTTTCATAGTTCCCAAGGAAGCGGGAGCAGCATCGACCATGTCTTTGGCTTCTTTCAGACCAAGTTCGGGTTTGAATTCGCGGACGACTTTAATGACGGCGATTTTGTTGGCACCAGCATTGGTGATAGTGACATCAAATTCACTTTTTTCCTCGGCAGCAGCAGGAGCAGCACCGGTAGCAGCAGGGGCAGCACCGGCAGCAGCAGGAGCAGCCATAGCAACAGCTTTAACATCGAACTTATCTTCAAG
>Ga0116174_10002791_pt1 | contig 14810 bp, 20 predicted proteins | sample AD_UKC087_MetaG_FD_89801 | JGI IMG/M metagenome (GOLD analysis project Ga0116174, IMG submission 89801) | Active sludge microbial communities of municipal wastewater-treating anaerobic digesters from USA - AD_UKC087_MetaG | ecosystem: Engineered > Bioreactor > Anaerobic > Digestate | place: USA...
GTGTCACGCAAGCAAGCCTCTCGGCAACCAGCTTTGCAAGTTCTGTTGATTGCCCAGCAACATCGGCTCCAAATGAAAGTAATTGATATACCATTTTCTCTCTTCCCGCATCTCCTTGACTCATTTTGTTTCTCCTTTCTGTTTTGTTGGCCGTGGCAGGATTTGATACCTGCATGGGGTTCTGGTCGGGCTATTCTCAAACATAAAAATCTGAGCATTCACCGGGCTTAACGTACGACCCCTACTAGTATGCGTCTCTACTCTTCCGCCACACGGCCATAGTCTTTGTTTAGTTATTCAATTTAAACATCTTCTTCTCTTCATTTGTTGGTTCTGGTAAATATTGAGATTTAAACTTAAAATTTTTCTTGGTAATTTCAATTGGATAAATATATGGAATATATACATCCAGTCTTTTAAAAGGACCAAGATCTTTTAATTCACAATCAAAACCCAATTCATCAACTTTATTAATCAATTTATTTTTGTGATCATCATTTTTTATTTTAAATGATTTAGTAACAAATTTAAAATCTCTTTTTTCAATTTCAGTTTCATCATTAATTTTAAATGAATCACTTTTTTTATAAATTGCGTTAACCGCTCTACTTTTACTAATTTTTCTGCCAATTTCTTTATTATGAGAATCATTTACAGAACAGATTGAAATACCCCTAGCTAATATTTTTTTATCTTCAGATAAAAACAAACAAGATGTAAAAATGTTTCCCATAATTGGACAATTATTGTAATAATATTTTACTTCTTTTACTCCAGCTTCCTCCAGCTTCTGATCTAGAATTGACATATGTTTTCCTTTTTTTAAAAAAGATAAATTGGTGGGTGAATAAATAAAATTCACCCACCAATTTTAAATTATCCCTTCACTCCAGCTTTTCTAACAAACTCAAGAGTATCTCCACTCTTAAGAATGTGAGAATCATTTACTTCGTTACCATTAACAATAGCTTTTGCATCTGTTTCAATATTAAGAATTTCACGATAAGTAGCTTTTACATATCCCGCTGATTTTCCAACAACTGGATAATTGGAAGATGCAGCACCGCAAGACACAGAAATCAAAGTCTGATAATTATTATCCGATTTCAGAAAACTGTGAAGATTTGCATTAATATAAGGAACTTTGGAATCATTCTTAGGTTCTTCCTGGCCATCATAAGAATCTTCAACGTCATCATAAAACTGCTGAATGGCATCCACAATATCATCCTTGCGAGCTTTGCTCATTCCAGCAATACCATACTTCTTACAAAGTTCACGAAGTTCAACAACAGTCTTTGACTCCAACACATCCACTGAAATAACTTTAATTTTAGCCATAATAAAAAATCTCCTTTTCTTTTTAACCTCTAATGTTTTTTGGTACTCTTGTTTTTGAATTTGAATTCATAGATAATATATCAAAATAAACTTCTGAAATTTTATAATTATTTCTTTCAATTATATTATAAAATGCCGAACACATATGTCCAGCTACCATGAAATTTGTGAAGTATAATTGTGGTTCTGCATGAGACAATTCTTCACAAGACATTTCATCAGGTGACTTATCCAAAGGATTTTCAATTTCTGGATGATAGTCAGTCAAACTCGGCGTTACATTTTCTCCTCCTTTCCTAATAAATATTTGAATGTTCCCATCTGTTAGTTCATTTCCGCCAGAAATAACGATAACATTATTCAATTTTTTAGCGTAATTAGAAACTAACCTTCTAGTTTTATGGTTATCTACAGAAACAAATACAATTGAGTTTTCAGTAACTATTTCTGAAATATTGTTTTCATCCAGAAACATTTGAAAATCTAAATAATCTATATTTTGAAATCTGTTAGACAACTCTCTTTTTTTTACATTAGCTTTATTCCCATAATTATAAAATTCTTGTCTTGAAATATTTTTATATTCATAATCATCACCATCAACTAATTTAATAGTTATTGGTTTAAGATTCTCATTTGAATTTAAAAATCTTGAAATTGTATTTACCAGAACAGATCCAATTCCGCCCAATCCAATAATTGATATTTCCATATTTTAATCCCACCATTTTTCATTGTAATTCATTAATTCAAAACTTTGATAATCAAAATTATTTTCTAAATCTTTGTCATGAACATCTTTACAATCTTCTAGTTTTAATTTTTCATCTCTGTGAATGCAATGTTTACATACACAAAAGTCAGTTTTTCTTTCTTTCTTTTGGTTATTAGATCCATAATTAAATTCTGTAAATAAATTGCTCTGTAGTTTATCAATAGAATCATCTTTAATTTTTATTAATTTGCCACCTTGATAAATGTACCTAGAACTATGTCCAAAACTACTATAATCATAAGTTGGATATTCTTTTTCTTTTACATTTTTTAACCATGCTTCATTAAAATTATAATCTTCATTAGAGCAATTTAGCGAATATCCAAAAGATGATTTCACTTGATTTTTATAAACTTTTTCTCCTTCAATTATTTCAAATCCAGGTCGAAACATGGAAGGGAAGTATTTAGTATATTCTCTGCTTTCCAAACCATGAATATAATCTTCTGGAGAAATCGGAACTCTCATACCATTGACAGCAATAGATCCACAGACATCAAATAATGTTTCATCCACTTTTCCAATTGTTAAATGAAGTCCATCAAATTTTGCTTCATCCCCAACATCGGTTCCGGAATGAAAAGCTGTCATGCTTCCGTGACTATGTATACTACCAATTAAAATATGATCTTTTATAGTTTTAGTTGTTTCATAAGATAATGAAGCCCTAGACACTTCTTGCTCAGGCACAAATACTTTATAACTTTTTTTATTTTTATTATAGAATAATAAAACAATTGCTTCTGATTTATATAATCTATAAACTTCTTTAAAAAACCCCAATATATTTCCAAACATTTTTGTAGAAATTATTGGAATATTAATTTTTGCAAATGTTGGAATATCTTCCAAAAATGAAATTTTATCAACAGGTGTTAAACTCTCTATTAAATCTAATTTCTTTTTTAAATATATACCTCCTTTCGCAATAATATAACATGTTTCATCCTGAGGAATATCTACTCCATTATTAATGTATATGTTCATTTTGCTTCTTCGACCTCACTATCATTTTTTAAAAATGATAAATCTTCTCTGATTCCATATCCTATATCTTCAATATTATGAAAAATTTCAGAAAATATTGAAGGAAAACCTTTTTCAGTTCTTAGTTCTCTCATTTTCTGATCGCTTATTCTTGGTTTTAATAATCCAATTCTAGAACTTATTTTTGATTTAACATAAGATCTCATATATGTACCAAAATCCCTAATTTTATAACTATAGTATCCAGAAGAACTAAGTGTATATGAATACATTCTGTTAAAATTTGATGAATATACTAATTGAATCATATCATCACTATATTTGAAAATATCACCATCTTGCATTTTAATATTTAAATTAAATTCTGCAGTAGGTTTTAAAGCTCTTTTACTTTTACTATTTACAATTACAAAATTCTGCATCATATCTTCAAAATACAATGTTCTTCCATTAGAAAATAAAACCAAAGGATATTTTGAATCCACAACAAAAGCTTTAATTTCAAAATTATCTTTCATCGGGAAATCTTGAATACCTTTTTTGATTGGTTGCATTTTCATTCCAACTTTCATTTCATTAATTTGATTACAAACTTGTCTTATAGATGCAAACTCTCCTTGACCAGTTATTAAATTTATTAAAGAAACATTTTTAGAATTACCAGAATTATCTTCAAGAGTTAATTTAAAATAATTATCTTCAATAATGAAATTGGTAATTGTTTGTATTTTTAACATTGTTTCTGGTTCATTCCAATTGATAAAAATAACAGAATCACCTATTTTATAAGTTATATCATGATCAAAAGATTTAATATTTAACTCCTGATTTTTATTATTACAAAAATCTGTAAAATATTTAATACCAATAGAAGAATTATAAAGATACTCTCTTGACCTCAAATCTGATAAATCTGCTTTTGATTCAAGATCAGAAAACCCAAATTTATCTATATAACATAATTTTTCTGTAGAAATTTGATCATATATCCTAAAAATTTCTGGACTTGATTTTAATAATGTTCTATCAATAATTTTATATACTTTAGAATCAGCAAATGTTAAAAATAAGTTTTTATTATTTTCTTGTTGAAATTTTAAAATTATTCTCCCATCTTTAAAACTATGACCTTTAAAAATTCCTTTAAATTTAGAAAAACAAATTGATTTTCTTGAATCATGTGAAGAAATAAATATGTATTCATTATCAAGAATTAATTTTGTTCCTCCAAATTCTAACTCTCCTTTAAATTTTTTCAAAGTTTTATTTAAAAAACTGCTTTCTAAATAAAATTCTTTTCCAATTTTTATATGGTTCATACCATCTCTTGTTTGAATAATTTTTTCAATTAATTTTACATTTTCATTATTGTTAAAATAAACAATATCTCCTTCTCTTAGAATTTCGTCGCCTATAACTATTGAATTGATTTCTTTATTTTTAAACTGATTTTGAATTTGTTTTGAAAAATTAGCATCCATTTCTTTTTCAACAATATTGTTATTTTCATCTTCCAAAACGATATATCTTAGTTCTCCATACGGATCATATTTAAAAGAATTAATGTAATATTTTATTTCGTCTAATTCAATTTTATCACCAATAGAAATTATACAATCATTTGATAAACAAATAGATTCTGATAATGATCTTTTTTCAATTAAATAATTTTCATCCTGTGATTCTAAAGAATTAGATGATTTTTCAATTGATTTTTGAAAGTATTCAAAAATATCTGAAAATTCATGAAAATTATAATCTTTAGTTTGTTTTTTTATTATTTCATTTAATGTATACCCAGTATTAAACCATTTTGTTGAAAATATAAACATTGGATCTTTTTTTGAATTAAACGAATATGTAAATAAATCAGATAATTCTGGTACTTCTTTATACCTATCACAGTGTAAAAAATAATCATAATTAAAACTATTAAACCAGAATGAATCTATAATTTTTCTAATTTTACTATTTACAGAATTAATATTTGAATCGTTTTTAGTTGATATGGGACCTAAACAAACTTGATACTGATCAGAAATATTTGGCAAACATGGCTCCAATAAATAATCATCCATGCTAGAAATCGGAGCTAATCTATAAAACAATAATAAATCAAATCCCCCGCCATTTCTTAAATGTAAAATATATACAACATATGGAATAGATAGAGTCAATTTAAAAGGAATACTTGTTTTAAATTCACTAAGATTAAAAGTATCATATTTTCCATTTTGTTTTAAAATTTCTAACATAACAGTCGGATCAAAATTAAAAGATACTGTTCTTAATCTTGGTTCATCTTCTAATACAAAAATCTTAGACTTATCTGAAAGATTTTTCATATATCTACAATTATCAGGAATTAGTTCTAATTCTTGATTCATTGAACTATTAAATATCTTCATAAAATCTTTAGTACGAATTATTGAATCAACTGTAATTGGTTCTGTTTTTCTTTTATGATCATTAAAATCTTTAGCATTTTTATCAACATTTGAAATAGATTTTACATTTCTAACAAAAGTATCATTAATAAAAATTTCTTCATTCATACATTCCATTAAACTATTCACCTCTAACGTATTTCAAAGTCTCTGCATAAAATTTTAGAATTTTTTCAGCTTTACCTAAATCCCCAACTTCCCAAACTTTTTTTCTTTTAAGAATTGTTGCACTATTAAGTTTTGACCACTGTGAAATAATATATTTTTCTTTAGCTTCTCTTTCCAAACAAAGAAAACTTATATGTTTTTTATCTGGAAATTGAACTGCTAAAAATATATTTGACCCAATGGGTTCGTCAAAAGGATTCGAAAATTTTGGTCGCTCTTCTTTCATAATTTCATCACAAATTTGTTTTAATTGTTCATCCAATTCTGATTTTGAAACCATTTGTAATAGTTCATTTAAGATTGGCATTTGTTTATTTCCTCCTTAATTTTTAAACTTAATTGATCTAATAGTTTTTCGCTTTCATCACTAGTTATTTCAGCCATTTTTGGAATTATAAAAGAAGTTATTTTTTCTAAGAAATCTGAAAATGGTTCGTTTACTAAATTTCCAGGAATCATTAATACATCATTTCCATTAATATCTATCATAGAAAATTTTTCTTCTATCCTATTAAATCTTAAGTTTTGAATTCTTAACAAACAATTAGGACAATTTAACCATATTCTCCCACCTTCAGGATCAATATCTAAAGATCCAATTGATATGTTTTTTGTAATCATTCCACTTCCACCTCGAGTTCTACTTTAGTTTTTGCAGCATGTATGTTTTCCTATTAGATGGAGTTTGAAGAAATTCTAATCTATCAAATGGAACAGATCTCCACTCCTGTTTTTCTGTATCAAATACACTAAGAATTTTACTTTTTTGAATCTTTGATAAAATTTTAGCAAGATCAACACCTTTTGGTTTTTTCTCTTTTGGAATTTTAGTGAAGTCTAATGTACATTTCATTAATCTCATTGATCCATCTTTTTTTTCAAATTTTACCAAAACCTCTTTTTCATTTTTAATTAATCTTAGAAAATCAATTGCTGATGTCACTATTTCTGCCATATAGTTATCCTTCCCAAGTTTTATATTTGAATACTCTTTTTGGATAAATTTTATATCTATAATTTCCTTTTGCTAAAACATCCTCAACCCATCTAATTCCAACTGATAATCTGGGCACAGAAAATTTTCCGATATCTTCTTTATGAATCGCAAAGAAAACATCGTGTCTTCCTCCCGTTCCTTCTATAGCTTTTCCATTTTTTGTGTCGGGTTCGGTTTCAATTGTTTCCAAATATTGAACTCTGGTTTTAAATTCATTTAAAATCCATTCTTCAAAATCTTTGATTTCCTCTTCTTTAATAAGAGTTCCTGGCCAAACACAAACTTGAGTAAAATCTTTTTTTCTTTCAACATTCTCGGTTAGATTCATATTCTCACCTATTCCTTATTTCATCATGAACCAAATTGTTAGAGTTTTCTTCTTCATTAGAAATCATTTCTGACATCATATAACAAGAATGATTGCATTTTATACAATAATTCCTTTTATCATACGAAACAGAATCTTTTAAATATTCATTTAAAATTCCATCTTCATCTAAAATATTATCTATATGAAAATTACTAGGAGTAGCGATCCCGCGGATCCTCAAGCACAAGCGCACAGATCCATCCGCATCAATACATAGATTATGAAAATTTTCATCCAATTTGCAATCATATTCACTGGGTAGTGTTTCATAAATTTTTGGTAATAATGTATCTCTCATGTGAACATTTAATTTCTCATCAATAATTGAATTAATGATAGCTCTTAACTCAGGAGATTTTTTAACAAGAATAGATTCGTCCTCAACATTAGAAAAATCATAGTATGGAGATTTAGATATATCAACAAAAGTTATATCACTGTTTATTCCTTTACTTGATAAATCCTTTACTAATGAATATAAATAGGGTAAATTTTCATTAGTAACAGTAATCTCCGCAACAACATCCTTTATATAAGCAGAATATTCTTGTAATTTTAAAAATCCTGACATACTCTTTTTAAAAATATCTCCAGTTTTATCTTGATAAATGATTGGATCAATTGACGCAGTATAACCCTCTATAGAATAAACATTAGTTAATAACTCTTTCATTTTTCTTTTACTAACTTCTGAATTATTACTAATGATTGTATAATGAATATCATTCTCATTACAGTAATTAATAATCTTGTAAAGGTCTGATCTTATTAATGGTTCTCCGCCATAAAATATATTAAAATTATCAGGATTGTGCTTTTTCAATTTTCTTAATCCAGATATAATCATTTCTGTTGACATTTCATTGTCATAATAATGTTTCATATCTGGATATTCTTTTGGTTTAGTTGAGTAATTTTTTACAATTCTACAATAATCACATTTTAAATCACACCGTCTTGTTAATAACCAATTAACTATATGAATTTTATTCATAATAATTCCTTCTTATTAAAATTCTTAAAACTCTTCCTGAAACTCTCCTATTTCTATTTCTATACAGTGGAGATGGACTATTATCAGATGATTGTTCGGGCAACAATTTAACTTGAACATAAAAATAAGTAAAGAATATTCTGGGAATTTCTTTCATAATATTTTCTTTTAAATTCTCTCTAAAACTTTCAGTTGTATTAGAATAAAAAGATATAGGATACCATTTTAAACTTACCCCATCTTTAATAATATCACTAAAATCTGGTCGTCCTAACATATCCTTAAAAAGACATCTTAGTTCTTTATATTTGATATTATTTTTTAAATAATTTATTTTTCGCATTCTTATACCAATTTAATTTCGCTTTTTGTTTTTGGAAGAATAATATTTGAGGTCATTTGTTGATACATATCTTTCAATTCTTTTGTTGGATTAGATGGATATACCATAATATGATCAATGTTGATTTCAAATTCTTCATCACTAGAAGTAACCAAAGGTAGAGGGAGAATTGAAAATCCTTCTTGTGTCATAACTTCTTTTAAAACAAAAGGATTTTTGATTGACATTTTATTATCTTCTCCAAGAATAAAATTCCCATTCTGATCATATTTTCCAATTTCTCCAATAACTTTATCACCATTTGCTAATACAATAATTTTTATATACATTTAATTTTCCTTTCATAAATTATTTTTTGTTTATTTCCTCGATTGACATAACTTGTGAATCACATGGTTCTATTTTTGGAGATATGTTTCCGCCAAGCGCTTCAGAAAGAGCATCTTCTTCTGAATTTGCTTCAACTTTATAGGTTTCAAACTGTTGAGTTAATAACACAACTTCATATTTTTTCACTACAATTCTCCTTTAAAATAATCTAATAACTTCATCTGCTTCAATAGAATCAATATGTCGATGTGAAATAATATTTATTGATTTATCTTTAATCAATGTTCTAAGAAGGGTTGACACATATCCAATATTTTGATCATCAAGACTATCAAATATTTCATCTAATAATAAAATATTTGTTTTCATATCTTGAATATTATTTTGTAAATCACATAGGGATAATAAAATTGCAATATCAATAATTCTTGTTTGACCACCGGATAATTGTTTTCTATTATTTGCTTTTGTTTGGGTATCTAAAACATTAACATTAATTTTATCTCTATATTCCCCGGATTTAGTTGTGGATATTGTATCAAAACTAGCTTTATATCTTCCGCCAACGAGATCTAAATAATTTGAAACTGTTTCATTAAGAAAAGGAATAGATTCATCAATTAGTAAGGAAGGAATTCCGGATGACGAAAAACCAGTTTTCCAAAAATTTAATATCTCTGTCAAATCCACAATTTTTGATTTATCTTCATTTAAACTTTTTCGTTCTGTTTCTAACCTTTCCTCTTCACTTAAATAATTTTCTAATATTGAATAATTATATTCTTCTTTTTCTTTATTCTTTATTAACATTTCATTTAAAGATATTTCTGATTTTATCTTTTCTATTTTTTCAAGAAATAATTTTTTCTCGTTTAATAAATCAATTAAAGAAGATTTTTTTGAAGTCAATATTTTTAAATCATTAGTTTTTTCCAATTTATTTTTTTCATGATCATCTTCTATTTGTTTCTTTTTATTATTGAACATTGAATATAATTTTTCAGTTGCTTCTGTTAGTTTTTGTTTAATTTTATTACAATTTGAATTATATTCTTTTTCAATATCTTTAATTTTTTCATCCGCAGCAGTCTTAGCTTTATTAACAAGATCATGAATATTAGAAATATCTTCGTTAATTTTTAAAGATAAATTTTCTAAATTGTTAATTTCTACAACCATGTTGTGATTTAAATCAATTAAATTGTTTAATGTGTCAGTTAAATGCTTCTTTACTGTATCATCTGTTAATTCTTTTCCGCATGTAGGACAGGTTGCATCTGATTTATCCAATGATAATTTTAATTTTGAAATTTCTTTATTATTTTTGTCTATTTCTTTGTTGTTAGATGAAATTTTTAATGCGCAATTTTCTTTATTATTTTTTAAATCATTAAAACTCTTTTGAATTTCTGCCTTATAATCTTGAAATTTACTATTAATCTCAGAAATTAATTTTGTTTTATTTAACTCTTCTGAAGCTAATAATTCCTTAGATTTAGAATTAAATTCAGACCCCTTTAAATTTTTTGTATTAGTTAGTGATTGTATTAAATTATCCACTTCCAATTTTAATTTATCAATATCATTTTGTAAAGATGAACATTCCTCATTTAACCTGTTCAACTCTAAATCATTGATCTTCTCATATTGATCTTGTTTTTGGTTTAACTCGGATAATTCGTTATTTAATACAGAAATTTTATTAGTTAACTCCGAAATTTCTTCCTTTTTTCTTAACTCAAAGTTTTTTATATCCTCTCTGGTAAGAGAAATTCTTGATTTAGTATCTGAAAGAAATTTGGTATTTAATGAAATATTTCTATCTAGTTCTTCCAATTCTTTTACAGTTTGTTTTATTCGATTACTTGTTTCATCATAATATAAAACATAATCATCTAATTGAAGAACTTTTCTAAATATTTCTTTTCTTTCAGAATCGGGAAGATCTGTGAAAAAATCTTTAACCTTCTGACCAAATAATAATGTATTGGTAAATAATTTTTGTGGAAGAAGTATTTTTTCAATCTCTGGTAAAACTTCCTTATGACCTTTCTTATATGGTTTAGTCATATCATTTTTAAATAACAAAACTGTATCACCCAACTTAGAATGTTTTACATATCTATCAACCCTATAATTATCAACAACATTATCTGATGTTTGTGATGTAAATTCTACATATGTATGACAATTTTTACCAATAACATTATTAACTACATCAGATGATTTTGCGCCCTTTCCAGTTTCACCGAATAAACTAAACTGTATGCTATCTAATATGCTTGACTTTCCGACACCATTTGGTCCAGTAATTAATATTATTTTATCATTTTTAAATTCATACTCCATTGGTTCGATGTAACAACAGAAATTTTCCATTCCTGTTTTTATAAAATTGATATTTTTCATTTAATCCTTTCATTCATAACCATAAGCTCTAAAAAGACCAGATGTTATATTTGGTGTATGTATGTTAAATAACTTATGTATTACATGAACATTTTCTATGAGATCACATCCATTTCTTTGTTTAAGAAATTCTTCTTGTCCAACAGTTAATGCCAATGAATACAATGAATGAAGATGATCCAAATATTTTTTTCGTTTTTTTGGCGAGTTAATGCAACTTTTTAATTCAAATTTATCCATTCTGTATTCATACATATTTATTCCTCTTTCAAAAATCTGTTATAAAAATTAATTTCTCCCTGATGGTGCCAACTTTCTAAACCATTTGGAAATTGTGCTCTTGTAATTAATACACAATATTCTTTCATTTTTTTATCTGAAGGTCTCTTCTTCATAGCTAAAATTTGACACGCAGATCCCAAAGCATTTCTTAATAAATTATCATTTTCTTTTTTACACTGAGATTGAAATTCAACCATTTTATCTGCCAAATGTTTTAAAATATCTGGAGTTTGATATAAATTATCATCAATGATTTTTAACAATTCTTCTTTTTTCATATTATTTTTTTCACCTTAAATTTGTTTTATAAATATTTCATTAGAAATTGAACCACAAATTGAAAATTTATTTCCGCAAAAATTGCATGTTACTTCTTTAATACCTAACTTTAATTAAAAATAATTTTCATTATTAAAATTTAATCCTGTATTTAAATTATTTTTCTGATCTTAAAAATTTTTAGAACAAATAATAAATAGCTGAGTAATTCATTATTAAAAAAGGAAATAATACAAATGAAATTAGTAGAAAGACATATTGTTAAACAAAACAATATCGAATGGAAAACTATTGATCATTTGTGTTTCCTATCCAAAAATTTGTATAATTATTCTGTATACTTAATTAGAAAACAGTTTGAATTAGATGGAAAATTTTTGAATTATAATAGCTTAGAAAAGGAATTAAGAACTACCAAAAATGAAAATTATGTAAATCTGCCAAATAATAGCTCTCAACAAATTCTAATGGTTTTAGAAAAGAATTATATCAGCTTCTTTCAGGCTTTGAGATCTTGGAAACGTGATAAAACTAAATTTCAATGTTGTCCTAAACCACCTAATTTTAAACATAAAACCAAAGGAAGAAACTTAGTTATTTTTAGTTATCAACAAGTTCATATTAATGAAAATGGTTTTATAAAATTTCCAAAGAAAACAGGATTAAAACCATTAAAAACTAAAATAGTAAATAATAAATTAAAACAAATCAGAATTATTCCCCAAAGTTCTTGTTACGTAATTGAAGTAGTATATGAAAAGGAGATAACTAAAAATGAAAACTTAAATAAAGATTTATTTTTATCAATTGATCTTGGAGTTAATAATTTAGCTTCTTTAACATCTAATCAACCTGGTTTTAAACCATTTTTGATAAATGGAAGAATTGTTAAATCCATAAATCAATATTATAACAAGAAGAAATCAAAAATTCAATCACAATTAAAAAAGAATCATAATAAGAATTGGTCTAAAAGATTAGATAAACTTCAATTGAAAAGGAATTGTAAAATTGATTATTATCTACATCATGTTTCTAAACTCATTATTAATACCTGTATTTCCAACAATTTAGCAAATATATTAATTGGCAAAAATGATGGTTGGAAACAAGAGGCAGAATTAGGGAAAAGAAACAATCAAAACTTTGTAAATATTCCTTTTGATAAATTAATTCATCAAATTCAATACAAAGCAGAATTAGTTGGAATTAACGTAATACTTAATGAAGAATCATACACATCAAAATGTTCTGCTTTAGATCTTGAATCAATTCAAAAACATTCAGAATATTCAGGCAAGAGGATTAAAAGAGGTTTATTTAAATATTCTAAGGGTTTGATTAATTCTGACATAAATGGTTCCTTAAACATTTTAAGAAAAGTAATTGGAGATGATTTTATAAAAGATCTATCCAATATAGGGTTTGTACATAATCCAGCAAAGGTTAACCCTTTACGAAATAATCAATTAAAAATTTCAGTGATTATATAATAAATCATATTATTTTTAATTCTTTATATTGTATAAAATTTTTATTTTTTATATCAATATAATCACCATCGTAATGAAAATATAATTTATCTGATTCACAAAACGGACACTTAAAATTAAAAATTTTTCTTTCTTTCTTTTTTGTCATAGTATATTCCATTTAAAAATGTAGCCGAGGGAGGAATTGAACCTACCATAGAGCGCTTATAAGGCACCTATTCTACCATTGAATTACTCGGCCAATTACAATTCACCAATCTCCAACATCAGTCAAATCCAGTTTAAAAGGTCCTTTTGTTACTTCTTGAACTTGTCCAATTCCTCCAGAAGAATAAAAAATATATTTCAATGGTTTATTATGAGCTTTTGGTTCATTTTTTAATTGATTTAACCATTTGTTTAATTTCTTTTCTTGTTCGTCGCTAATATAAAATTCTAACATTTAGAAACACTCTCCATAATATCTAAAGCTACATTTCTATAATATTCTCTTTTTTCAACAGGAATTTCTTTTATTTCCAAAAATCTATTTAATTTATCTGAAATAGACATTGAAGAAGTTATTCCTCTATTTGTTATATCTTTTTCTGTTTTATCAATTATATCAAAATCTTTTTCAAAATCAGAAACATCTAAATTATTTGTTTTATTTATCTTTACATAATGTCCAGAATTTTTTAACTCAGTTGCATTTTTTAAAATTTCTGTTTTATTTTCTTCAGTTATATTGAATTCACAATATTTTTTATATCCAGTTGTTGGAACAGACTGTTCCTCACCAGTTTCGGAATCAAAAACAATAAATCTTTTTTCCTGATTTTTATCATTCCAATCTAAATGAGTTGGATTACCGACATAAGTTGTGTTTCCAATTTTCTGCGGGGTGTGATAATGTCCTAAATATACAGATTTATATTGTTTTAAATCTTTTAAACCAATATCAGGTACTAAAGAAATTCCACTATTTAAAATTCCTTCATTTAAACCTAAATGAGCAAATAAATAATCTGCTTCTCCATTTTTAATATCTGATAACATCGTTTTTGGATTCCACGGAACAAATAACATATTTTCAATTTTAGTGGTTTCATGAATTGTAATTACATTTGATTCATTATCTAAACATTTTGTGGATGAAACTCCGTCACCAGTCATAGAAGATAAATCATGATTTCCAGTAAGGAATATCCATTTTATTTGTTCGTTATCTCTAACAATATCTAATAAAAGAGATTGAGCAGTTGAATAAATAATAGACTTATTATGAAATGTATCTCCAAGAATAATAATTGTTTTTATCTCATTATCATTTGCATAATTAATCATGTTCTTTATAGTTAAAAATAAACTGCTCAATCTCTCAGGTAAACTAGTTCCATTATCAATTTTATCAGATGAATATGAACTAAAGTGCCAATCTGCTGTTAAGATATATTTCATATGTTCTCCAAAGCTCTTTTTATTTTTTGAATTTGGTTTTTATCAAAAGCTATATTCATATACTGTGGTTCATTCTCTGGTCCGTTTTCATTGAACATGATTACATATCCTTCATCCTCTGCAATTTTATGAATTTTTTCAAAGAATTCATTATA
>Ga0116174_10002794_pt1 | contig 14796 bp, 12 predicted proteins | sample AD_UKC087_MetaG_FD_89801 | JGI IMG/M metagenome (GOLD analysis project Ga0116174, IMG submission 89801) | Active sludge microbial communities of municipal wastewater-treating anaerobic digesters from USA - AD_UKC087_MetaG | ecosystem: Engineered > Bioreactor > Anaerobic > Digestate | place: USA...
GACCATTTCAAGCGCGTTAACGACACCCACGGTCACCTTGTCGGCGACAGGGTGCTCAAGGGGTTGTCGCGCCTGCTCCAGCAGAGGCTTCGGAAGACCGACATCATAGGGCGCTATGGCGGAGAAGAGTTTGCCGTCATAATGCTCGACACAAGCGGACGCGACGCCGTGCATATTCTGGACGGGATCCGTTCCAGTTTCGCCCGCATTCGCCATCACGGGGATTCGGGGGATTTCCATGTTTCATTCAGCGCCGGGATCGCGGACTTTCCCCGATTCGGCCAGGCGGTGGAGATCAACGAGGCGGCCGATCGCGCCCTCTATGCCGCGAAGGCGGGCGGCAGAAACCGCGTGATTCCCGCGGGATAACTCCCCCTCAGAATCCCGCGGGCCTGTCGAGTACGACGAGCGCGCCGTTTTTCCCGCCGCGTCCGGACGTCATCGCTTTGCCCCCGCCGTCCAGCAGAAGGAATATCTCACGGCGGGTCATGTACAATCCCTCCGCGAATCCGAATCCCTTCGGTGAATGGTAGTGGCCCGAAACCGCGAAGTCCGTGTCGAGATTTCCGACGATGAGGTTGCTGTCGGGATCGATTTTTACGATCCGGCCCGCCCGGCGATACAGGACGTACAGGCGGCCGTTATCGAAAAAAAGATCCGAGATATCGAAGCGGCCGTCGCCGGTGAGCCCGCTCATCGAAAGATGGCCGGTGGTATGCAGGCGCAGGCCGTCGGCCGAGGACTCCAGGGTGTAAATGATCGCGTCGTCGCGCTCGTTGGCGATGTAGAAACGCCTCCGTCCGGGGTCCGCCGCGATGCCCTCGAAGGCGGCGTTCGCCTCGCGAGAAAACCGGATGCGCTTTTCTCGGTTATACCGCTTAATGTCGTGCCACACGAGGTCGGCGTTTCCGCGTTCGTCGACGCGGTACACAAGGCGGTCCCGCTCGTCGACTGCATAGAGAAAGCTCCCGTGCGCGGCTATTCCCTCCAGGTCGAGCGGATGCCGTTTCAGGCGGAGCAGGCCGGGCGGGAGGTTAATTCCCGCGAACGGCAGTACGCTCGCGCCTCTTTCCTTTATATCCAGCCGGTAGAGCGTCGGGTCCCCGTTGTCGCTGACGATGACGGGCGTTCCCTTTATGAAAGCGATACCTGAGGGTTCGAGAGCGGACCGGCAGAGGGTACAGTCCAGCGGCAGCACGCGAAAAGAGGGATGGTCTGTCGGAAGTGCGATGACGGCGATAAGGGAGGCGGCCATAATGATAACGGCAAGGGAGGTGATGATCGTTCGTACGCGTTTCATCTCAATCCCAGCGGCTGCGGCAGAAATGCATCCCGGCGGGGGCGACACGGAGCCCCTCCTCGTGTTCGACGATAAGCCCTTCCTCTTTAAGGTCTTCGAGAATCGGGCGAAGACGCTCGCCCGCAAGAGCGGTGTTGATCTCGATCTCACGGGCGGTCATGAAACCGCCGTTGCGTGTACGTATGTAGATGTCGTTAAGTATGCCGAGTTTTGCCGTATCCATGTGCCAAACATACAGGCGGCTGTAAGGACGATCAACAAACAATTTACGGCGGGCGGTTCGTTAAGGGAACCGCCACCGGGGGAAGTGAATATTTCGGGCAATCGACGGATTTTTTTTCGCCAGATGTTTGCTTTTATTCCCGGGTCTGGAGATATTGTCTGTGATGCAATTGCGCGGCCGCATGCTCAGCCCGCGGCGCTGCTATCAGGATAGAATCATACATGCCCTTACGTTTTCTTCCCATCACCCGCGATGAGGTCGATACCCTCGGCTGGGACGGTGTCGATGTGGTCATCGTCACCGGCGACGCGTACGTCGACCATCCGTCCTTCGGAGCGGCGGTGATCGGCCGCGTACTCGAGGCGGAGGGGTACCGGGTCGCCGTCCTCGCGATGCCCCCCTGGAGAACTCCCGAAGCCGCGTCCCTGTTCGGCCGGCCCCGCCTCTTCTTCGGGGTGACCTCGGGCAATGTGGACTCGATGCTCGCGCGGTACACCGCGTTCAGGAAGGTCCGTAACGATGATCCGTACGCGCCCGGTGGCGCGGCCGGTGGCAGGCCCGAACGGGCGGTGATCGTGTACGCGAATATGATTCGATCGGTATATCGGGACGTGCCGATCGTGCTCGGCGGTATCGAGGCATCCATGCGCCGGTTTGCCCATTATGACTTCTGGAGCGACCGGGTGCGCCGTTCGATCATGCTGGATTCGCGCGCGGATATTCTGGTCCACGGGATGGGCGAGAAGCAGATCGTGGAGATCGCGCGCAGGCTCGACGCCGGGGAAGGGCTCTCTGACATCCCGGGGACCGTGGAGGTGCGGCGCGACCTTCCTCCCGCGGCCATGGTGCTTCCGCCGGAAGCCGAGGCGATGAAGGACGAGCACGCCTACGCCCGGTTTTTCCGCGATTTCTATCTCAACCAGCACCGCGTGCTCGCGCAGGAATCGGGGAAACGCTATATCGTCCAGCATCCTTCGCCGCGCATGGAGATCGGGGATCTCGACGCCGTGTATGCCCTGCCGTTCGCCCGCCTTCCGCACCCATCATACACGGACGCGATACCGGGCTTCGCGACCGTACGCACGTCGGTCGTCTCCCATCGGGGCTGCGTCTCCGGATGCGCCTTCTGTTCGCTCTCCCTTCATCAGGGACGAAGGATCGTGCCGCGGAGCGAGGACTCGGTACTGGAAGAGGTTGCGCTTCTCGCCCGCTCGAGCGGTTTCGGCGGTCATATTACGGATATAGGCGGGCCCTCCGCCAACATGTACGGGACCTCGTGCGCGGCGGACTGGCGCTGCTCGCGGCAGAGCTGTCTGCATCCCGAGATCTGTCCGAACCTCAGGATCAACACTGCCTCCTGGATGCGGCTTCTCGGAAGAACCCTTGAATCGCCGGGGGTGCGGCACGCAACGGTGGGCTCGGGAATCCGCTACGACCTCTTCATGCGCGACGATCCCTCGCTCCTGGAATGCCTTGCGGGCGGACATGTCAGCGGTCAGCTCAAGATCGCGCCCGAGCACACCTCGGCCGGTGTCCTCGACGTTATGCGGAAGAAACCCCTGTACGGCCTCGAGGATTTCGCCGACGCCTTTTACGCCGCGTCGCGGAGGGCGGGCAGGCGGCAGTACGTTATTCCCTACCTCATGTCGTGCCATCCGGGCTGCCGCATGGGCGACATGCGCGCGATGCGCGAGCGTGTGCTCTCCGTCTTCGGCTTCATCCCGGAGCAGGTGCAGGCCTTCATCCCGCTTCCGCTCACCCTTTCCTCGGCGATCTATCACACGGGAATGGATCCGCTCACGGGGGAGAAGGTCTTCGTTGCCCGCGGCGACCAGGAGCGCAGGGGCCAGCATGGCGTATTTCACAAAAAAGGAAACAGCTAAACAAAAATGTAGTATTTTTCTTGACTTTTTCAAACAAACGGACGAAGTAAACAGAGAAACACGGCGCCGCTCCGGAAGATTCTATGCTATGCGGCCATTTTTCTCCCGGCGGTCCGGTTTTGTTTTCATATTTTCTTGCGTAAATTCGTTTACATAGTAAGACGGAGCCGGAAGCGCACAGGCCGCCCGGTGTCGTCATAAAGCGATCGCCGGCGGGCGTTCTTCCATGCGGGCGGTTGAAAAGCACGAGGAGATCGGAATGTCAGAACAAAAGGAACTCAACCAGAAGACGCAGGCCCTCGAATCGGCCATGGCCCAGATAGAAAAGCAGTTCGGAAAGGGCTCGATCATGCGGCTCGGCGACGAATCGGCCAAGATAAAGGTGGCCTCCATATCGACGGGATCCATCGAGCTCGACGTGGCGCTGGGTATCGGGGGCATACCGCGCGGCCGTATCACCGAGATATTCGGTCCCGAATCCTCCGGTAAGACCACGCTCACCCTGCACATGGTCGCCGAAGCGCAGAAGCTCGGCGGGGTCGCGGCTTTCGTGGACGCGGAGCACGCGCTCGATCCGGCATACGCCGCCAAGCTCGGCGTCAACACCGACGATCTGCTCGTCTCGCAGCCGGATACCGGAGAGGAGGCGCTCGAGATCACCGAGGCGCTGGTGCGCTCGGGCGCGCTCGACGTAGTGGTCATCGACTCGGTGGCGGCGCTGGTACCAAAGGCCGAGATCGAAGGTGAGATGGGCGACTCGCACATGGGCCTGCAGGCGCGCCTGATGAGCCAGGCTCTTCGAAAGCTCACCGGCGTTATCGCCAAATCCAAGACCTCGGTCATTTTCATCAACCAGATCCGCCACAAGATCGGCGTGATGTTCGGCTCGCCCGAAACCACAACGGGCGGAAACGCGCTGAAATTCTACGCTTCCGTACGGCTTGACATCCGGCGCATCGAAACGCTCAAGAACGGCGACGAGGCCATCGGCAACCGCGTCCGCGTAAAGGTGGTGAAGAACAAGGTCGCCCCGCCGTTCAGGCAGGCCGAATTCGACGTGATGTACGATTCCGGCATATCGCGCGAAGGCGGTATTCTGGACATGGGTACGACCCTCGGCATCGTCAAGAAGGCGGGAACCTGGTATTCCTACGGGGAGGAGCGCGTCGGGCAGGGCCGCGAGAACGCCAAGGCCTTTCTCAAGGAGCACCCCGAGGTCACGCGTGAGATCGAGCAGAAGGTGAAGCTCGCCGCCGGCATAATTACTGAGGAAAAACCGGCCGAGGAAGCAGCGAAGGCATAGGGCCGCGGAAGGTTCCATGAGGGACGTCCGCCTCAAATCGGCCGATGATATCGCGCGCATACGGGAGGCGGGGCTGATAATAGCGGAAATCTTCGCCGAGCTCTCCGGTACGGACCTCGAGTCGCGCACCACGCTCGATATCGACCGTTTCATCGAGGAGCGCATTCACCGCCGCAAGGCGCGGCCCTCGTTCAAGACCATACGCCGCTATGATCACGCCAGCTGTATATCGCTTAACAACGAGATCGTCCACGGGATCCCTTCGAAAAATAAGGTTGTGCGCGCGGGGGATCTGGTTAAAATAGATATCGGCGTGGTGAAAAACGGATACTTCGCCGACAGCTGCGTGACATTCCCGGTGGAACCGGTCCGTGAACGCGCCGCCCTTCTTGTGCGCACGGCCGAGGAGGCGCTCGCCCGGGCCATACCGCTCCTTCGCGCGGGAAACCGCCTGGGCGACGTGGGCGCGGCCATCCAGTCCCTTGCCGAGAGCAGGGGATTCAGCGTGGTGAGGGACTTTACCGGCCACGGGGTGGGCTTCGCCGTTCACGAGCAGCCCCCCGTTCCGCACTTCGGAAGGAAGGGAACGGGCAGGATGATAGAGGAGGGCATGGTGCTGGCGGTCGAGCCGATGATCAACGAGGGAACGCCGGAGGTTATCTCCCTTGCCGACGGCTGGACGGTGGTGACGGCCGACGGTCGGCTCTCGGCGCAGTTCGAGCATACGGTGGCCGTGACGCCCGACGGCCCGCTGGTGCTGACGGCCTGAAGGCCGGTATAAAGGGGTGGGGGCCGCTCGCCCGGTCCGCCACCATTCGATCACGCGAGGATTGTATGGGAAAGAGGTGGTTTCCGGTCGTGCTTACGAGGGCCGCGGCGTTTTTCGTGACGGCCGTTTTTCTCGCCGGTTCGTGCGCGAGCGGAGGGTCGCCTGAAAAGCGCGAGTGCGAAATGAACTGTCATTCGCTGAACCGCCAGTGTGTGGAGAGCTGCGCGGGAATGCGCCCCCGCGTCGGCTTCGACGATCCGCGCGGACGCGTCGACCGCGAGCAGGCCTGGCACTGGACGGCGGGCGCGTGCATCGACGAGTGCGACGAACGGGAGCGGCGCTGTCTGGACGAATGCGCGAACTATACTATCATGAAATCCCTGGAAGGGAACGATGCCTCGAAAAGACCTTAAGGACATACAGTCGGAGCCCGATCCCCGCAATCTGCCCATCAACAAGGTGGGGGTGAAGGACATATCGTATCCGGTGGTGGTGCTGGATAAAGCCGAGGGGCGCCAGCACACGGTCGCGCGCGTCAACATGTACGTCGACCTGCCGCACAACTTCCGCGGCACGCACATGAGCCGCTTCATCGAGATCCTCAACCGTTATCAGGACGGCATCAGCACGCTCAACATCCGCGAGATACTCGACGAGATGAAGGCGGCGCTTTCGGCGCGCAACGCCCATTTCGAGATAGACTTTCCCTATTTCATCACCAAGGAGGCCCCGGTCTCGCGCGAGAAGGCCAAGATGGAATATCGCTGCAAGCTCTCGGCGAGCTCCTTCGACGATTTCTACGTCCTGGAGGTAAGCGTCCCGGTGCTTTCGCTCTGTCCCTGCTCCAGGGAGATCAGCGAGTTCGGGGCGCACAACCAGCGTTCCATCATCACGATTACCATAAAGGCCCGCGAGCGTATCTGGATCGAGGACGTAATCGCGATCGCGGAATCGGCGGCGTCCTCGGACATCTACTCGATCCTCAAGCGCGAGGACGAGAAGTACATCACCGAAAAATCCTACGGCAACCCGATGTTCGTGGAGGACATGGTGCGCAGCGCCGCCGAGCGGCTCATGAAGAACGACCGCATACTGTGGTTCTCGGTGGAGTCCGAGAACATGGAGTCCATCCACAACCACTCGGCGTACGCCCAGATCGAGATGGACCTCAACCTGGAGTAGCGCCGCCCGCGGGATCTCGCGGAAAAACGCCGTCAGTAGCGGGGAATGTCCAGGTCGGTGTCGTACAGTTTCCGGGGAATAACCAGGAACAGTATAAGCATGGTGACGCTGAGGATCACCAGCAGCGACATGGTCACAAGGATTATCATCTGGTTGTTGATGTCGTCGATGCGCTCCATCGAAAGTCCGACCCGGAACGCCCCCCAGTGCTTGCCGCCCACCCGTATGGGGGCCGCGAAATCCCACATGGTATCGCCGGTGTCCTGCGAATAATACTGCTGGATTACGCCATCACCCTCGTATTTGGCGGCCTTTACGCCGGCCGGATCGTCGTAAATGCGTTTCGCCCTGCTGCTTCGCAGCGCGAGCGCCGGATCGGGAGAGGCGGGCTTCGCGTATTTTGAGTTGTGCGTGGGCGCGTAGCCGTTTTTATCCACCGGGATCGCGTAACTGATGTCCGGGTCGAGCAGGAAGGCGTCTATTATGGGCTGGATGTGGCGGTCGAATATCTCGTCGTGCCCCGATGTGTATTTTCGGGGATTCGTGCCCTCCAGCGGGACGTAGGCGAACTCGAACACCGCGCGCTCGTTGAGGGTTTTTGTTTCTATCATGAGCGTTATGGCCTCGCTCACCACCCGCGCGCCGATCCGGGCGTCGACACGACATTTATCGAACAGCTGGTTTTCCATGTTGTCGAACATGCGGGCAATGAGTATATACGAGCTGATGCAGAGTATAAAGCAGAGACCCAGTACGATCATTATGCGGTATTTCAGGTTCATGGTTGTACCCTCGAAGCGTTCCCCGCCGGGTTCCCGCTTGCGCCTGGCCGCCACGGAAATTGATGCCAGCGGGTTTTACCCGATGTCTGTGGGGCGGGAACCATTAACGGCATAGGTATGCAATACGTCCTTTATCGAACTGTCAATGATTTTATAACGCTGTCGTCCGGCTTTTCATTCCACGCGGCGAACCCGGCGGGGAGGGCCCGGCCGATATTTTATTGACAGGCGGCCCGATTCAGGCATAGTACACGAAGCTCCCCTCCCGCGGTCGGAGCACGACGACTATTCCAAGAGGCGATTCATGCAACGATCCATTATAAGGGACCTTCTGCGCGCCGGAACGCCGGGGGCGAAAGTGCTCATAAAGGGCTGGGTGCGCACGCGGCGCGAGGGGCGCGGGCTCTGCTTCATCGAGGTCAACGACGGCTCGGTCGTCACCAGCATTCAGGTGGTGGCCGAGGAGTCCATGCCCGGTTTTTCCGAGGCCTCCCGGCTCACCACCGGGTGCAGCGTCGCCGTAACGGGAGAGCTGGTAGAGTCCCCGGCGAAGGGCCAGCGCTTCGAAATACGGGCCGACTCCATCGAGGTGTACGGCTGGGCCGAACCGGCCGACTACCCCCTCCAGAAGAAGCAGCATTCGTTCGAGTTTCTGCGCGAGATCGCGCACCTCAGACCGCGCACTAACACCTTCGGCGCCGTTTTCCGGGTGCGCAACGCCCTGGCCGCGGCCGTCCACGAGTTCTTCCAGGAGCGAGGCTTTCTCTACGTACAGACACCCATCATCACCGCGAGCGACTGCGAGGGAGCCGGCGAGCTCTTCACCGTGACGACGCTGGACCTTTTGAACGTGCCGGTCGAGAACGGAACGGTGGATTTTTCCCGGGACTTTTTCGGCCGGAAGGCCGGCCTTACCGTCAGCGGTCAGCTGGAGGGGGAGCTCCTCGCCACGGCCCTTGACAGAATCTACACCTTCGGTCCGACCTTCCGGGCCGAGAACTCGAACACATCACGCCATCTCTCCGAGTTCTGGATGATCGAACCGGAAATGGCCTTCGCGGAACTCGCCGACGACATCACGCTGGCGGAGGATTTCCTGAAGCATATCATAACCCGGTGCCTGGAACGCTGCCCGGAGGACATGGCCTTCTTCGACGATCGCATACAGAAGGGCGTCATCGACATGCTCGAGGGCGTGGCGCGCTCGCGCTTCGAGGTGATCACCTATACCGAGGCCGTCGACCTTCTCGGAAAGTCCGGCGAGTCGTTCGAGTTCCCCGTCGCCTGGGGCGACGATTTACAGTCAGAACACGAGCGCTACATCACCGAAAAAAAATTCAAATGCCCCGTCGTGGTGGTGGACTATCCCCGCTCCATTAAGGCCTTTTACATGAAGCTTAACGATGACGGGAAGACAGTCCGCGCGATGGACGTTCTGGTGCCGCGCATCGGCGAGATCATCGGAGGGAGCGAGCGCGAGGGCCGGCATGATGTTTTGATTGACAGGATGCGCGAGGTCGGCTTAAATCCTGACGACTACTCGTGGTACCTGGACATCCGGCGTTACGGCACCGTCCCCCACGCGGGCTTCGGCCTGGGCTTCGAGAGGACCGTGCAGTTCGTGACGGGGATGCAGAATATCCGCGACGTCATACCGTTCCCGCGCACGCCCAGGAACGCGGACTTCTAGGCGTCGGGGACGCGGAAGGGCCCGCCGCTCGCGCCGGCCGGGAGACGCAGACTGCTCAACGGGGTTGCCATGAAAATCGCCATCGGTTCCGATCACGCCGGCTTCAAACTGAAAGAAGCGATAAAGAGCGCGTTTCCCGGCGTCGAGTTCGTCGACGTGGGAGCCTTTTCCGAGGAGAGCACCGATTATCCGGACCACATCGGCGCGCTCTCCCGCCTGGTCAAGCGGGGCGAGGCCGACCGCGGAATCGGCATCTGCGGCACGGGAATAGGGGCGTCGATCACGGCAAACAAGTTCGATGGGATACGGGCCGCGCTGTGCACCAGCGTCTTCATGGCCGAGATGTCCCGGCGCCATAACGACGCGAATGTTCTTATACTCGGGGCGCGCGTTACGGAAGAATCCGAGGCGGTCGCGATTACGCGCACCTGGATCGACACCCCCTTTGAGGGCGGCAGGCACCAGCGCCGCCTCGACAAGATAGCGGCAATCGAATGCGGCGGATAAGCGTTCCCCTGGGCGTAACGTCCATCGCCGCGCGCACCGCGGACACGCGGGATGTGAACGATGCGTAATACACTACTGAGATACGCGCTTCCGGTTATCGCACTTGCCCTTCTGGCAACGGCGGCGAAGGAGCTGTTCGATACCGTAAAATTCGGCCGCGAGGGGCTCGACCTCTACGGCGTGCGCGAGGACACGGACGAAGCGGGCCGGCATTATTACGCCGTCGCCGACCTCGGTTACAGCGGCACGAACATTCCCGCCACCACCGACCTCGTGCTCTCATTCAACAGGCCCGCGTCCGAACTCGCGCGTGACGACAGCGGGCAGTATGCTGTTCGCAACGCCGCCTACGAGGCCCGTCGGGGAGCGGGCACGCTCGGCGGGGCCGGCGCGTATTTCTTCAAAACGGACCATCGCGTCGAGGTGCGGCCCGAACGGGCCCTCTGGCTGGGTAATTGCGCCGACGCGGGCTCGTTTACCATCGAGATGCGGCTGAAGCCCGCCTCGCTCGCCGACGGCGCGGTGCTCTTTTCCGCCGTGGGCTACGCCTCAGGCCTGAAGCAGGGCGTCGAGATCGTGCTGAAGGGCGGACGGGTGGTGGCAAGGCTGCACCGCTTTTTCCGCGACCAGTCCGGGCGGCGCGTCGACGTGTTCCTCAACCGCGCGCGGAGGCTCGGCGCGGGCGAATGGCGCCATTACGCGCTCAGCTTCGACCGCGTTTCGGGAAAGCTCGCCGCGCTTGTCGACGGGGAGGAGCAGGAGGTCGTGTACGTTTCGGACAACGGCGAGCCCTTCGTAAACGTGTACGAGCCTTCATTCGCCTGCGAGGACATGCCCGCGGTCGTTATCGGGAAAAACTTCTACGGTATTCTCGACGAGCTTCGCATATCATACCGCCATATCGACGATCTGAAAAAGGAGACCGAGATCGCCGTGCGGCGGCACGGCGGCGTGGGCGCCGTCGGCAGGACGCCCGTCAATCGCGAGGGGGTGGTTACCAGCCCCGTCTACCGCTTCCCGGGAACCGGGACCAGGGTGACCCTGTTTCAGTGGGACGAGCTCGTGAAAAACAACACCCATATATGGATGGAATTCCGCGCGAGCGACGATCTTTTCGACAGGGAGAGTGACGCTCCGCGCTGGTACCGGATCCGGAACAACCAGCGAAACATCTACCTGAAAAAGACCGGCGAGGACGGGATGTACCTGCGCGGCAGATACTACCAGTGGCGCGCCCATCTTGTCGCCTCGCCTGACGGCGCGCATTCACCCAGGCTCTACGGCGCCGAGCTCCAGTACCAGCTCGATCCGGCCCCCCGGCCGCCGCTCATGCTCGAGGCCGTCAGGGCGGGCGACGCGGCCGTGCGCCTCCGCTGGAAAAAGAACGTGGAGCACGACATCCTCGGATACCGGATTTACTACGGCACCTCGCCGGGCAGATACGAGGGCGTCATAGCGACGACAGGCGGACGGCGCATCGACAATTCGCTCGCCGGCGGAAGGAATTTTATCGAGGTCGACATCACCAACGCGCTTATCGAAGAGAATATGGCGCTCGATAAAAAAGGACTTCTTACCTTCCCGGTGCTTAAAAATAACGTGCTGTACTTTTTCGCCGTGAGCGCGTACGATTCATACAGGCCCGACACGCCGCACAACCACGAATCGGAACTGTCCAGGGAGATAACGGCGCGCCCCTTCGCCGGCTCCGAGATCACCGATTGAGAGCGAGCACATGGGACTGAACAACTTCACGGTGGCCGACCTGGCCCGTAGCCTCCGTACCATTCCGCTTTTCCGGGACGTCTCGCCCCGGGCGATGCTCGGGACGATAGACTTCTTCTCCGACCTTCCCGCCGATGCGCTTGAGGAGCTGTCGCGGGAAGTGACCATCGGCGAATTCCCGGCCGGAACAATCGTCTGCCGGCACGGCAAGTTCGACGAGTTGTTCCACCTCATCCTGGAGGGCACGGCGAGCGCGGTGATCCCGACAGAGACGAATCCTCGGCTTGAGCTCTACCGTCTCGGCGCGGGCGATTTCTTCGGTGAGGAGCAGGTCTTCTCGCAGGAGCCGCGCGAGAATTCCATCATCGCGCTCACCGGCCTGGTGACGCTCGCGCTTCCCGGGTCCGCCCTGAAATCGCTCATCTCCTCCTCCGAAAAGATCCATTCCATTATGGACCGGCGCTACATCGAGCGCAGTCTCCGGGGTGACCTCCGGAGCATTCCGCTCTTCACAGGGCTTTCCGACGCGCTCTTCGAGGACCTTATGGGAAAGGCGGAGCTCGTCTCCATGAAATCGGGAAGCGTCGTGTTCCGGGAAGGGGATACGGGCGACTCCGTATACCTCATCCGCGAGGGGCGAACCGACGTCCACCGGACGGTCGACGGCGAGCGCAGGCTCATCGCCATCCTCGCCGAGGGCCAGTATTTCGGCGAGATGTCGCTCATCTCCGACGAGGCCCGAAACGCAACGGTGGAGTGCGCGGTCGACACCGACCTGGTGCGGATATCGCGCGCCGACTTTCTGCGTATCGTCGAGCGCGAGCCGGAGATGATGAAGGAGCTTCGCGCCGTGTACACCGAGCGGCGCAAGAACCGCGAGGACATACTTAAAAACCCGAACCTCGCCGTGATCAACCGCACGCTTCTGGACCTCAACCGCGGGATCTACCGGCACCTCGACATCATCTCGCAGTGCGTCATCGATACCGAGCGCGGCGGGGCGCTTCTCGCCACCATGCCCGGCTCGCGCTATCCCTACGTTTATCCGCGCGACAGCGCCTGCGCCTCGCGCTTCCTTTTCACCGCGGCGCTCTCGCCGCTTCGCGCCTCGAACACGGCGTTCCGTCTGCTCGGCGAGATCGCGCGCTTCATCCTGCACTGCCAGCGCGGGGACGGCCACTGGGGCCAGCGCTACGGCACGGCGGGCGAGGACAAGGCCATCTACCGGCAGGAGGACAACGTGGCGCACGGCGTATCCATTCTCTGCCGCTATCTGCTCGCCGCGAAGGCCCGCGGCGTCGACATCCCGCAGATCGAGCGTTACCTCGAGGCCATACGAAAGGGCTTCGACTTCAGCATGCGCTCCTACTACCGCAACGAGATCCATCTCTACTATTCGACCACCTCCATCCACGAATCGGCCATCGAGGAGGGCTATTCGATCTGGGTGAATTACGCCTACCGGCTCATGCTCGAGCTCATGGCGCGGGTAAAGGAGGAGTTCGACGCCACGGGATTCGACGCCGCCATGGAGCTTGCCGCCGGATTCTCGGCGACCATCGAGCGCATCTTCACCATGCAGGGGCGCTTCGTGCGCAGGCTCAAGCCCAACGGCGAGATCGACCTGCGCCCCGACATCACCCTTATGAGCCCGTTCTTCTTCGGTACGGGGCTGGGGCGCGACAGCTTTACGGACAGCGCGGAGTTTAGAAACTCCATCGAGTTCGTCCGGCGGACCCTCTGGGACCCGGACCTGGGAATGCTTCAGCGCTACCTTCCCTTTATAGAGGACCCGCACACTCACGTGCACGCGGGAAACGGTCCGTGGCTGCAGTACACGGCGATGCTGGCCCAGTATTATTACTACACCGGGGACATCGGCGAGGGCGACAGGATCCTCGGCGTCATCGATTCGTACAAGTCGCGGGAGGGGTATCTCTGCGAGCACCTCACCACGCCGGAGCGCTTTTTCGAGTTCAAGCGGCTGGAATGGGTGAGCGGGAAGGACTTCGAGAAGGAGTTCGCGCCGGATATTCTTGTTGACGGCATTTCATATGACCTCATCGTCGAGGAGTTGAACCACATGAAGAACTCCTACGACGCCATCGAACGGCGCTGCGGCGAGGCCGGGAACGGCGGAAGGATCTTCTTCGCCATCCCGCTCATGTGGTCGCACGCCGAATACGCCATGGCGCTGATGCTCCGTGCCGGCAGAGAACTGGAAAAACTGAAGAGCGCCATACATGAAATTACCGCCGATGAAGATTCAGCTTCCAAAGGAAAAGCGCAGGGAGATACGCCGCATCGCCGATAGTTTCTTCGAGGCGGGTTTCGAGTGTTACCTCGTCGGGGGATCGGTGCGCGACATCATCCTCGGGTTCGACGTCGACGATTTCGACTTCGCCACCAACGCGCGCCCTGACCAGGTGCGAAGGCTTTTCAGAAAGGTTGTCCCCACGGGCATAAAGCATGGAACGGTCTCGGTCCTCTCCGGGGGGAAGGTCTACGAGGTTACGACCTACCGCTCCGACGGGAAATACGTTGACGGCCGCAGACCCGAGGAGGTGAGCTTCTCCGACACGCTCGAGGAGGACGTGCGGCGCAGGGACTTTACCATCAACGGGATAGCCTGCGACGTGCGCACCGAGGAGCTCATCGATCACGTCGGGGGGCTCGCGGACATGGAGCGCAGGCTGATCCGCACCATCGGCGATCCCATGGAGCGCTTCGGCGAGGACGGCCTTCGCACCTTCCGCGCCTGCCGCTTCGCGGCCAAGCTCAATTTTGAGATCGAAGAAGAGACCTTCGCCGCAATCTCGAAAACGCTGGACGTCGCCTCGATGGTGTCGATGGAAAGGGTGCGCGACGAGCTGGTCAAGCTCCTCGAGGCCGACCTGCCCTCAATAGGGTTCGAGCGCATGCGCGAATCGGGACTGCTCGGCCTCTTCCTGCCCGAGCTTGCCGCCGGCTACGGCCTGGTTCAGAATAAATATCATCTGTACGACATCTATTATCACAGCGTCTACTCCTGCGATGCCGCGCCCAAAAGCGACCCTGTCCTGCGCCTGGCCTCGCTCCTGCACGACCTTGGAAAGGTCCCCACGCGCAGAAGCGCGGCCGAGGGCGAGTACACTTTCTACAACCACGAGGTGATCGGCGCGCGCATCGCCAGGCGCGTCATGAAGCGCCTGAAGTTCTCCAACGAGGAGATCGAGCGCGTGTCGAACCTGGTGGTCAATCACATGTTCCATTATACGGACGAATGGACCGACGGGGCGGTGCGGCGCTTCATGCGCAAGGTGGGCGTCGATAACCTCAGGGACATCCTGGAGGTCCGCATGGCCGACCGGCGCGGCAACGGCATGCGCGACGGAATGCCTCAGCCCATCCGCGAGCTCCTCAGGCGCATCGACCGCATCATAGAGGCCGAAA
>Ga0116174_10002803_pt1 | contig 14769 bp, 10 predicted proteins | sample AD_UKC087_MetaG_FD_89801 | JGI IMG/M metagenome (GOLD analysis project Ga0116174, IMG submission 89801) | Active sludge microbial communities of municipal wastewater-treating anaerobic digesters from USA - AD_UKC087_MetaG | ecosystem: Engineered > Bioreactor > Anaerobic > Digestate | place: USA...
AGGGGGTTACGTGGAAAAATTAGCCAGAGCGTTCTTCGTCTTAACGCTAGTTTTCGCCGCCGCTTTCGTCGTCTTTTTCTTGCTATATTTTCGCGCCAATAATGAGCAAACGGCTTTGGTCATAGAACGAGCCAATTTGAAACAGCAGGTCACCACGTTAAATACGGAGCTGAACCGACGCGGGGTCTATCAACAGGAACTCGAGAGAAAAATCCTGGCGCTGGAAACGGAAAAGCCCGAACCCGCCGCGACACAAGTGGAAGAGATCGACAGGTTGACCGCCCAGCTGAACACGCTCCAAGACGAGCTAGAAAAGAAGAACGCGCAAATCTCGTTACTGTCAACCTCTCAAGTCTCGGCACCTTCCGAGCGGGAAAAGGCCTTGCAGGAAGATATCGTCCGGCTGAAACAGAGCTACGACGACGAATACGCCAAGCTGCAGCTTTCTCTTCGCAAGAAGGACGACGAGATCGCGCGGTTGACGAAAACCCTAGAGGCGCAAGGCTCCGGAGACGATCAGGTCAAATCTTTACAAACCTTACTGAACACGACCCAAAAAGATTTGGCCAAGGTCCAGACGGACCTCGACTCCGCCAAGCGGCAGGTGGCAGAAGGCCAAACCGAGATCGCTGCCCTGAAAACACAGATCGAGACCTACCAGAAAGGCAATCAAACGCTCGTTCAGAAAGACCAAGAGATCGCGAGCCTGAAAACGCAGGTGGCCGACCTGCGGGCACAGTCGACCCAGCAAGAGGCTCAGATCAAAAACCTGAATGCGGACGTCCTCACCCTGACAAAAGAGAAAGAGTCTCTCTACCAGCAGCTCACGAAGGAACGGGTCTACCAGCCGATCCCCCCCGGGGAGAGCGACGCCGTACGCTATAAATACCTGATTTTGGGGGAGGATGCCCTTCTCGCCGAGAAATACAAGGAGAGCGCGGAAAACTTCCAGAGGGCCCAATTGAAGGACTTGGCCCTAGACGTTATGGCTACGGTCTACTTACGAAAACGGGACTTAGCCTACCAAAAGGCCATCTCCCTTTACTATTCCGAAGGGTTCGATCACTACAAAGGAAACCGCTTCGAACAAGCCGTCGCTCCGTTCCTAAAAGCTGTCTCTTTGGCTCAAGAGGTCAAAACGGATTACGACGACGACGTTCTCTATTACCTGGGGCTTTCCTACTACCAACTCAAGCGTTACACGGATGCGGAAACACAATTGAAAGCGGTTTACGCTATGAAAGAATCGACCTTCAAGGTCCACGCGCTCTACTACCTGGTCCGGGTGACGATGGACGCGGGTAAAAAATCCGAAGCCCTGGCGTACGCCAATCTATTGAAGGGCTTCTCTCAGTACGCCACGTTCGCTCGAGAAGCGATTAAAACGTTGGGAGAGTGACGTGCGTATTCTATTTGGGACCGACGGTATCCGAGGGATAGCGGGCGCCGAGCTTTCGGCGGAGTTGGCCTTTAAGGTCGGTAACGCGATCGCCCTCATCGAGAAAGAAAGACAGCGCCACAAGGTCGCCGGAAACCCGCAACTGTTTGTGGGGAAGGATACGAGGGTCTCCTGCGATATGCTCTGCAACGCCCTCTCGGCCGGCGCAGCCGCCGGTGGACTTTGCGTCTACGATTGTGGCGTGCTCCCCACGCCCGCTTTGGCCTATATCACGCGACTACATGGCTCTGCCGGCGTGATGATCTCTGCCTCTCACAACACCTACGAGTTCAACGGACTGAAGATCTTGCGAGACGGGTTCAAGCTTCCCGATGCAGAAGAAGCGAGGATAGAGAAGGTGGTACTTTCCGACGGCGTCGACGTATGCACGCACGCCGGAATCGGCCGCGTACTGGATTACTCTCAAGCGCGTGGAGAATACGTGCGCTGGGTGCTCGGCAAGTACCCGGACGGAAGAATCGGCTTTCCAGGCAAGAGCGCTGTGCGCGTCGTGATGGATCCGGGCAATGGCGCCGCTTATCGGATCGCGCCCGAAGTGTTGCGAGTTTTGGGCGTCGAGGTCCTCCTGGTGAACGATGAGCCCGACGGCTTCAACATCAATTTGGAGTGCGGCTCCCAGCACACCCACACCCTTCGCCGTAAGGTGCTGGAAACGAAAGCCGACTTCGGGATCGCCTATGACGGTGACGCGGACCGTTGTATCTTCGTCGACGACCGAGGAAAGCTAACCGATGGGGATAAGTTAATGGCGGTCACCGCGCTCTACTACCGGGACAAAGGCATCCTAACCGGGAACCAAATCGTGGCGACCGTGATGAGCAACTTGGGTTTGGAAACGTTTTTGAAAGAGAACCACATCGGAATGGAAAGAACGCGAGTCGGGGATCGGTACGTCTTGGAAAAGATGCTCGCCAACGATCGGGTCCTGGGCGGCGAACAATCCGGACACGTGATCTTTTTGGATCGAAGCACCACCGGAGACGGGTTGATCACGTCGTTAACCGTTCTCGAAGCGGTCGCCCACTTCGGTCTTCCCCTATCGCGACTGACCGAACGGATTCCCGAATACCCGCAAATCCTACGAAATGTCAAGGTGAACGACCGCGAACGGGTGATGGAATCGGCAGCCATTAAAGAAGCAATCGAAGAGTGTAAGGGCGCCCTCGGGGACGACGGCAGAATCTTGTTGCGCCCGTCGGGCACCGAGCCGCTCATACGTATTATGCTGGAAGGGAAGGATATGGACGTGATATGTAGAATCGCAGAAGAGATCGCAGCAAAGGTGGAACGCGCCGATGCTTGATTCTATCGTCATCAAAGGCGCTCGTGAGCATAACCTGAAAAACGTCTCCCTAGCCATGCCCCGCAACGCGTTCATCGTCATCACCGGTCTCTCGGGATCGGGAAAATCCTCTTTGGCTTTCGACACCCTCTACGCCGAGGGGCAGAGGCGCTATCTGGAATCCCTATCCTCTTATGCCAGACAGTTTTTGGGAGACATGAAAAAACCCGAAGTGGATATGATCGACGGCCTGTCGCCAGCTGTGGCGATAGACCAGAAGACGGTGAGTCACAATCCCCGGTCCACCGTGGGCACCGTCACCGAGATCTACGATTACCTCCGATTGCTTTATTCGCATATCGGCATTCCGCATTGTTCCAAATGTGGGAGGGAGCTGAGCCGGATGAGCGTAGACGAGATCGTGGACATCCTGATTAAAGAGCTGGGAGAAGAGGCGAAGATCCTGATTCTCGCCCCGATCGCGCGTGAAAAGCGCGGGGAGTACAAAAAAGATTTCGAGGCCTTTCGAAAGAAAGGGTACTCCAAGATTCGCGTGGATGGTATCATCTACGACCTCGAAGAGAATATCCAGATAGACAAGAATCAACGCCATACCATACACTTGGTCGTGGATCGGATGAGGTTTCAGAAGGACAAAGATCATCTGCAGCGCCTTGCCGACTCCCTCGAGTTGGCGTTAAAAGAAGGAAACGGGTTTGTCGAGATCGAGGAGATGGATGGCCACCGGAGCTTCCTGTACAGCGAGGACTACACGTGCCCTATTTGCGGGATCAGCATCCCGTCGATCACCCCGAAGATATTTTCTTTCAATACCCCTTGGGGAGCGTGTAAGACGTGCACCGGCTTGGGCTATACGATGGAAGTGGACCCCGATCTAATGATCGATCCGGAACTGTCGCTCGAAAAAGGCGCCCTCAAGATGTACAAAGAAGGATATATGTACGACGCGATCGCCCGAGTCGCGGAGTTTTACGGAGCGCGCCTGGACGTTCCTTGGAAGGACCTACCCAAGAAGGCGCGAGATGCGGTTCTTTTCGGAACACAGGAGAAAATCAAACACCGGCACGAATTCTCAGATGGCTTCTACGAGATGTCGAGGCCGTTCGAGGGAGCCTACACGAATCTGGTCCGCCGGTATCGAGAAACACAGTCCGCGGAGGTTCGCAGCTGGATCGAATCGCTCTTTATGCGTATGCGCGAGTGTGAGGAATGCAAAGGGAGAAAACTGCGTCCCGAAGCCTTGGCGGTCACGGTTCACGGCAAGAATATCGCCGAACTCACGGACCTGCCCATCGACGCGATGGCCCGTTTCTTGAACACCTTACCTTTGACGGAGCTGGAGGAAAAAATCGCGGGTGAGGTGTTGAAAGAGATTTCCCGGAGACTCACCTTCTTGCTGGACGTCGGTCTCGACTATCTCAGCCTTTCCAGGCGCGCTTCCACGCTGTCGGGCGGGGAGTCGCAACGTATTCGGCTGGCTACCCAAATCGGTTCGAAGCTCCAAGGGGTTCTTTACGTCTTGGACGAACCGACGATCGGGTTACACCAACGGGACAATACCCGGCTGATTCAAACGCTGATCGAGCTGAAGGAGATCGGGAACACCGTGCTGGTCGTCGAACACGATGAACAGGTCATACGCAGCGCCGATTACTTGGTCGATATGGGCCCCGGGGCGGGCGTGCAAGGCGGGCAAGTGGTCTTCTGTGGCACGGTGGACGAGCTGATACGCAAACCTCCCTCCGGTTCGTTGACAGGGGCCTATCTAAACAAATCGAGACAGATCGAAACGAAAACCCGACTTCGCGACACCTCCGGAGATCGAATACGTCTATGCGGCGCAGGCCAAAACAATCTCAAGGGTATCGACGTGGAGATACCAATCGGCGTGCTGGTTTGTGTCACCGGTGTATCCGGATCGGGGAAATCATCGCTGATCAACGAAACACTCTATCCGATCCTCAAGAACCGGATCTTTTTCACCCGCAGCGACGAGGGCATACATCGCGACATCTCGGGGGTCGAGCTTATCGACAAGGTCATCAATCTCGACCAATCGCCCATAGGAAGGACCCCGCGGAGCAACCCGGCGACGTACACGAAGGTCTTCGACGCCATCCGTGACCTCTACACCTTAACCACGGAAGCCAAGGCGCGCGGATACAAAAAGGGACGGTTCAGCTTCAACGTCAAAGGCGGACGATGCGAAGCCTGCGAGGGGCAAGGGCAGGTGAAGATCGAAATGCACTTCCTGCCGGACGTCTACGTCGACTGTGAGGTCTGTAAAGGAAAGCGGTTCAATAGAGAAACGTTGGAAGTGAAGTTCAAGGGCAAAAACATCGCGGACGTGCTCGATATGACGGTCGATGAGGCCGCGGACTTCTTTGAAAACCTCGGGGCGATCAAAGGGACGCTTAACCTCCTCCAAGAGGTCGGACTGGGTTACGTGAAACTCGGACAGCCCGCGACGACCTTGTCCGGCGGTGAGGCGCAACGAATGAAAATCGCCTCCGAGCTGCGAAAGAAAGCCACCGGAAAGACGCTCTACATTTTGGACGAACCGACCACGGGATTGCATTTCGAAGACGTTCGTCGGTTGTTGCAAGTTTTGGACCGCCTGGTCGATCTTGGGAACACCGTCCTGGTCATAGAGCACAATATGGACATCATCAAGAACGCGGACTGGCTGATCGACCTCGGGCCCGAGGGTGGAGAGAAAGGTGGCCGTCTGGTGTATCAAGGACCTACGCGCGCGATAGTTAACTGTTCGGGGTCTTACACCGGCTTTTACCTTAAACAGGTGTTGGAAGGAGGCTCTTTGGATCGTGTCTCGAGTCGACCGAACGCTTCAAGCTTTTAGCAAAGCCGTCGAAATTATGCGCACGCTACGTTCTGACAAGGGGTGCGCTTGGGATAGGGAGCAAACCCACGATTCGCTCAAACCTTACCTGATCGAGGAGGCTTACGAAGTCATCCAGGCTATCGAAGAAGGGGACGCGCAGCATCTGAAGGAAGAGCTCGGGGATGTGTTACTTCAGATTCTGTTCCACGCCCAGATCGCCGAGGAAGAAGACGCCTTTTCCTTGGCCGAGTCCATCGAACACTTGAATGAAAAGATGATCCGCCGTCACCCCCACGTTTTCGGAGATTCGAAAGCCGGCTACACATACAAGCAATGGGAAGAGATCAAGGCAAAAGAGAAAGGGAGGGCCAAGAGCTCGCGCATCGGGGAGTTCAACCCGGCGCTTCCGGCCCTATCGATGGCCCGGCGGGCCCAAGAGAACGCCTCGACGGTCGGCTTCGATTGGCCGGACGCGTCTGAGGCCTTTTGCAAGGTGGAAGAAGAGGGCGACGAAGTGAAAAAGCTGCTGAATCGGAGCGCCCATCGGGCGGGAGTGGAAACGGGAGAAGACCGCGCGGATATCGAACTCGAGATCGGCGACCTGCTGTTTTCGGTCGTGAACGTCGCCCGACTGCTTCACCTCGATCCGGAAGCGGCGTTAAAGAAGAGCACGCGTAAGTTCATCTCACGCTTTCAGAAGATGGAACGCTTGCTGGAGGCGGAGGGGTTGGTCTTGGAAGACCAGACCTTAGAATTCCTCGATCGCTACTGGGAAAAGGCGAAGGCAGATGGCGTTTAAAATCAATCAGGAGATGCGACCGTCTGGAGACCAGCCGGAAGCGATCGAACGTCTCATCACCTCGATCCAAAGGGGGCATCGGTTTCAGACATTGCTGGGCGTGACGGGGTCCGGAAAGACCTTCACCATGGCGCACACGATCGCGGCGTTAAATCGGTCTGCACTGATCATCTCACCCAACAAGACTCTCGCCGCTCAGCTCTACAGGGAGTTTAAAGACTTCTTTCCCGAAAACCGCGTGGAATTCTTCATCAGCTACTACGATTACTACCAACCCGAAGCCTACATCCCCACGAAGGACATCTACGTGGAGAAGGAAGCGCAGATCAACGACATCATTCAACGTATGCGCCTTTCGACGCTCAAGTCTGTTTTAACACGCAAAGACGTGATCATCGTCGCCAGCGTCTCCTGCATCTACGCCACGGGGGACCCCGACGACTTCAAAAACATCAACCTCTTTTTGGAGGTGGGGAAGACCTATTCGCGTCGGAGTATCTTATCAAAGTTGACGCAGTTACAGTACGAGCGGTCGGAAGACTTGTTCAGCGGGGGCAAGTTTCGGTGGAAAGGCGAGGCCCTGGAGATCTTTCCCACCTATGATGAAGGGGGCATCCGCTTCGAATTCTTCGACGAGACCCTGGAGCGTGTCTATTCCTTCGACCCGGTCTCCCGCAAGGTCATCGAAGAGTTCGACCGGATGGTGGTGTTTCCCACTCGAGAGTACATCACCACCGAAGAGAAAATCCGGCGCGCGTTGGAATCGATCCAAGCGGAGCTCGAAGAGCGCATCCGCACGTTCAAAGACCAAAACAAGCTCCTGGAAGCGCAGCGCATCGAGCAGCGAACGCTTCAGGATATGGAGATGCTGAAGGAATTGGGCTACTGCACCGGGATCGAGAACTATTCCCGTCATTTCGACGGGCGCGCCCCCGGAGAGCCACCGTGGACCCTTCTGGATTTCTTCGGCGACGACTACCTTCTCTTCATCGACGAATCCCACATCTCCGTACCGCAAATAGGGGCGATGTACCGGGGAGACCGCTCACGGAAATTGAACCTCGTCGAATACGGGTTCCGACTGCCTTCCGCGATCGACAACCGCCCGCTCCAGTACGAGGAGTTCCTCGAAAAAGTCCATCAAGCCGTCTTCGTGTCCGCCACGCCGGGAGAGTACGAACGGGGGATTTCCGACACGATCGTAGAGCAAATCATCCGCCCGACGGGCCTGGTGGATCCGCAAATCGAGGTCAGAACGACGCAGAATCAAGTGGACGACCTGATCGACCAGATCCACGAGACCACCCAGAAAAAGGAACGGGTCTTGGTTTTAACCCTCACAAAATCGATGGCCGAACGATTGAGCGACTACCTGCAAGAGTTGGGCATCCGCTCGTTGTACCTCCATTCCGAACTCGGCACGATCGAGCGGGTCGAGGTGTTGAAAAAACTGCGGAAGGGCGAGATCGAGGTGGTCGTCGGCATCAACCTGTTGCGTGAAGGGCTGGACCTCCCGGAGGTCTCGCTCGTCGCTATTTTGGACGCGGACAAAGAGGGATTCTTGCGCTCGGAGACCACGTTGATCCAAATCGTCGGGCGCGCGGCGCGTAACGTGAACGGTCGCGTGATTATGTACGCGGACAAACTCACCCCGGCTATCTCCAGAACGGTGGAAGAAACGAACCGGAGACGCAAGCTGCAGTTGGCGTACAATGAGAAGCACGGAATCACCCCGCAGACGATCAGAAAGAAGATCGACGACGATTTATTCTCCGAATTCCGAGTTGAAGGAGAAGAACAGGAATTCTACTCCACCGAAACGCGCGAAGTCCTGAAATTGGCTGAGCGGATCGATCGTAGCGATTATGTGGCCTTGTTGGAAGAAGAGATGAAAAAGGCGGCCCAAGAATTGAGATTCGAAGACGCGATGCGCCTCCGCGACGAACTGTACCGGTTGAAAAAGGTGTATTAACGATGGAGCTTTCTCGAAGGACCTTGGCCGCGCCTGGAAACGCCCTGGGAACGCTTGGGAACGCCCTGGGAACGCCGAACTTCAGTTCGGCATGGGTTACTGGGAACGCCAATCTTTAGATTGGCATGGTTTCTTTACTTTTCTGGGAACGCTTGGGAACGCCAATCTTTAGATTGGCATGGTTTTATTTTTCCTGGAACGTTTGGGAACGCCGAACTTCAGTTCGGCATGGGTTACTGGGAACGCCACACTTCAGTGTGGCATGGTTTCTTTCCAGGAACGTCGTATAAAGGAGACCCGTATGATGCTCAACCCCGCGCTTCTTGAAACCATACTGAAATTCCGCGAAGATCGCGATTGGGAACAGTTCCACACCCCAAAGAACTTGGCGATCTCCATCACCCTAGAAGCGGCGGAACTGCTGGAGATTTTCCAATGGACGAAAGAGACGGAGACACCCGAGACCGTATCTCGAAAACGGCTCGAGATCGAAGACGAGATCGCCGACGTCTTCGTCTACCTGCTACTGCTATGCCACGACCTCGGCATCGATCCGGAGCTTGCGATTTACAAAAAAATGAAAAAAAACGCGGAAAAGTACCCGGTTGAGAAGTCCCGGGGAAAATCCGATAAGTATACCGAGTTCTAACCTCATTTATAGGAAGAAAGGCAGGGTTTGATATGCTGATAGACGAAGGGATGTTCATACAGGTTTTCTCGATCGAAAAAGACAAGCAAGAGATCCAAAAAGAACGCATTATCAATATCTTTAGCTCCCCGTACATGAAGGAACCGCTGGTCTTCGTCGCGAAAGACAATTTGAACAAGGCGCGAAGCGCGGACCTGCGCAATCCGGAGGTTCTCAAGGATATAGAAGCCGTTTTATCCGATGCCGGCGTGGAGTACATCGACCTCGTCACCCGACATGTGATCCGGGACACCTTCACAAAGTACATCAACGGGTAAAAAAACGACATCCTCAATCCACCCGCACGCCGATGCGCGAGACTCTTCTCCTCCCCGCAGAAAGAAAAGACCGGGAAGCTCTCATCGCCCTCAGCAGCCGCATATGGGAGGGTGAGGACTACCTTCCCAAAGTGTTCGACGACTGGTTGTCCGAGGAAGACCCGTTCTTGCTCCTTTGGGATAAAAACCGAGAAAGGCTCATCGGGTGCGCCCACCTCGCCTTTTTCGGGTTAACCGCTTGGTTGGAGGGGGTGCGTGTGGATCCGGCCTTTCAGGGAAAAGGCTACGGTGGGGCTCTGTTCCGCGGAGCGTTGCTCGAAGCCTTCCGAAAAAAGGCCGACCGAATCGTGTCTCTCATCTATTCCGGTAACGTCGAAAGTCTCCATTTAGCCAAAAAACACGGGTTCGATAGCATCGGCGAACCCTATCTGTTGGAAGCCGAACCGCTTCACGAGCCTTGGGGAAAAACTGAACCTCCGCTCCCCATCCATCCGCGTGAGATCGGAAGGATGCGGTCCGCTTTCTGTGAGTTCCTGATCGCCTCAAACCAATACTGGCACGACGGGTGGCTCGCCTATCCGGAAGCGGACCACCTCAAAGATCGATTCCTCTTCTCCTATCCAGACGGCAGCGTGATTGCCGGTATCTGCTCTCGAGACCCCGACAACTTCACGGTTTCCGCCTTCACAAAGCCCGGGGAGTGGTTGGCTCAAGCCTTGGAAGAGATTCGCCGCTGGGCCGGTCATTTGGGATGTCAGTTGGTGACGCTCACGCTTCCGCAACAGATGGAGGGGTTCCTTCCTTTACTCGAAAAACACGGGTTTCTTCCCGTCTATGATGAGGACAGCCCGGGGGAGCTTCCGGCACGCGTGTGTCTTATGGAGTACAACCCTTACCACTGGGACGCGGCAATAGTGCAAGCCCAACTCGGTTTGTCAGCCGAAAAGATGAGCAACTACACCGCCACATCTTACCGCTGTGGATACGGATTCCCAGCGGTCGTCGAATGCTTTCCCCTTCAGAACGGGAAGCCCTTCCCCACCTCCCATTACTTGACCTGTCCGCATCTGCGGTATGAAATCTCACGGTTGGAAGAGAGCGGAGAGATCAAGCGGTTGGCGCCCCTCTTCGACTCGGAAGCAATGCGGCTTTCGCATGGAGCGGTGCGTAGACTCCGTTGGACCCGCTTACGTAATCTCGGGATGGAAAAAGACCTGCCGGAAAGCTATACAGAGGCTCTGTCAAAAGGAATCGGCGGAATCCGAGACACACATCACGGGAAATGCCTGCATCTGCATACCGCCGTCTATCTGGCCGGTATTTCAAACCCCGCCGGCCAAGCGGTTATCGACCGTTTGAAAGCGGATGGCCTTACTCTGGACTGTAAAACGATGCGGTGCGCCGAATTTTGGAGCGCCCAGTTTTGATGGAATCCGGCAGGATAAACCGGACGCTCCAAGCTTCTCACTATTAGATAAACAGGTTGACGTTCGCGTCTTCTGCTTCGGCCAAATAGGAGGCGACGCCGCCGAGCTCCACGCCGTCGATGAGTTCCTCGGCGCGGATCCCCATCAAATCCATCGACATCTGGCAGGCGACGAGGTGGACACCCTCTTTTATCGCGTTCTGAATCATCTGTTCCAGAGAGGCGATCTTCTTTTCCACCATCCGAGACCGGATCATCCGAGTCCCCAGTCCCGCCATGTTCATCTTGGACATCTTCAGTTTCCCTGCGCCACGGGGCATCATCGCTCCGAACATCCGCTCTATAAATGGTTTTTGTATTGAGGATTTGTCCGGTTTTCTCAAGATGTTCAATCCCCAAAACGTGAAAAACATCGTGACTGACTTCCCCATCGCTAAAGCGCCGTTCGCGATGACGAAGGAGGCCAACGCGCGATCCAGATCGTTGCTGAACACGACGATCGTTTTTCCGGTTCTGGACGCGGACGCCGTCGGCTCCTCCGGTACGCGGTCTCCTTTCCGGAGCACGGCCGTCGTTACCCCGTTATTCTGATCGATCTTTATCAATGAGTTACCGGTCTTTTCGGCCCATTTGGCGATGTCTTTTCGAAAACCGGGGTCGGTGGCCAACACTTCGAGGAAGTCTCCGGTTTTCATATCGAGCATCCGTTTGTACGTTTCCATAATCGGTCCGGGGCATTGTAGCCCGCATGCGTCCAACTTGATCTTTTGCGTCGACTCCACCAACACTTCGGCAGGGAAGAGCGCTTTCGATACCTTGGCCGCTTTACCGTACTCTTTCTCGCTGAAGGCCTCCACAAGCTTCATCCCGCCGGTCAAGTCTTTTACGTTTTTGAACCCGTTATCTTTCAAGATGCGATAGGCGATGTATGCGCGCTGGCCGATGGCGCAGACGGTCACATAGGTTTTCGTCCGATCGAGCTCCGAAAGCCGGGCGCGAAGTTGAGCCAGTGGAATACTCTGGACGTTTTTAACGGGTAAAGCGCTGAGCGCCTGCTCTTCGGGATCCCGAACGTCTAAGAAAACAACCGATGGATCGGCTGTTTGGATGTCTTCGGGAAAGAAGACTTCGAGCGCGCCGTCAAGGACGTTGGACGCGACGTACCCGGCGATGTTCACGGGGTCCTTAGCGGAGCCGTAAGGCGGGGCGTAGGAGAGTTCGAAGGTCGTGAGGTCACGCACATTCATCCCCATTTTGACTGCTACGGCAAGGAGATCGATACGCTTGTCCACACCGTCGATGCCGATGGCTTGCGCGCCTAAAACCTTTCCGGATGGGTCGTAAAGTAGTTTTATGGTAATCGGGAAAGCGCCGGGATAGTAACCGGCGTGCGAGTTGTTGATCGTGTAAGACTTCAGATAGGGAATCTTCTTCGCCTTGAGCTGTTTCTCGTTCAAACCGGTCGCCCCGGCCGTCAATTCGAAGACCTTCGCGATGGAGGTGCCGATCGGTCCCTCGTATGAAGACCGATTGGGATGGAGCATATTGTCGGCTGCTATACGCGCTTGCCGGTTGGCCGGCCCGGCCAAGGGCACCACCGTCGGCTCGTTCAAAAGGGGATGATGCGTTTCCACCGCGTCGCCCACGGCGTAAATATCCGCGTCGCTCGTTTGCATATAACGGTTGACCCGTATCCCTCTGGGTCCCAATTCCAACCCCGCATCTTTGGCCAGCTTCACTTCCGGGCGGACGCCAATGGAGAACAGGACCATTTCGGTTTCGATCACGGTTCCATTATCGAGAGTCGCTTTGATCGTTTTCCCAACCGTTTCGAAACCGGTCGTCTGAGTCTTCAAGTACAAGGACACCCCGTGATCGGCGAGTGATTGGTGGATTGGCGCGACCATCTCTTTGTCCATATTCACCATCACCTGGTCCGCCAGTTCGACCAAAGAAACGGATACCCCTTTTTCGACGAGGTTTTCAACCATTTCCAAACCGATGAAACCGCCGCCTATGACCAACGCCCGGGTGATCGACCGAGCGGCCATCCAATCTTTGATACGGTCCATATCCTCCATATTCCGAAGGGTAAAGAACCCTTCATCGGCGACACCGGGGTCGGCCGTATCGGGACACCCCCGGGAGAAAGCAGCAAGCGGTCGTAGGACTCCGTGTACTCTCGATTGGTGCTCAAATCCTTCAACACGACCCGTTTGTTTTCCCGATCGATGCGCAAGGCTTCGGTCCGCGTGCGGACATCGATGCGAAAACGGTCTCGAAACAACTGGGGTGTGGAAACCAGAAGGCGCTCACGCTCCTTGATCACGCCGCCTATGTGGTAAGGCAACCCGCAGTTTGCAAAACTGATGTACCCGTTGCGTTCCACCATGATGATCTCGGCTTTTTCGTTCACTCTTCTCAGACGGGCGGCCGCCGTGGCGCCTCCCGCCACGCCGCCTATGATCACAATCTTCATCTCGCTATCCCTCCAGATTATTTTTATAGGTTCGTATTTCACGCGCTAACGATTCGGAAAGCCCCAACAATTTACCCAACTGTTCTTTACTGTGCCAGTTTGTCTTCCCCAGGCGAAGAAGGAATGATTTGAGCGAATCGCAAAGGGATTTCGGAATCTCGCCACACTGACAAGAAACCGTCATCTGAAAAATCCCGAGCGCCCTTTCGGTGTCTCTGTCCGTATCACCCGCGAGATGATTCTCAACCCACTCCTGACCGGCAGGCAGCAGCCGATAGGTCTTTTTCCGCCCGACTTCGGAAGACGCCACGAACCCTTCACTTTCGAGCTTCTTCAGGAGCGGATACACAGAGCCGGGAGAAACGGTAAGCCCATTTTTCGAACAATACCGTAAAAAATCGTAACCGGTCATCTCCGAAACCATCGATAGATACTTCAACAAACTATGCCGAATAAAGGGTGGTCGCGGCATCTCTTCCTCCTAATATCGTCACTGATATATCGTTGACGATATTATATCACAGACTATTCTGAAAAATCAAGAGAGAAGCGGGAGAACTATCTCTGCTGGGAACGACTGGGAACGCCGCACTTCAGTGCGGCATGTTTTCGTTTTTCCGGCAACTTCTCTGGGAACGCTGAACGCCTGGGAGCGTCGGACTTTAGTTCGTCTTGTCTACTGGGAACACTGGGAACGCCACACTTCAGTGTGGCATGTCTATTGGGAACACCTGGGAACGCCACACTTCAGTGTGACATGGGTTGTGTTTTATCTTGAAAACCTCAAAACAAGCCAACTTGAAAGTTGGCAGCCCTTAAAAATAAAACAGGGGTTCGCACAGAGAACACGGAGAACACAGAGGGGGGCTCATCGCGGGGTAACCAAAGGGACCCCGCGATACATCCTTTGCCTTTCTCGAAAGAGGGTATCGCGCCTGGGAACGCCGCACTTTAGTGCGGCATGTCTACTGGGAACGCCAACTTTTAAGTTGGCATGCCTTAAAAATAAAACAAGGTTTCGCACAGAGAACACAGAGAACACGGAGAACACAGAGGGGAGATTCACGCTGGGAATGCCGCGCGCTCCCAGTTAAGCCCAATAAAAAAACGGGAGACGTACTCCCGCTTTTTTTGGAAATATATGGAGTTTTTATGGATAAAAGATTTGTGGGGACTGATGGCCCGTATTTTGGGGCAAGATCCATGAATCGTTCTGTGCGCGTTGGTAACACAACCAGAACAGTCTTAAGATATTGTTGTCGAAAGCGGGGAAGGTCAAGCCCGTTACCTCACCCCAATGCGCCTCCGAGGTATAGTACTCCATCTTTAGGAGGAAGTCGCTCGTAAACTCTATCCACTGATCGTCATTGCCGTTGACGTCGGTTTGGCCGTGCGCCACATCCCAATCAGGATAGGCGCCTTGGTCCCTACTGGTGGACGCGATCACCATTTTCAGGTTGAGCAGACGAGGAGATAGATCTCGAAAATAATCGCGCCAGCTCCCTCCGTGGCAGGTTTCGACG
>Ga0116174_10002808_pt1 | contig 14754 bp, 43 predicted proteins | sample AD_UKC087_MetaG_FD_89801 | JGI IMG/M metagenome (GOLD analysis project Ga0116174, IMG submission 89801) | Active sludge microbial communities of municipal wastewater-treating anaerobic digesters from USA - AD_UKC087_MetaG | ecosystem: Engineered > Bioreactor > Anaerobic > Digestate | place: USA...
GCCCTATATCCCCGCAGTATTTCTTTCGTATGACATGCTCGCCCACCTGTATCACAGGGGCACGGTTGTACTCATGCCACGATTCCAAATATTCCCTCAGCTGCTCTGCGTCCTCGGGAGTTCCTTGGTATAAGTCCAACTTCAAGCATATACTCTGCTCTGTTAATGTTTCCTCTGCTACCTTCCACCCGCTTGAATCTACCAGCCGATAGAACTCTTTCACCGTTTTATCTTTTTTCAACAGATACTCAATGGCTTTGCTTATCCCTCGATAATCCCATTCCACTTTATCACCTCAGGTCGTTATCATCCAAACTCATGCACCACGTGTCAAACTCTCTAATCTTTTTCCACGTTTCTCGTCCCTTATCTGAATAATCTGTGTTGCATTTGTACTTGTCTTCGAGCTTTCTCACTTCCTTCTGCCCAAAGTTCTCGTATAATCCTTTCTTCTTGGCCTTTTGAAATAGCGATTTTTTATACTTTTCTATATCGTAATCTATTGTCACTTTTACACCAACGTGTCCTTTTTAGATTCTGATATATCTACGAGCATTTTTCCAAATTGTGTCTGTGGCAATTTTTGGTAGCACTCTTCGCAGAAGTGCCCGTCGTCCACGCACCAGACTGTGTCGCCTTCTTCGAAAGAATAGTCGCACGGCCTATCCCTTTTATGGCCGTTGCAGAATGTCAGCTCGTCTTCACATGCTTGGCAATATACCATAGTTACTGCGCTTGCTTTAGTTTTCATTATATATACGCCCTCACACACTCGGCTATTATCCCCATCCAATCCACTGTTGTCAAGAACAGCGCCGGCCATAACTTTACGAACTCCAACGCCACAGCGAATAACTGCATTACCGAAGGAGAACTTACTTCGAGCCATCCCCTCAGTTGCCCCAGTATTGCTGCGCACACTACTTCTTTTACCTCATTTACTTCGTTGCTCAACATTCTATATCCTCCAAGTATTTAGCTTCCATCGCTTCCAGAATTTTTTTATTCTTTATTTTATCCACCCTATAGAGTATACTATGCTTTATGCCTAGCCTCAAAAAATATAATTTAAGGAATTGCCTTTTTATGAAATTGGGCTCAAATTCTTTTGCCGTGAATAACATATTACTCCACCTTGACGTACACTTCCACAGATATTGGGTCAGCATCGACAGTGAAAACGCTGTACCCCTTTACGATAGCTTTGCTTATACCTGTGGCTTCCCCTTGACGATTTGCCTGTTGAAAATCCTCTTGGACAGATTCTATGAGCTTCTTGTCCGCCAATTGAAAGAACTCTTTTTCGCCGTTCGTTTCTTTTATATCTTCTAGGTCGTCATAGTCCAACATTTTTAGTTTGAACGCTTCATCAATCTTGATTAATCGAGCCATGCAAAACCTCCTACTGTTTTATATACTCTTCGCCCCATTCCAGTTGCGTGCCGCAATATGGGCAATATTTTATTATACTATGATTGCCCTTGTCTATTTCCCCCTTTACGCACCGCCTCAGGTCATCCCACGCTGAGCATCCTAGGATATCATATGCTTCTTCGTGTATGACTAGCTCCATGTTGTGGCAGCACGGATTGAAATAATAGACCTCCGTCTTGGTAGTTATTACGTTCTTTTTCACGTGTGTTACTTTCATTCCACTACCTCGTTTTCCTCCCCAAGCCCGTCTATATATCCTGTATCATATCCGTTCTCGTACACTTGGTCGAATATCTCTGCAAGCTTTCTCTTCTGGTCGGCGTCGGCAAATGTAGCGAATAATGTCTCTACCAACTCTATTTTAGAGAGCCAGAACTTCACTGGGTTTGACACGATGCCCACTCCTCTAGAGTTCTAGTATCCACCTTCTTCACAGAGTCGTAAGTATATGGGATTACTCCGCCTTTGCCGTCAAAGTCGAATCCCCATGTTTCGTTCTCTGAGGGCATTTCAAACTCCATGCCCCCTCCTGTGACGAAATCCTTTATGAACAAAGCAAAATCCTGAGTATCTTCCAAGTACCACGTGCTATTGTACTCGGCGAAATCTATCTCTCCGTCTTCTTTTATTATGGCGCCCTTGAGAAAGTTTTCTATATATTGTGGTTGTGTTTTGTCGCTTATTATGCCCCTTAACTCCTCCATTCTTTCTGGCTTTACCTTTGCCCAGAATCCCATTCCAACCCACTCAGTCATTTTTTATTCCTCCAGTATCTGCAATATCCCTATCAAGTCCACTATATTCATGTCCCAGAAATTGAATCTATGTCCGTCGTCACCAACGTGCTCAAGCTCTTCGAAGGCCCCGTCTTCGTCTATCGCTATGATTGGTATCTGTCCCTCCGGGTCGCTGAAGAAACCAGTGTCCGTAATATTGTACTCTTCTGGAAGCTCAAATACAGAGACTTTTCTCTTTTTAAGCTCGTTTTGAATCCCTTTGATGGCTTCGCCCCTTAGGTCGTATAATTTATTATATAAATTTTTAGAGTTCATGCTTTCACCTTTGCTTCCCTTGGTTTATACCCAAACTTCTCTATCTCTTCCATCCAAGTAATTATTACTCTTCTCTTGCCGTCGAGATATCCGCTGCACGCCCATTCTTTGACATACTCTTTCAGGAAGGCGAGCATCACCTCAAAGATCCTGGCCGGATTGTCCCCGACGTCACGCAGATTCTTTATTATCTCGTTGTCGACTTTTCCGTTGAATATTGAATCAAACGCTAAGGAGTTTAAAGCTTGCAGCTCGTCTCTCAGCGTGTGCCTGTCTTTTACTTCCTTTGGAATTTGGAGCCCTTCAGGTTCATCCAACACTTTTCGCATGCACGCCTGCACCCACATCCTTTTTTCTTCGAGCTTCTTTACGTCTGGTTTTTCTTGGATGAACTCCCCCAAATAATCTAGCATATACTCAAACGCAGCGTAGTAAACAAACGTGTTAAAGTAATCTTCGACTTCGACTATGGACTCTTGCGCGAGAGTCTTTAACCCGTTTATCTCCCTTATCAAATATTCCCTATCTTCGTTGCTCATTTAAAATCCCTCCACATTGTTTACTTGCCCCAAATCGTATTCTGCCCCGCACTCGCATTCCAATACGGATATCAATCCACCTATTTCATTCACGCGGTCACATTTAGGGCATACCCATTGGTATGATGTCGGGTATACATCTACACTTTTCATTTTTAATCCTCCTCCTCTAAAAAATCCTGTATCAACAGCCCCCTGAACTCGGCTAGGGACACGTGCTTTCCATCCAAATCCCCCAAGCAATCCCACACTTCCTTGCTCTCGCCTTCGAGATTGAAATACACTTCGATATCCAATACCATTTTTTATCCCTCCGTCATACACTGTTATTCAAATAATCAAATACTTCTTCTTCTGTTGCGTATATGCTGTCCTCTTCAATTAAATCGCTGTTCTCTTTTATCTCCCTCGAGATTTCTTTCAAGAAGAAAGCCAGCTGGCCGGTGTCGAAGCTTTCCAATTCAAATAAATCAGAATACTCTTCCAGTCCGACCTTTCTGCCAATGAACGCTACGTAGACTTCGTTGAAATTACATTCCGGGTCGTGGGTGCATATATTCACTCTTATGTACTTGTCCCCCGCGGCGACTTTAATCTCATCTATTATCTCCTTTTTCAAAGCATTTACTTTTTCATATATTGATTCGGAACTCATTTCTTACTCCTCCACTTTTCAAACTCTTCCCATACCCGTTCCCAGTTATCGGACCCGAATAACTCGGCCAGCAAGTCCTGAAAATCTCCGACCTTCACTTCTGGCGAGGCTTCGTAATCTGGGGTGTACCCGCGCTCCACTCGCTTCATGCTGTAGACATCTATGTGTTTCCTTCCAAAGTAAACTCCTTCTGCGTCTGTGCCATACATCAGAACATCTTTTGTTTCCAAGAAATCTTCTATCGTTGTTAATCCTATCCAGTTGTACCCCATTGCTACCTGCCCTCGTGCGCTTTCTTTCTCTTATCTCCCCAATATTCTTCCCCTTCACTATCTATTGTGAAGACTCCGTACCCCGTTATGTTATCCACAAGCTCCACACACACCACGTCGTTCTTAAAATAAATCTTCCTCGCCAGTGCTATTGCCTCCCCCTCGTCTTCTGGGACGTCGTCGAAATATTCCTCGCCTAATCCGATATCACGGCACTCTTCTGTTTCCCAATATTCTATCCTATACTTTTCATTCATTTATCCCACTTCCTGAATATCAAATTCTGACCCTTGGTACGCCCCATATTCAGAATATTTCTCAAATGCTTCATCTTCATCCTCCGCGTTAACCTCGAATATCATGGTCTCTTTTACAATATACTTCTTCATTCTTTCATCACCTCCTTTAGCTTATGGAAATCCTCACACTTGAATCCATTTGGCCCGAATTCTTCTATTATCCGCTCTGTTTCTATCAGCCCGTGGTCCGTGATTGAAAAATAGATTTCCACCAAATCCTCCAAGGTAGTTTTGCTATTTAGGAGAATTGCTATACCCTCATAATTGATAAGCTCTTTCAAACATTCCAATGCCACTTCGGCGATAGAGGTAGAGTATAGTATCTCGGACCTTATCTTCTTAGAGGATATTAGACTATCCTTTATTCCCTCATCCATATATACGCCTTTAAAACTCCTTTTTCCTCCCCTTGTGTGACTTCTGATAATACCAACGTTCCTGGCTTGTCGAATGTTATCGTGTGCTCAACATAAATGCTACTCCGGATTGAATTTGTTATCTCGCCTTCCAGCTTTGCCTGGAACTTACCACATATTATGTTAGCGTTGACTTCAATATCTCGCTCCTCGCCGATGCAGGTCACGAACAACTTGAAGAAGTTCCAATTGTTGAACTCCTCCTTCGATTCTGTTTTCCTTGCACCTGTCGAGCTGTACCAGTAATGTATTCTCTCTACGTTCTTTAATTCTTTTAATATTGTGAGCTCTTCAGACATTATCCATCCGCCCCTTAAATAAATCAGATATCACTTCTTCTGTTATCTCTTGGCATGAATAACTGTTGCCCATTATATCCACTTCCAACTCTATTGCCTCTTTGGCCATTGCCAACAGATTCTTTTCGACCTTCTTTACTAGCCTTCTTCTTTCTGCTTCTGTTCTTGCATATGTTGTCATTTTTATTCCTCTATTTCTGTATTTACTTCAAACTTTACTCCCCACTTCTCAGAGTACTCTTTGGCTACCTCTACTGCCATGTCAAATCCTCGTTTTCCATCGTCTGTCAATATGAAATCGTCTTCGGCCCTCACGCCGTTCTCTTCGGTTCCCAGGGCTACACCCCAGGAATGCGGTAATCAAAAAGCCCTTCCACGTACTCTTTTTCAAATCCCCTCTTCAAGAGCTCCTTTTTTGCCCTGTCCTTGGCTAGTGGGAATACCGTTGTATTCCCTGTTGTGTCGTCCTCTATCCTCCCTTCGAGCCCGTACTGCGCGAGAAATCTTGCCAAATCGTCCTCAAATCTTTCGGCAAATTCCTGCGTTAGCCTATCTTTAGTTATTATCTCTATCTTGGTCGTCTTTTTTGACATTAGTCTTCCTCGCCAAAGAAGGATGCTTTTACGGTTGAGTTCTCGCATTCCCCTTCAAAATAATCTTCCGAGCAGATAATATTCTCGGATTTGAAGCCTTCTTCGTACTCTTTTAATGCTTCAGTCAAATCATCAGAGTCTACCTTGTACTCTACCCACCTTGCGTTAGATACTTTAATATTCTCTGCCCCGATTTTAAATGCAGTTACTTCATCTTCGTCAAAAACTTCACATTCTTCTATTACGATTAGTATCATATTTTTGCCCTCCTTTTCCAACTCGGCGAAAGCCGGCAGGATATATTCAAACAGGTCTTCATTGGTCAGCTCTTCCAAGGCTATTTCTTCCTCAAGCCCGTCGTACTCCAGGCCGCACTAGGTCCGGCTTTTCTGCCACGTACTCTGCCAAGTAATCCAAACACGCGTCAAAGGGCGCAACATCTTTTACGGCAACATATTCATTCGCCATTGCCTTGAGCCCCTGGATTTCCCTTACTAAACTTTCCCTATTCTCCATATCATTTTTCATATGTTTACCTCCTCGTATACCTGCTGAAATACACCAAATAACTCAAACCCATCAACAGGATTGTGAAGAACAATCCCACCAACACTATTACCATACTCATTTGCCCCCTCCGTTGAACCAAATGTACTTCTTGGACTTCTTGGTCGTCCACGCAAACATCCCTTTGTTGCATAGCTCTTTTAGCATCTGCCTTTCTCCGCATGTGCCCACTACTTCTTTTACTACTTCGATAGGCGCTGCGGATTTTTTCGACACCGCTTTTCTTTCGAGCAACGCATCCTTCACCCTAGACCTAATCTCGTTCCAGTCCATTTTCATTTTGTCCAAGACGCACATCGGACAATACCCTCTGTTCTCGGGCGTTACTTCTTCATAGTAATAATACTGCCTCCCGCATTGAAGGCAGTTAGATATCTTTGCTTTTGTCATACCGCCACCATCATCTCTTCCATCTTCTGATTTTCCAGAATATACTTCTGAACGACCTCTATCGATAACTCCCCGACTGGCGAGATTATGTTCTCGGGGAGGTCCTGCGACTCATACGACCAGTCACACCCTGCAATTATATTTCCCTTGGCGTTTAGGTAGATATTTCCTTCTGTTATCCCCTCGCCGTTTTCATCGAATTCGAATTTTTCCCGCTCGGGCCCGCAGTCGTGCCTTGGGGCGAGCCCCCACCCCCTGCCCTCGGGAATTACCGTATATACCTCTTTCTTACTGAGTATTCCAACGTCATTAAGGTACTCCAAATACTCTTCCGTATTGTAGGAATGATATACTTCCTCGTGGAACCTGTCCTTTGATATTGCCAGACTACTTATTTCGTTGTCTGAACAATACCCGTACAAACGTTCCACGGCATCAAAGAATGGTTTTGTAAGGCGCTTGCCATTTGTCACAATGTAAAAGTTCTGGATGTCTGTCCCAGTATATAATGCCACGTCTATTATCTCGTCTATTTTGTGGGGGACTAAGGAGGGCTCTCCACCTGTTATGTTCAATGTCCCCATGTCGCTTATCTTTGAAAGGAATTGGTATATGTACTCCTTCTTTATCACTCGCTTCTGTGGGTCACCCCTCAAACAGTGCTCGCACCACATGTTGCAGTTCCGCGTCACTTCTATTGAGGCGCTATAGACGTACATGTGCCGTCCGCCCCAGCAGCTTTTCGTTGAAATTATTTGGGCCATGTACATCTATATACTTTTCTACTTCTATGGCCTTGATAGTTGTTTTATAAAATGGCATTGTGCCTCACCTCACCTGTTCCAGCACCTTATATTTTTGAGCTCAGCCTCTACGTCGTGGCAGTATATAGTATATACTATCCTCCCACTCCAGTCCCCGCCTTCGAATGTCTTTTTGAAATGTTCGACGCGGGGCGCTAGGATGTCCTCCGCTTCTGCCATGTCTGTACTTTCTATCCCCACTATGACTTTTGGCAGCATCCTCAAGTATTCGCGTATGCTGTCTTTCATCACCTCGTTGTCCTCGCATAGACCCAACAGGTCGTCCATTAAGTCTACTATTATCATATCTTCACTTCCGTTATTTGTATCTTCGCCCATATACCTTCTATTGGCAAGTCGTAGTCGTCCATGGATTCATAAACTTCCGCGCCCTGAAAACTCCCCCATCCCCAGTCGTTCGACCAGAATAATCCAGAGTCATTACGATTCATTATCGCATACATTTATTCTTCACCTCACCCCAAGAGGATACTGTCCACATCGACCACTGTAGTTATGATATCCTCTATCTGGTTGTTCACGTCTGCGTAGTCTACTCTCTCCCGGACTAGCATCTCTATTTCGACGAACTCTTCCTCCGATACTTTTGAGATGTCTATCTCCATGCAATCCATGACATGCAGGATGTCTGCACGTTCACCCCCTGTTATGATATCTACCCTTGATACGGCATCTATTGCGTCTTCTTCTCTTTCGGGTATCCGGTCGTATACATTGCCTTCGCTAGATATTAACACAGCCTTTCCTTCCTCGTCATAGAACAGCCCGAACACTTCTTCGCCGTCATTCTTGTATTTCTTTCCGTTTAAGGAAATCTTATCTATCGAAAGATACATTTTTTACCACCTTTCTTCCTTGGCCATTATCTCCTCTATATCCTCGCCATATTCATCGTAATACTCGCCCCATTGCCATCCTTCACCCCAGTCTTGGTATTGCTCGAGCCCGCATGCGTTGAACTCTATGCTCTCATCGTCCACCTGCTCACTCGTCATTTTTCGTATTAACTGCTTCGCCTCGCTTATATTCCCGACTTTCATGAATTGATTATGTCCGTTGGTATTCCACCACGCCCTTAGATCCCCGTCTCTTGGGTTAGGGTGTTTCACCTTATACTCCATTTCCGAGCATAGTTCGAATTCCATGTTTTAATCTCCCTTACAACTACAATGAAATCCGGCTTCTTCCAAAATTAATTCACCGCATTCCTTACATACCCTGCCTGCGTCGGTCTTTGCTGGTACCTGCCTCACTACTGTGTCTGCGTTGTCATCGTAGTTATTGTACCACCTCACACAGCCGTCGGATTCTATCACCAAATGGGCCGGCAACTGAGAGTCTTCCCTCGTGCATATCTGAAACTCTATGTCTGGCGAGATGTCGTTTATTACTATTGTGTCTCCGATTTTTGCTTTGAGCCCTTCTACCAAGTAGCCCAAATTTTCTTCATACTCGCCTCCTTCGCCGAAATCTTGCATGTCCTCCAATAAATCTGGCCTTAAAGCTGCAAGCTCCTCTAGTTTTTCTTTCATAAGATCCCCAACTCCAACGCTTCAGCCTCATCAATTATCTCAAATCCCGTTCCAATCCCTGCCTCAAGTACACGCAGGTATATTTCCAGCACCGTGTCGTGTTCTTCTGACGACCCGCCGCCCATGTCATCTATGCCTTCAACGTGCCACGCTTTGACCACTAAGTAATCTTTTCCGTCGTCCCCTTCTTGTGTGTCTATGTCTCCGACTGTTATCTGCCTGTATGCGCTGCTGGTCTTTGGATAACTTGGCTTAAGACCAAGCTTGTGCATGTTGTCATTCAAGAACATTGCGACATGAGCCTCCAACTCGTCTATTTCGCTTGGGAATGCCACTTCGTTCCCCGTTGCCTTGTTCTTCAGCTTGCCGTGGAGCCTCTTGCCCGCTAGAAATCGTGCCAGGTCATCTTCCAGCTTTTCGTTGTTGTACCCGTCCAATCCGTCTTCAAACGAGATTATTATCTTTGGCTGTTTGAACAACCTTATACCCCCAACTCGTCGAGCATTGGCAGAATTATCATGTCCAAGTCATCCGTTGAAACAGCCATCAGATGTTCAGACATTTTAAATATCTCCTCCGACCCTTCTCCTCAGCAGATAATACATGAACGGGCTAGATATCTTCTTTTCCCCGATTGTCCCTGCCTTGAGCAATGCCCTTAACTGTACGTCCAGCTCTTTTTGTTCCAATCCTGTCTTTTTCTGTATTGTTTCTTTTGTCTGTATCGCCTTTAATGCCAGTATTATCTTGCTTCCGGAACTCTCCCCTTTTGTTGTTTCCAATAAATCCCTTTTCTTTAGAGAATACCACCCCTTCATGCAAAAACTGTCGGGCGTGCACAACTGCCCGCACCCCTGCCGGACCTTCTCACACGATGGAGGGAGGTACCATTTGCTGCTGTTGAAGTTCTCAAGTGAAAGCTCGGCCCGCTTCCCAAAGCCCAAGTGGTACACCAGATTCATCTTTTCTTCCGAAAGGAACGGCGGCTCGCACCGCTCTGCCGCGTCGTACAACAACGGCAGCACCTCCTTTGCTAAAATTTCTACGGACTGCTGCGTCATCTCCGGCACGAATTCCTCGCTGAAAACTTTTGTGGTCGGGAAAAGCCTTGCATACGACAAGAAGGAAGTCAGCAGCACCGTGACTGCAAAGTTTCTTCCCCCTGCTCCGACTCCGTTCAATGCGTTCAGTATACATGGTGGATAAATATTCTTTGAAAGAACTGCGCCTTCGGACCCTATATGATGCGTTTCACCCGCGAGCCCCTTTACCTCAGACATTATCTGCGCTTGGAATTTCTCTTTCGACATCGTCTCTTTCACTTTCTTCATGTATTCCGCTATTCGCTTCTTTAGCGCCCACTCGTACACGTTCATCATTGCAGACTCGGACAGAAGAGCTTTTCCCTGCACCAGATAGAACTGTGTTAAGTCCATGCCTTCAAGCTTGACCCACGGGATAAAGAAAATCCGTTTTGGCGTCGTTCCCATGAGCCCCAGCGCCATCAAGTCCTTTTTAGCTATGCTCATGCCGTTTGTATTCCACTCTCCCCATCCTTTTGTGTGGAAGTCGTAACTCTTCGGCACCTCGAATTCCTCTAAGGGCAGTACATTCTTTATTTCGTCTATGTCGTCTTTTTGGATCAATCTCAGATTTAATTCCTTCCTAGAGGCCTTGCAAAACTCGTTGATAAAAGTCCTTGATTCTATAGACATTGGCGCTGTGGACAATGCCATACATAGCACATGGAACGCCTTTAAGGGATTCTTTGGCGCCTTCTCTTCTTTCTTAACTATGTTTCTGAATAAGAGAACGGCCTCCGCCGTCAACTCCTCGCCTATTTCTTCTATCTTAAAGTTGAGCTCTTTCTTTGCCTGTTCAGAGAAGGGATTTAAAATCATGGCGCCTCCGATACCGGGCCCTTGAAGGGATGGTTCCTGCCGTGAGGCGCGTTCTCTTTCTCTTCCATTGTTTTTAATACCCATTCCAATGCGGCCATCTTTCCTTCCAGATAATTCCGCTTTGGAGACCCTATTTCAAATCCGTTTAGCGTTCTTTTTATTAGATTTATCTCGTTTTTGATTTCTGTTTTTAAACTCATGTTCAATTCACCCCTATTACAGTTACCCTGAAGAATGAGAATGCCTCTATTAACTTCTTCATCTCATCCATATCCAAGTCTTCTAACAAGGTCTTGACGAACTCTATTGTGTCTTTGTCGGATAGCTGTAGTTTCATTATTCTATCTCCTCCCATCCAGATATGTCTTTTATCCCAGCCATTTCAAAGAGCCCGTTCTTATCAAAATCTGTTCCATAGAAGCCCCAGCATGAATCTACTTCTTCCTCTTCTTCGTGCTGGCACTCCCCACACCACTTTACCGTGTATGTCTTATACCCATAGACATCACCCGCCATGTATTGGTCCAAAGCGTTCACTTCTTCTTTGAGTATTACCATGGCGTCCTCTCTTATCTTCTTTGTCATGCGTTTCTTACTGTATGCTTTTAAGAGGTCTTCCCTGGTTGCGACTATGAAGCCTATCTGCCCAGAATCCCAAGGGTCGTGGAAACTGCCTATACTGAGCCTTACTCCGCTGTGGTCCAGCATGTACACTGGATATATTTCCACCACATTATAGGTCTCACGTATCCATTCTTCCACCTCCCCCCACGAGCCTAATTCATCGAACGGCACGTTTAATTCGTTGGGCAATCTGTACCGCCTGTGGCTACATGCCATCTTTCCCACGTTATCCCATTCTCTCGGGGATTCCCCCATATCATCGGGGATTATCTCCAATATTTTGTCCCCGTTCTGATATCTTTTATATACAGTATTATTCATACTTTACACCTCCCTTTTTTTATAGTCATTCGGCACTTCCTTTATTGAAACTACCGCGATGCCTTCCCGTAGATTCTCTTCCAAGTACACTTCCAAGTCATGCTCGGAAGGGCCATAGTGGTATTCCACGTCGAGCTCACAGCATGCCCTGAAGACCACCTCAAACTTCTTATAGCTTCTGAAGAACGCATCCCACCCCATGAGGCAGAAACAGTCCCTGCACTCCCACGAGGCCGAGATTGTGTCCCCAACCCCATTTAACATCAGATTCACCGTGTCGTGCAATTTCCGGAATGCTTCTGTTCCGTATTTCTCTATGAACTCTTTCTTTTTATCTTCTCTTAGAGAGTATTCATTGAGGGCTTTTTCATTTTGTTTTGTGCATTCCCAGAGCTCTTGCTGTGTGTACCCATCAACACGGATTTTCTTCCGCCCAACCATTAGATACTCCTTGAAGTTATACCCTTCACACGTTGTTGACTTGCCGTCCTCGCTTCTTTCCGTTATTGTCCCCATACTAACGGGGAATATGTTTCTAAAGTTCTTCAGCAGGCGTGCGCCAGTAAAATCACCGACCAATGGGTCCCCCGGCCCGCCGAAAGGCTTCACCTCTGACGCGTGCTTGCCGCACACCTCACACCTGCCGTCTTGTGGCGGTGGATTTATGCTTATGGTCAATTTTGGTTTTTCTTCTTCCATTTTTATTTCCTCCTGTACCCGTCGAAAGTCAAAGTTTCTGGCACGATACTGTCTGGGTACCCATCGTGATGCCAGTATAAATCTACACACACCCTTTGCGTTTGAATAGATGCCGATGCCGTTGTACTCAAATTACCACCTCCAAAACTTATACCATTTTCTTTTCTTTGATTGTCTCTTAAGCTCGCTCTCAAACATTGTCCAAGACGTTGTTGCCCCAGATATTTCCTCCACAAATTTTTCTATTATGGAGTCTATCGCTTCTTTCATCGCTCGGTAGTAATCGTCGCTTAGAATTTTCTCGCTCTCGTACAATGTCTGCTCGTTCTCGAACTCTATTGCCCCTCTAACCTCCCAACATATGGTCGGGGCGTATTTCTTCCCATCTTCAGGCACAAGCCATATCCTTAGATACGCTACGCCATATTTTATCTTGGCTTTTGTAATAGATTTCCCAGACCATAAGAGACTTTCCATTATCGCGCTGGTAGAATTGTTCCCCAGCACGTTGTTGGCTAATTCTCCTCTATTCAATTCAGCTGAAATTATCATCTTACCCCACTCTTTTGCTTTTCTAATAGCAGCATTGCTTTGACCATTTCGGGCGATGCTCTGTACTCTTTGCCTTCGCATTCTATCTCTATCGCATTTTTAGGCGATTTTGGATTTATCCTGATTATTCTATAGGTCTTGCCGTTCTTGACAAATGTCTTCCCGTAATCTGATGGGTCCATCCCATATAGCTCTGCGTATAACGCGAATTTTTTTATTTCATCATCCCCAATCTTTCCGGCAATCTTTGCCTCGAGCTTGGTTGTGAAACTTCCCTCTTGGAAACTTATATTCCCAATTGATAATTTCACCCCCGTTTCATTCTCTATTTCATTGAATCTCTTTTCTAGAATCCCTCTGAAGTCTTTCAAATTGCCTTTTGTGAATTTTTCATATTTCATTTTTTACCTCCAACCTTTTCTTTATTAGTTCTTGCCCAAGGCCATATTTCTTTTCTTAATCTCTTTTACCCTTAGGAGATACCCTTTCGCTTTGAGGATATCCACTACTGCTTTTACCCGCTCCGGGTCATCTATTGCCTGGACATATACTCCATCCATGCGTTCTTTTTCTAGTGCCTGTGTATTTGGAACTATTATCGGGCTTACCCACGCGTTGAATATGAACGACGGCATCTCCGCTTTAATCTTTGATAAATCTGCCAAATTAAGGTATATCATTGATTTTCCTCCAACTCTTTTAACTTCTTTATCCGATTTTCTCTATACTTAACCCCCCTTTGTATGGCTTGCTTTAATCTTGTTTATCTCCGTTAGCCTGTTGAATGGTATCGAGATACCTCCAATTACGTCCATTTATCTTTCCCCCTTTACTATCAAAGAATCCAGCCATCTTGGCTCTTGATAGTTCCTGTGGTCCTTGTCATAGTTCTCGTGCACAAGATAGTACATACTATATTCGTATTCTGCCTTGCTTATTTTTCCAATCACTCTTTGCAAACGCAGTTTGAGATATTCCTTTAATATCATCTTTTTCCCTCCAGCACGAGTCTTTTTCCTTCGTGCAGTACTATTTCTACCCATTCTCCGACCTTGACTTTTTGGTCGGGTATCCAAAGCCCTTTGAAATGCGTGTCGCCGTGGTCACATACTTTTATATAGCCTTCTTTCTCTTCTGTCGAGTAGGCCATATCCAACAGGTCCAGTGCGCCGTCTCCTAAGTGCATGTCATTTACGTCTATCCATTCCCCAAAACTGTATCTTAGGACGTTCTCTTCGTAGGCCTTCTGCATTGCTTTGTACGCTACGTCTTCCATTTCTTTACAAATCTCTTCGTAGACTTTATGGAACTCCTCTTGGACATCTCCTAATTTTTGTATGGCTTTTTTGGACACGACTTCATTTCTAGGGGCTATTTCGATTCCCCCTCCTCTTTCAATTATTACAAAATCCTTTCCTTTATATTTGAACTCTCCTGTGAATCTGTAAAAGTCGTCCTGCGCATATGCAAAGGAAAAGTCCTGCTTTAATTCTTCAGCATGAACTTTCTTCTTTTCTAGTTTTTCTTCCAACGCGCCAAATAGGTAGTCCCCAAGCCATACGTAGTCGTCCCAGCCATTCTTTGTTTTGAGGTCGACGGCTTTAAATTTGAGATTGCTTAACTTTGTCTCGGCGTGTTCTATATCTTTTGAATAGATTACTCTTCCCACCATACATTACCACCCCCCAAATAATCTGCATTTTGAAGTGCTACTACTGTGAGCATTATGCACAGGTCCACGAGAATGTTTGTCTGCTCTGCCTTTTGCTCCGGGTATATGTCCCC
>Ga0116174_10002813_pt1 | contig 14742 bp, 9 predicted proteins | sample AD_UKC087_MetaG_FD_89801 | JGI IMG/M metagenome (GOLD analysis project Ga0116174, IMG submission 89801) | Active sludge microbial communities of municipal wastewater-treating anaerobic digesters from USA - AD_UKC087_MetaG | ecosystem: Engineered > Bioreactor > Anaerobic > Digestate | place: USA...
TCACCATCTCCTGATGTTCTTCAGCTCAAATCGGCCGCCGGCCTCGAAAAGTCCCACTTCGGGAACCATCCACCGATCCGTCCCGGTCATGCCAGCAGCTCGCGTCGCATCCCACGCGTTCGTGCCGATTCCCGACTTTGACAGCCGCTGGAACCCCGACCATACTCGTCTCAAGGAGGCGTTTTGTGGATGAAAGTTCCTACACACGTCCATCGCCTTTTTCCGCCAATCCATCTCCCGCCGCCGCGTTTCTCCTGGCGGGGACTGAGCAGCAGGTGGACACGATGTTGAGACCCTTTCGTCACGAATTTGTAGGCGACTGCACCGAGGAGAGCGAAACGACAGGGACCACGGCTACTGAAGCGGTGGCAGCGGTCGTGGCGGCGGGAACGGCAGAGACGGCAGGGGTGGCGGGGCCGGTGGTGTTGACAATCAGAACGACGTCGTCGTGTTCGAGGGTTTCACGGTCCAGCAAGGCTGCGGCCAAAGCGTCCAGGTGTGCACGGTGCTCCTTAAGCAGATTCGTGGCGCGGTGGTAGTTGTTGAGCACGGTCTTTCGAATCTCGGAGTCGATTTCGTCCGCGGTCGTCGGGGAGCATCCGGCGGCGTCCAGCAGATCTTGGTAGCGGGACATGGCCCCACCAACGCGGAACGACAGCGGCCCGAGCCTTTCGCTCATGCCCCATTCGCAGACCATCCTGCGGGCCACCTCGGTCGCCAGTTCCAGGTCCTGCCCGGCCCCGGACGACTGCTGCTCCAGAACCAGTTCTTCGGCCACCCGGCCCGCCAGCGCCACGGCTATCGCGTCGTTGGCCGCGGCCTTGGTCATGTGGTGGCAGTCCTCGTCCGGAATCTGCAGGGTAACGCCCAGCGCTTGGCCGCGTGGGATGATCGACACCTTGTCGACCGGGTCCGCCGAAGGCAGGAGGTGCGCGGCCAGTGCATGTCCGGCCTCGTGGTATGCAGCTATGCGCCGTTCCTTCTCGCCCAGAACCAGCGAACGGCGCTCGAGTCCCATCGCAATCTTGTCACGCGCCGCCCGTAGATGCTCCGCCTTCACCACCGGGCTGGCCGCCACAGCTGCCATAAGGGCCGCCTCGTTGATCAGATTCTCCAGGTCGGCACCGGACCACCCCGGCACCACCCGCGTCAACGCCGCCAGGTCCACATCCTCTGCCAATGGCACGTTCCGCCGTCTGGCATGATGTTCCAGAATTTCCTGCCGACCCTTCGAATCCGGTCGCGGCACCACGATGTGGCGGTCGAATCGACCGGGACGGAGCAGCGCCTTGTCAAGGATGTCCGGACGGTTCGTCGCCGCGATCAGGATGATGCCCTGATTCGGTTCGAATCCATCCATTTCGACCAGCAACTGGTTCAACGTCTGCTCGCGCTCCTCATGGACGAAAGCCCCGTCCGCGGTGCTTCTGTGGCGCCCGACCGCGTCGAGTTCGTCGATGAACACGATCGAAGGCGTCTTCTGCTTCGCCAGTTCGAACAGGCGCCGCACCCGGGAGGCGCCGACGCCGACGTACATCTCGACAAAGTCGGAAGCCGAAATCGCGTGGAACTGGGCATTGGCTTCGCCGGCGATCGCCCGGGCCAGCAGCGTTTTTCCGGTGCCTGGCGGGCCCATAATCAGGATGCCCTTGGGAATTCGGCCGCCCAGGCGTGTGAACTGCTCGGGAGCACGAAGAAAGTCCACGATGATGGCGACCTCACGTTTCACCTCGTCGATTCCCCGCACATCGTCCAGGGTCACGCCAGGCGATGCATCCTTATCGCCGCGACTGCTGGTTTGCGTGTGGCAATCCAGGTGTCCGAACTGCCGTTCCTGTTGTTCCAGCGCCTTGATGCTGCATTCCAGCAGCTGGCGGTTGAGTTCAGTGAGCTCACGCGTCAGGGCCAGGTTTTCGCGCTGAATCTCGCTGTTCTCGCGATTGATGGAATAAGTGTCGAGAGCGGAGCGGATGCTGAGCGACAGACTCGTTATGCTATCCACGTCCGTGGCGCCGAAATACTTCGGTGGCAGGGTGGCTACATCGGCCCAGTACGTCTGGGGATCTCCCGTATACGCAAGTGCCTTCAGGAATTCCTGTATGTCGTCACTGTCCAGTCGATTGTCTTTGTGAAGCCACTTGTAGATTCGTGCGGCACGCCGGTGGCGGTTGGTATCTGAGGCGAGGCGTGCTTGCTGCCGGGTTGGGCAGAAGTGGCTGAAGATCACAGTGGCGAACGCGTTCGCCGTCATGGAACTGAGTCCCTGGTGCCGCGCGGCATCAGTCAGCGCCGCCCACACCTCAAGGGCAGCATCCTGGATTTCGGCATGTCCGGCAGAGAGTGTGAATCGGTACTGCAGGAAATCGAACGTCGCGTTACCGACGATCCTGGCCGTCTCGGGGTCGAGCCGTTCGTAAAGCGTCGCAAGCGAGTCACGGTCATGCAACTGACGCTCGAACTCCAGCAGGATCGCCAGCATCAGACACCTGGAAGGTGGCATGGCAACGTTGACAACATCCAGCCGCCCGACCCGTCCCGACCTGACGTCGGCGAGCATCTGTTCGGGGTCATGGCCTTCATCGGTTTCCGGCATCAAAGCATCGCTCATGTTTGATCCTCCGTCGTTGTAAACCGGCTTGGAATCACCATTATGGCAAACGGAACGATTAGTTTGATTTTAAATTTCAAACCGGCAATACGCGTCCGTTAAACAGGTCGGAGAGCTACATCGCAATCAGCGAGCAGTGGGCAGGACTTTGGGTAGGACGAGATTTGGTTCATCATCGCGAGGTCGAGTCGTGAACCTCGACGTGAGAACGGCCACAATCGATGGAATCCCTTCGGGAAGGAAGCCAGGCCTTGTCATAATTGACTCGTTTCATCCGACCGTGCTAGGGTACCGCATCACCAAAAAAGTTACGGGCGAACAGATGGCCGTCAGTAACGTGATTTCCGACCATATGGTTCGTGAACTGAACCGTGTGGCAACAAGAGTCCTTCGACAGGGCCGACGGTTTTCCACGCTGTTGAACATGCTGGGAGGCACCGAGTCCGCCATTCCCGAAGTCCTTTCCGAATTCGCACTCCGGTTTATGACCCGTGAGAGACTTCGGGACGATCTGGTCAGATTGCTGAATGACTCGCACGGTTCCGAGGACGAGATCGCTCGATACATGCACCGAGCCCTGCGAAATATTGTGATTGACATGATTCGGGAGCGCTTCCCCGGCATCGCGGGCGGTCGCGTCAGAGTACCGGCATCGGTTGCCGAAATCGGAATCTGGGCAATCTGGGTCTTCGACCGATTCTTGAGACACGGCGATTCCGTGGACTCGGCATGCCGACTCATGCGAGATGTGCTGGCGACCGAAGCCGATGCCCGCCGCGAGTTCGAACAGGTCGCCTGGTCCTACGGAATGAGTCTGGGCCTTGGAAGTCGGGACGTCAGTGATGAAGAGTTTGCGCGAAAGAAAGAGAAGCTTCTGGCAGATGCCTTGCAGCATGCGCGGGAGCTCTGTCAGAACTCTTCGACCCTGGAATGCTTTGTCGAGCAGGTGTGGGATATCTCCGATGGGGAGGGGGCCTTTGGTGCGTCCCTGGTCGACGAATCCGTGGCCATTGATTCCCTGGGTGACAACCGCGATCCGCGAGCATATGAGCGGTGTGGCGAACACTGCCTGCTGGCATGGTCGTTGATGTTGTATTTTCAGCTCATGCTGGTTTTCTGGGCCGTTCGTGCCACGAATCGGAATCTGGCGGGGCTCTCCGACGCGATCCTGCGCACCCTTAACTCCGATCTCCATTCCTCGGAGATGACCTTGCTGATTGCCACGGCGGCCTTGCGGGAACTCGGCGCCCCAAACATCCTCGCAATCCAGAATTACGCGAATGAAAATGGAATCAAGGGTACCGCGGCGTACGAATTCAAGCACAAGATGCAACGGATGATGGCTCGATTGCAGAATACGCTCGAGACGGATTCCAGAGTGATTTACGAGTTCCGTCAGCGCGGCATCTTTGATGAACACGGTCGTCTGGATCAGGCAAGGATGAACCGCGTACTGGTTAAGCTGGTATCGACACCCGATGTAGCCGTGGTGCGTGACGTGGCACTTCGCCTGGTCAGGGTGTTCTGCGGACGGGATGACAACCGGGAGCGCCAGTGGCAGAACCAGCATGACATCACGTTGGATATCGAGGCTCTGAGGGCTGACGTCCATGCGTTCGTGGACCACCAGCCACTGGTGCCTTGTGAGCAGGTGTACGAATGAAGAAAGGCTGCAGCAGGGGCGAGAAGGTCATTTTCGGATTTCTCGCCGGCGACCTCCGGAAAGCGGTCGCGGCCACGGAACATCTGGCGTCCTGCGAATCCTGTAGGCAACTGCTGGAGTCGCACGCGCGTACCGTTGATTTCGCCGCAATGGTGAGTGAGGAGGCGGCCGAATCTGACGACGCGCACTGCGATGCGGCTGCGCTCGCGAAGCTGACCCCCGCTCGGGCGCATCGAGATGGACATCTTCGGGAATGCGAATCCTCTCGTCTCGAATGGCTGCTGGCCCAGGCAGAGTATCCGTCTCCGGCTCCCGTGGGCCTGGCGGATCGCGTTGTTAAGGCTTGGCGAGGTTTCGTCGATCGACTTTCCGATGTAATGACGGTGCGGGTGCTGATTCCAGTTGCCGCCGTTGGTGCCATTGCAGTCATAGCGGTACTGTTCTGGCCCGCGCCTTTCCCCTATGACACGGATACGACGTCATCCGGAAAGATTCTGGAGATCGCTCAACATCGGTATCGCCCGGCTGATGGAGGCATCGGATTCACAGGGATTTCCCGGCCAGTCGCCTATCAGTACGGGTTCGTTTCGGGTGCGGCTCGCGACCTGATTGCCCAGGGAGACGAGGATAAGGCCACGGAGGTCGTGACAACCGTTCTGAGGCGTGGAGGAACGTACGAACAACGGGTGAAACAGCTCTTGGACGACATCAAGACCCGTAAGGAACCGTGCAAGTTCCTGGAGGGTCAAAAGAACGAGTGCCGTATCGGAGTATTCGCGTATGGAGTCGTTCGTGATCACGAGACAGGAGTGTCCTCGCCCGTTCCCAGTGCGTTGCCGGCTGAAATCTACAGGCTGGCGACGACCTTCCTGGTCAGGAATGTGCCGTCGAAGACGGAGATCATGGCTCGCGGAAAACTGGTGCAGGTGGCCATGGCGCTCTATGGCCTGTAGGTTTGTTGGTTTGAATCTGATGGAGGCGTGTATGTTTCGGCGAGGCGCTCAACTGCTTGTATTGTTGGCGTTATTGTGTCTATTTGGTTTGGCTGCCTGCGGTGCGACCACTCCCCAGTGGAAGAAGTCGGTAGCTTGTCTGGAAGTCGAGGGATTCGCGCTGGTGGCCGAAGGAATCGAGCAGGGCAAGGTGGTGGGCCCTGGAACCTATGTGGGCATCGTCCACGGCAAGTCGGCCGGCACAGGTTTCTTTATCGATGACAAGGGCACGATGGTCACGAATGCACACGTCATTCGCCGCGCCACGCGGGTGCTGGCAAAGATGGAAGACAAGAGCATGGTTGATGTAAGCAACCTGCTGGCAGTCGATCCGGAGGCCGACATCGCCATTTTGCGATCCGAAAAGGCGCCCAGGATTAGTTCGCTGCGGTTCCTGCTGGCTGGCCAGGTCCAGAAGGACCAACCCATTCTGGTTGTCGGGAACTCGATGGATCTTGGCCTCTCCCTCTATCGCGGTACCGTGACGAATATCCTGGATGAAGATAAAGGAAGCTGGGTCATCGTCAACGCCGACTATCGCCAGGGGGCAAGTGGAGGTCCGGTATTCGACGAAAAGGGAAACCTGATCAGCGTGGTCGCGGCCAGTGTCCCCGGCCTGGGAACCATGGGGATGACGGTTCCGGCATGGAAGGTTCGGCGCGTGGTTGATGGCACGACCGGAATCGCGATCGACAAGCCAGTGGGCGAGTTCTATACGGAAGACGAACTGAATCAAAGGCTGAAAACGCTTGGAGTCCGCGACGCCAGGCTCGAATCATCTCAGGCCAACATGTTGTTGTTCGGAATCGAGCAGACGCGGGACTACGTCTTCGTCCTTGAGGTGCTTGAGGGCGATGTGGGCTTCGGTATCAACGGGCAACCGATCGCACGCCTGAAGGGTCAGGAGGAATTCATGATGGCTCTGACGGCAACCGAGTCGGGAACCCTGGAAGGCTTCCTGCTCAACCTCGGCAGCGAGCCTGCAAAAGTCCGGTTCGAACTGGCTGTCGTGGAATGGTGAACCGAAACCAAGGCGCCGGTGCGATCGTGAATCGTGCCGACGCGGAAATCGTGAACGGAGTCAAATCATGATGAAGCACAAAATAGCATGGATTACAGGTAGCTTGATCCTGGTCGCCAGCATGGGCATGTTCGTGTCGGCCTTTGCCGAACCTGAACCCTTCGAGCCACCGACGAAGTTCACCGCGGTCATTCCCATGGTGGACATGAATGGTCTCGCTCAGGATAACGCGGTGGCTGTCGCGTTGCAGCCTCCCCTTGCCCTTGACAGCAATCTTGCCCAGGTCGCAGCCGCGCCAAAGGATTTGGACACACTGATGGAGAAGAGCGGTCTTGCCCTTGCGGGTGGAATTACGACCTCCGAGGTGGGGCACTTTCACCTGGCCCTGACGATCTCGATGGCCGCCGGCGCAGGAGCCCGGGGTGAGGACACTCATGTTCGCAACTTCCTGAAGGTCATTGTAGATATGGCCAAAACACTCGGCTATCCCCCCGCTGTGCTGGATCGCGTAAAGGGATTTGGTGACAAGGGAAAGTTCGGCGATATCCTCGAACTGTTTACCAATCAAATCACGAACCGCAATTCAGCACTGACGATAGCCTGGACATTGGGCTTCTCCTGCGGGGCGGTCATTGCAGGCATGATCTATGAATTGCCACCGATGCTTAAAGTGGGTAGGAATTCGATCAGTGAGGTCTTGAAGATACTGGGTGAGACCGAGTCCAATACCCCATTCGCCGGTTTGGCCAAGGATCTCCATGAGTTGACTTCGGCCACACCAATTGATCATGATGCAGTCCTCAAGGCGATCACAACCCGTTACGAAGCAATGGGATTTTCGAACTGATTCAGATCTTCCGTTCCGATTGACCGTGATTTCAAACCGCCCGCCTTTGACCGTTAGACCTGGTGAAGGAAGAAACAGGAGGCGGTCATGATGCGCTCAATTCTGGTTGTTTTGTTCATCGTTCTGATCGGCTGCGGTTCCTGGAACTGCGCTGGCATAAGGTTCGTGATCAACGGTATCGACGTGACGCCCGGTGACCCCGTCGCGTTCGGAGGCAATGTCTTTGTCGATGCCGACTCGAGCCCGTTTCTACACGAGCCTCCCTGGGTTCCAGTCGCGGTCGCGGACGCCGCCCGGTTCCCATCCATCAATTGGTGACTGTTCTTCGGGGGGGATCCGATACCGGTGTTTCGTCCGAGTCGAACAGGTATTCCACGTCCGATCAGTTTCCCCTGACCATAGGCACGAAACCTCCCCACAGGTACGAAGAGTGGAGAAGACCCAGGCGGTTACGGGCGTCGTTCAGCAGTTCGAGTTGTGCGTTACGCAGTGCGGCCACGGAATCGATGTGAGCTTCGTGCGACTGGGCTCCTGTCTTTGCGGTGCTAGATTTGCCGGACCTGCTGGATTTCGGGGCAGTTGGTTTGGGAGAGAACCCCTGGTAGAACCTCTGGAACAGGTTTTCGGTGTGTATGTCCGGCACCTGCCACAATGCCATCACCACCTGACGCGCACCCGCCACCAGGAAAGCCTTGCCCAGACCCAGCGCGCCTTCGCCTGATGTCTTGTTTCCGCGCCCGGTCTCGCAGGCTGCCAGCACCACCACGTCCGCGGACGTCAGGTCCAGGTCCGCGATCTCACGTCCCGACAAAATGCCGTCGTTTGTCGGATCGTTGCGGTCCGTTCCGACGGCTCCGACGTTCGCGCCCGCGAGTACCAGACCTGTCAGAGTCAGCGGGTCCGGTGTCCATTTTTCATTCCCCGCCGCCTCCATCCGTTTCGGTGCCATCTTCAGCAAGCGTTGTCGTCCTTCGGGTTCCTTCCGGCATTCTTCCCACGTCGAATAGAACCCATGCGACGACAGGTGCAGGATTCGCTTCCCGGGCATCTCCTGCCGCAGCAATCCTTCCGAGGCACGCCAGTCCGTCGTAAGAAGCGCTCCTTTGTTCAGGCTCCGGCCCAGTGCCTCGGCTATGGCGGGAGCATCCTGGCCCATCCCCGCTTCCCAGGTGCGCGTTGCCCATCCGCATTCTGTGGAGCTACGCAGACTCTCTTTGGGGGCCGGCTCCGCCCTGGCAATTCGTGTCTTTTGTTGTTTGATGGAGGTGCATCCTTGCCTTTGGCAGAATTCCGACTCCGCCAGCGCCATCGGCATGGCTTGCGCGGATGTGTAGTCCACCCATCCCATTACCAGGGCACCCTCACCATGCGTCTCCTGTGGCTGCCCCAGCCCCATCGCATCTCGGGGCGACGACAGATATGCAAGGTCACGGTCCTCGATCATGTATTTCGTCTTGCCATCCGGCAGAGTCCCAGTCGGCAGGCTCCCGAATGGCACGTCCAGCAAGCTGCCGTCCGGTACCACATAGATCCGGCCGGAGGCAGGAAGTCCCTTGGCCAGTGGATCCCAGATGTACTCGCGGACCGTCGAGGCCGCCGCGTCCATTGCGGCAAGTTCCGCCGCGCAGAGGTGCCCCACAGCATCCGGATGTAGATTCTTCGATTCGATGCATGCCCGCACACTCTCGACGGTGTCTCGATAGGTCTGCACCAAAGTGTCGAGCCGTTTGGCACTACCTAATTCAACTCGGCTGACTCCGCAGCCCTCAGGGTTTACCGCCAGACCCAGGTACCGCGGAGACCATCTGTCGCTATATCGAAGGTTCTTTGCATTTGGGTCGAAGTGCTTGTATCTGACGTACACCACCATCCCGGCGTCGTTGGCCTTCAGTGACTCGCATACCTCTTTCGGCGTTGCTTCAATGAGTGCCCGCCGCCTTCGGAAGTCCACGTTTACCGATGACAGTTCCTGTTCCAGTCGTGCCAGTTCATCAGTCAATTCTTTCAGGCCGCGAGTTCGATCCGCGCGCCCAGCGTCGTCCTTAACCGGGATCATCAACAGCCTGATGCGCTCACGGTTGGCTTCGCGGTATCGCACGAACAGACCCTTCTGTGACGCAGGCGCGTTGCGTTCCGCACGTTCCAGGTCATTGATCAGCATCGTGGCCGCTGTCGCAGCCCCCTGCCACGCAAGCACCTGTTCAAATACGTCAGACTCGTCTCCCGGATCGACGAACAGGGAAAGAAATGCGAAGAAGTTGTCTCGAACAGAATCCAGGAACGAACGCAGGGATTGATCGTCTTTTGCCACATCCATGTTTCGCTGAACATGCTCCCGAACGCCCAGGATTCCGGTCTTGCAAAGCCCTCTGGCTTCCGACAGATCGCCCTGAGCCCATCTCAGGAAGGATAGATTCATCATGCTGATCAGCGTGTTCGGATGCATCGCCCCCAGCACACTAGTATTTGCAACCAAGGCTCGCCGGCATAGAGGCTCCGCGCCCGCGTAGTCACCGGTGTCCCAAAGAAGAGTTGCCAGGTTGTTCACGTACATCAGTGTTTGCGGATGCTCCGGCCTCAGTACACGATCAGATACCTCCAATGCCAGCCAAAAAAGAGGCTCCGCGCCCGCATAGTCACCGCTGACTTGCAGCAGAATGCCCAGGTTACTCAAGCTGATCAGTGTGTCTGGATGTTCCGGACCCATCACCCGTTCTCGCCCTTCCAAGGCTCGTCGATTCAGAATCTCAGCGTCTGAGTAGTCGCCGGGGACTCGAAGTAACAGGGCAAGGTTACTCACGCTGTTTAGTGTTTCTGGATGTTCCGGACCTCTCACCCGCTCTAGCCCTTCCAAGGCTCGTCGATTCAGAATCTCAGCGCCCGCGTAGTCGCCGGTGGCTTTAAGTAACATGGCCAGGTTACTCATGCTGACTAGTGTGTATGGATGTTCCGGAGCCATCACACGTTCAAGGCCATCCATGGCTCGTCGATACAGAGGCTCCGCGCCCGCGTAGTCGCCGGTCTTGTACAACAGAGCGGCCAGGTTGCTCACGCTGGTCAGTGTGTCCGGATGATCTGGCCCAAGGATTTCTTCCAGGATGGTCAGTCCATGCCGAGCCTGTTCCTCTGCCTCCCGGTATTTTCCTGCATTAATTAGTGTAATCGCCTGCTGGTTCGCACTTGAAGCCTCTTTCAATGCAGCTTCTTCCGATGCGGTCAGCGGCTTTTCATCCACCCATATTCGAGGCAGAATCCCATCAGCGTCCAGCACCAGCATCAGGTACCGGGCCTCTTCCCTGGTCATTCCGGCCTCACGCGCGACTTCTTCAGGATCCCGATTTGCTTCATGCGCATCCACTAGAACGACAACGCCCACAGCGCCGAAGCGCCGCGCAAACAGGCAGAGCGGATCTGCCGGCAGTTCAGTACACAACAGCTGACAGAAATAAAGGTCGTCTCCCGTACGTCCGGCGCACAGCGTCTCGGCTGGGTTCAATTCTTGTCCAGGTGGATTGACCGCATTCTTCGCCGTTTGGGACTTCTGGGCAGTCGCTTCAATGCCCTGGCCCAGCAATACCGCGGCCACAAGGAATCCTGGCGCCCATCTGTGGAACCGGCGTGCCTTGGTCGAGACATTCATCTGTTCCCCCTAGCGCACAACCACCACCCGGTTGACCCGACCCTTTTCGTCCGCGAAGATCGCGCCGTACAGAACGCCTGCTTCGCGGCAATTTGTAATCATGAATCCTTCCTCGCCCAAGTCCGAGACGCCGGTCGGGATAACACTTGCGCAGCTCTGTCGCCAGTTGTCCAGCTTGTCCGCTGGCGCCGCCGGCGCATCAAGCATAAGCAGAGTCTTGTCCAGGTCCTGATACTTCGGACTGGTGGCCCCCGGGAGACTGACATGGACCAGACGAACCTTGCCCACTGGCAATTCCGCGTTGGGCACGCAGACAGTCACCCCGGAATTCGACCCGACCTCATTCGTGTCCTCGACCGCGGGCAGCGAGTATTCTTTCTTCCAGCCGTTGGGACAGTCGCCCAGACTGTAAGGCATCCGGTCTAATTCCGGCACGACGAATCCCCGCAGCCGGCTTGGGTCGGATGGTGGCGTGTTCAGTGCCTGATTCGATTTCATCGGCTTCCCGGAGAGCGCCGCAGTCATGGCATCGGCCAGCCGGGGCAGGCGCGTTTTCACCCGCTTTGCTTCGGCGCGCCACGCCGCCGCGTGCTTTGCCTCTCGTCGTTTCTCAACAGGATGCTTGTGGAAGAACCCGGCGACCTTAATCAGCTCACGATTTTCGGCCAGGGCCTTCTTCAAAGGCCCGAACGAACCCTTCGGAGCTCGCGTGTCGGCCAGTTCCAGTTCCTTCAGGGAGGCATCAGCCGCCTTCAAGGAGGCCTCGGCTTCCTCTACCTTCCCAAGGTACATGTAAGCACACGCCTTCCCGGACTCCACTGCAAGCGGACTGGCCCCCAGTCGAGAGGCCTGGCCCAGAAGGTCGATCACCTGGTTCAGTTCGTTGATGCCCCTGTCGTCTTGTCCGTGTCCCATGAGACGCAACGAATCGGATGTCTGCTCCCAGAGAGCCGTGTGTCCGGGATAGATGGGCATGCACCGCAGCCCTTCCGCACCTGGAGGCAGCGCACGAACCCAGGGAGACCGGGGCGCGACATCCATCATGGTTACCAGCGCACGGCCGAGTATCACTTCCGGCACGGCCGCCTCGTCAATGCGCATCAGTTCGTCCGTCCATGTCAACAACCGTCGGCCGGCTTCCGTTTCGTCAGCCATTGCCATCGAGATTCCGACCTCGTAGAGCTCTTCGTACTTGTCGAAGTCCTCCACGGCTCTCTTCAGATACGACCTGCGTGTTTCTCGGTCCGAACTCGGATATCCTTCGATGCTGGCAAGAAAACAGTCGAGCGTTTTCGAATCCTCCAGACCGCGGGTCGAGTAGCCAGCGGCGTTGGTGAAGAAGGCCGCGCGAAGGTCGGCCAATGGTTCGGCCAGGTCCCCCATTGCGGGCAGGTCCCCCAGAGCCCGGCGCGACTCCCCGGAAAGAACGAGATCGTTGATTCGGTGACTGAACTCGTGTGCGAAGACGAACGCCAGGAAGGCCCGCGGCAGATCCGTGGCGCTGCACGACATCGAGTCACCGCCCCTGGCAACCCCGGCACGATCGCCGGTCCCCGATTCGGTGAAAGCGTTCGATTCGCCGCAATCTGGGCAATGAATCATCTCTATCAGTGAGTAACTTACGAAGATGGTCGCCGGCGCTCCTGGACAACAGAGGGCGTAGGGCGGGAATTCGCTTCCGTCACCCAAACGAGAATCCGGTCCCACGATCGCCAGATCCGCATCCAATCTGGTGAAGAGCACGACCTTCTCTCGAACTTGCTCCCAGATATCTACTGCCTAGGCGATACGTGGGTCGGAGCTTTGCGCGGGAGTTTGAACGTACGCCCTGCGGAAGTCGTCGCAATCGGGCGAGGCCGCCGCGATACGGGGCAAGCTCATAGCTGCCATGAACAGCAGCCCAGCCACGGTATTCATGCAGCCCCGACGTACACTGTGATAAACAGAGATATCAGACATCATTCCTCCTTCCACCAGAATCCACTCCGGTTCAGAAAGTACAGATGTACCGCCTGCCCAGACTCAAAACGCGTCACGGCCTCACCGCGATGGTCGGTTTGGCGAGGGACCGAAAAGAACGAACCCGGCCCAGAAGAACGGCGCGTCCCACCGGGGGTCTGAACGCACGGTTCTCCGGGCCTGAGCCAATGATTCCGCTGCGTCCCCTGTATCCGCGAATTCCGAATAAAATGCGCCCATCAACGCGGTGGTCGCCAGCTCGTCAACCGGCCACAGTGAACCGATTACCTGTCGTGTCCCAGCGCGCAGGAAGGCCGCAGCCAGACCGGCGACGCCCTCCGAAAGCGTGTCGTTCCCGCTGGCAGACTCGCATCCCGCGAGCACGGCCAATTCGGTACCCACCAGATCCAGACTCATGATCTCGGACCGGGTCAAACGGTTATCCGTATCGCCTGGAACGGCCAGAGACAGCAGCAGGGCTGTTTCGTCCTGGTCTGCCGTCCCTCCATGGTTCGTCGCATTTCCGACCGTCCCGGTGTGCGTGGACATGTGAAGAACCCTGTACCCTTCCATCGCGAACCGGACCCAGACGTCCTCGACCGCGTCCGTCCCTACGAGTACCCGGCATTGCGAAGTCCTGGATCCATCCGGGCACAGTCGCATCCTTGCATCCTCGGCCAATATCCCCGTGCTGGGCAATCGGGCCGGATCCCCGGATGTCCCCACGCCAGTACCGTCCTGGGGTCCCTTTCCGTCGAGCCGTGGATCGACAGTAGAAAAGACCGGGTCAGCCAGTGCAAGCAGAAGCCCCTTGTTCTCCTTCGTCGGCAGGAGATTCCTGGCCACCGAGAAGGTCGCAATCGACGGCTGGTACTCAATGCTGAAGCAGTCGGAAATGTAGTTGCCTTGTTGGCCCCCGCCGATTTCGCAGCCCCCCAGATTTCCCAGGTCGAGGACCTCAAGAGAAATGCCAGTGAAATCATCATCGGTCACCACCAGAATGCGCCGATGCCGAAGTGGGTCGGCATACTTGAGCAGGTCGCCCAATAAAAGGCGAGTCAGTTCGTCCGCCCCCGTCAGCGGGCGCAAGGCATCCCTCTGGTTCCGTCGTGGTGCTGATTGCCATTCCTTCACGCGCCTGACCTCGTCCAACACCTTCGGCGAGATCTCCGTTTTTATAGAACGGGACACGCGAGGCTGCGCAGTTGTCTCATCGACGTCCACCAGCCAGATGACGAACTGGTTTCCGGGAAGCAGTCGATACTCGATCAGCAACTCGTCCCGATTCAGTGGTATGCGCGCTAGATCCAGGGGACGTGGGAACCGCACTGAAGCGTATAGAGGATGGTTCTGCCAGACCTCTTCGGCAAACGATGAAAGATCCGTTTCGATTTCCACCACACGCTTGTCCGCGACAGTGAGCCGTTGATCCTCCCAGGGGAGTTCGAGTCCCAGCCGTGCACGCTCCGTACGTGCAAGCGTGAGGCGCCCCATCAGACCTTCCTGCCTGTCCAGGACATCGCGAGGAAGAGACGTTGACGCGATTTGGATACCTTTTCTGCCAAGTTCATTCAGCAGTTCGATGGCTCGTGTCCGCTCCGAGAGTCGCAAGGCTTCCTCGGCGTCACCAGGGGCACCACGTTCGAGCAGGAGAATAATGGCAAAATCGAAGGGAACACGTCCAAACCCTTGGAACATCCGTGCATGCTCGGCCGGATCAATGGCCGTGGTTGATGCATGTTCCACACCTTCCACGGCTTTTCGAAGCAAATCGATTGCCTCGTCGATTCGCCCCGATGCATGATATCGAAGGGCAAACATGAGGCGCATCAGCACATCCATGGCCACCAGCCCCATCGCATTCAACTGAGGCGCCATGTTTTCGAACTCCGCCAGGTTTGCGTCCAGTATCTGCGGCTCCAACGGAGCCTTGTCATCAAGTCGGCAGCGCATGTCATCCATGCGGAACGATATCCAGGCCCATCCGACCCGCTCCCCCTGATATTCGCTGA
>Ga0116174_10002815_pt1 | contig 14736 bp, 13 predicted proteins | sample AD_UKC087_MetaG_FD_89801 | JGI IMG/M metagenome (GOLD analysis project Ga0116174, IMG submission 89801) | Active sludge microbial communities of municipal wastewater-treating anaerobic digesters from USA - AD_UKC087_MetaG | ecosystem: Engineered > Bioreactor > Anaerobic > Digestate | place: USA...
CGTCATACGCTTTCCATCCATCAGTGAAGATGTCGCTCCCTTCAAGCACATGGCCTTTGATGATGGGCAGAAGCTCTTCTCTCGAGCAATTGCTGACAATCCTTGTGAACACCTTATCACCTCGTTTGATTATCCCAAATACTGGAATCTTATCTCGAGCTCCTCTGCCACGCTTTCCCCTGATTCTTTTTGGGCCAAAATAGCTCTCGTCCAACTCCACCTCTCCGACAAACGGCGATTCGTCCAGCAGGCAAGAATGCGTCTTCGAAACTTCATTTAGAGCTTTCCAACCGTCACTCTTGATATACCGGTGAAATTGAATACAAATGCTCACAAGCGAAGAGATTATGAACGGCAAGCAACCTGATTATCCATATTGTGACACTGGAGACCTTACACTGTTTAAGGGGGCAACAAGGCAAGAGAAGGATAAACCTGAAAGCAAAGACTTGTTTAAATAAGACAAAGTTTCAAGAAGGGGAAAGCATGAATAAGCTTATGTTGGTATTATTAATAGCCTGTTGCTTTGCAACAATTGCAGGGTGTGGAAGTTCTGAATACGAAAGTAAAGCAGAATTAGATAAAAGGCAGGAAGAACTTACCAATTTACTTAAAAAGGCAGAGGAATCTACCACGAAAGCGGTGGAATCTTCAAAGAAATCTACAGAAAAAATGTATAATAATTTAGACAAACAATTGGAACGATTAGAACAGTTAAAAAAAAATAAGGTAAAACCCTAAAGTAATGATTTGTCTAAATGATTGTAAATGGTTGCTGCTTGTTGACCTTCTTAAAACGTTGATAATTGCTAGATATTAACATTAGCTTTCAAACTAGTCCTTAGATACTCAATGTTTCTTCCTTAAAACAACGCCTGTGATTACATTTTAAGATGATTGTATCTCTTGCGCTTTAACAAGGGGTGCAACTGTTTTGACTAAGCCATATAATGTAGACTGTGTCAACGTTACATATAATTTGTATACAGTGTTAAAGCACACAAAACACTTGCAGAAAATAAACATATCTTACGGCTTAATCCATATCAAAATAGTCTGATAAAGGTTTTTATGCTGTTTTAGTGCAATATCGGTATTCCCATATAAACACAGTATCAGTCTATGTTTTTTACTGCTTCGAGAAATCACTTGCGGCTAATCTTTGCATGTTACGGATTCTACGGATTCACGGTATAAGTGCTTATAAACACGATTATTGTTAGCCTTCAGACGGTAATAATGCAACTTTTAACAACATGCTTTGTAGACAACGTATAGATGTAGCACTAATCAGTATTCTATAACGGCATTATGTACTTGACATAGGTTAGTTTCCATATACACTCCTCGTCATGAACCTGATTAACATCGGCAATATGACAGAAAACGAAGCCAGAGCATATCTTGAGAAGATTGTCTGGGGCGAAAAACCAGTTTGTCCGTTCTGTGGTCATACTCACTCCTATTCTTTAAATGGCAAAACAACTAGAAATGGTCTCTACGAATGCGCTTCATGTGGAAAACCATTCACAGTAACCGTTAATACAATCATTCATGGTTCACACCTTCCAATCAAAGTATGGTTGTTGGCATTCTATCTCGTTTGTTCATCAAAGAAGGGAATTTCAGCCCTTCAACTTCAAAGACAACTTGGAATCGGATCATACAAGACAGCTTGGTCACTCAACCATAAAATTCGTAAAGCTATGGAAGAATCACCTGACTTTTGCAAACTGTTTGGTTACGTCGAAGCCGATGAAACTTACGTTGGTGGCAAGGGCAAGGGTGGTAAAAGAGGTCGTGGTTCACAGTCAAAGACTCCGGTTATTGGATTAGTGCAGCGCAACGGCAAGGCAAAAGTAAAACCCGTTAAGCATGTAGACTCCAAAACACTTCAAGAGTTCATTGTCAACAACGTAGATACTTTTTCAAAAATCCTCACTGACGAATGGCCAGCTTACAATGGAATCGGAAAGTATTTTGACTTTGGGCATGAGGTAGTTAATCACAGAAGTGGTGAGTATGTGCGTGGCAACATTTCAACCAATTGGATTGAATCTTTCTGGTCACTTCTTAAAAAGGGCATTGGTGGTGTTTTTCATCATGTCTCAGTCAAATATCTAGGTCTCTATTGCGATGAATTCTGTTATAGATGGAATACAAGAAAAGATTCAGATGGTGAGAGATTCAACCAGGCATTGAAAGGGATAGTTGGTAAGAGAGTTCAGCATTCAATGCTGGTTGCTTGATTCTTATTTAAGTATTGCATGGCTTTTTCTTCAGATTCTTCAATAGCTATTTCAACTGCTTTTTTGGCAACTTCTAAAAACTTTTTGGATTCTTTAAGTTGACAGTAAAAGTCGATAATATTTTCAGAGATTTTGTCTTGAACATCTTTTGGAGGTAAATAAATCATCATTTGTCCAATATCACTTGGATATATTTCTTGTTGTCCAGACCCACTTTGCCAACGTTTTGACTGCATCACCCCATATTCTGAGTTCAAATAAAATGCTAAATATACTGGATTGCATTTATTTTCATCGACTCTCAAAATATTCACATGGTTACTTGCGATTGCTTTTTTATCTTCAAGCCAAATATTTGTCCTGCCTAAGTAAGCCCCAGTTGTATACAGCAAAATATCATTTTTAAATATTCTTGATCTAGGGTTCCTGTCCCAAAATTCTTGATTAGTATGTTCTAATGAATCAACATCGACATATTGGCTCCCAAGATGCTGACTATTCACTACCAATATCTCCCCATCGTTAATGTAATCGGGTTGTAAACCTCTGCTGTTATATACTAAAAGATTATTTGCGTACTCTAGTGCATTTTTCTCTAAAAATTGCTGTTTCAGTCTCTCAAATTTTGGATGCCAAAATTCTGGATCGAGACGTTCAAAATGTTGAGCTTTTGTATAATAAACAATCCATGTATTGGGCAAACATTCCAATTTGCTTTTAAAAGATATTCTATCCTCAGAAAGCTCAACCCAAAACGGCATTTTTTGCTCTTTTGCAAACTCAACAAATTTATCACTTATTGTAAACAAATCATGTTTAACTATTTTGTGATTATGATTGTCAAGAATGTAGTTGCCGTTGTCATCTCTTTGATATATATAGTTTCCTGAATTATCCTTCCCACCTTCTTCCGAAACTGCCATGAATATTGGGTAATCTTCAAGTTTTGGATTGTAAATGCCAATTTCTTTATCATCATTCCATTTTTGAAGGAAAATAACGCTTGTTTTTGTACCTGTGTGAGGTTTGAAAGTGTTACCGTGCAAACTCACGACTGCCAAAATTCTTGCCTTATCAGCAATATAGCGACGCACATACTCATCGGAACTGTTATTGAATCGACCTTGTGGTAAAACCATACACAGCCTTCCGCCTGGTTTTACCAATTCCAAACATCGTTCGATAAACAAAACGTCACGACTCATGCTGTTTTGAAGTTTGCCGTTCGATTTTCGAGCCAAATCATATTGATTGAGTATTTTCGATTCTTTAATATCCCCTGCAAAAGGTGGATTGGTGAACAAAACATCAAAGTCAAAGTATCGGAAATTCTTTTGGTTTTCTTCATCTTGAACATGGTCATTGAAGTTAAACAGTCTTTTTTTCATGCCAACTCTTGTGTCCTCATCCCATGCTTTTGGGTCAAGTGAGTTAGCTTTGAATACATTGGTTCTTCCATCACCTGCAATAAGGTTTAGAGCTTTTGCAATCTTTACAGATCGAGCATCAAAATCTATTCCAAAAACATTGTTACTGGCATATTCCTTCTGCCAATCAGATGGCCCTTCCGGTCTAAACATATTACCCCAAACATGGAAAAAGGCATGAACCGTAAAACCACAAGAACCACATGCTGGATCAATAACATACTCGTCAATCTTTGGATTGAGCATCCTCACGCACATATCAATAACATGTCTGGGTGTGAAATATTGACCTTTTTCACCTTTTGCTGATTTGACAGAAAGATATTCAAAAGCTTCATCAATTATTTGAAGGTTTGAATTGGTCAATTTTACACTTTCCAAAAATGAACCACAGGTTACTAGATGAGTTGGTGTAAGATCGATTTTTTCACCCTCCAAAAAGATTCCAGGCCATTTTTTCTTTGCTTGGTTGAAGAGATTATTAATCCTTTCCTTGTACTCGTTGGGAGTAGAACCATATACATTGAATTCTAAGTTCTTATTCTTCCCGCCAGCGCGTGAATTCATTTCATCAAAAAGTTTAGTCCAAATCAACTTAAACACTTCATCAAACGCATCAACACCTGCATTAGCCAAAACAAGATTTTCAATGGTTAGGATAATGTCTTTTAGAGTTGTGTTTTTAAGACTATTTTCCTCGTTTAGTTTATCAAGAGTCCATCTTTCTGTTAGAAGATCGTTTAGAGTTTGAAAAGATGTTGGGATATCAGAAAGATTCTTGAAAGTATTTGGTTCTGCTCTGTGCAAATACATAATATCAGAACCATTTGTCCAAACACCAATAGATGCACCTTCAGCATTACAATATGATTTTAATTGTTCAAGACCATCAGTTCTTTTTGGTTTTTTCAGTTCTACAATAACATAAATACTTTCTGGGTCATCTTTGTCGAATATAACTATATCCGCTCTTTTTTCTGCTAATTGAGACCCAAAATAAACTCCTCTTTCAACGTCAATGCGTTGGGGGGGGTAGTGATACTGATTCAATAATCTATATAAAAATGCTTGCCTAACTATCTCTTCTGGTTTGGCAGGTCTATCAATTCCTTTAACAAAACATTTTAAATAGGGCTTTCCTTTTTTATCAAAAATTTTAATAGCATCTATCTCTTCTTTTGAAAAAAGAGATAAGGAATATTGATTATCAGAGTCTTTCAGAATGTCATTAATAGTAATAATGTTGTCCATGTCTGTATTTTCTATCCCAAATAGACAACAAAGTCAACTTTGTTAGAACTTATAGTAGAAACGCTATATCTCATAGAACCTATGCCAAGTACACAATGCCCTTCTATAATTAACGAAGGTTATTAAGTCAGTCAACGTATAGATATAGCACTAATCAGCATCCTATAATTGATTTTACTATTCTAAAAACTGGCAAGATGATGCAAGATGTGCGCATAAATAATACTGGAAACAAGATGATTGATACCGTGAACCGTAACGGTGTCTGATTATTATGGTCAATATGCCAATATAGCAATGTATTTCCGTGCTTTATACGGTGTCTATGGCTCTTCATCTGATTCGTTGCCGGGGTAAACATCCTGTGTTCGTTCTTTATTATTCCAATCCATTATGAATTGACCTTCCAGGATTGTTGCAATATCAGGGCTTTCTACTTTAATGTTTACCTCGTCATTTACATCAAAACCTTTGCCAGTCCAGTTGGTTGAACCAATCCATACATAGCATTTATCTATAATGGCAAGCTTTCTATGCATTTGTGTTGACCTGTTATCCCAACGAACAACGCAACTACCACCATTACTAGGCTCGCATTGCCAATTTTCTAGAGTTTCCTCTGGAAAGCCAGTTTCATTTTTAGTCTTATCCTTATTAAGGGGGTTGTTTGCCCCTCTATTGTCAATGTATATCCTGATTCTAACACCTCTACAAATAGCATTCTTTAGAGCCGTGAAAACAGGTTCACATTCTTTATTATTTGTGAAGTTGTACATCTGAATGTCAATTGTTGATTTAGCTAGGTTTATAAGTTCTACAACACCATCCTTAGCTGTCTTATCAAAGTAAATTCTTGTGGTTGTATTCTCATAAGGATTGGAGCTGTAGACAGGATAAACGAACATGATAAATGTCAAAATTACAATATAGGTTAGGTTTCTCATATATCCTTCCATAATTATATTTCAGGCTAGATAATCATCATTAGTTAAATGCTTCAGGTGTATTTTGATAAGCATCAAGCATTCGTTGTATAGCGATTTCCACAATGTCATTTTTTGAATAGCCCTTTTTGCGTAACGTAAGCCAAAACTCATCGAGTTGATCAAAAAGCTCTTGAGAAAGATATAGAGTTGTTTTGACTATTTTTGTTTTAGACGGTATGACGTCATTACGTTGTAAAGGTATAACATCATGACTGTTTAAAGGTGTGACATCGTCATTTTTTTTCATTTCTGGTACAACTTCTTTAGATAATTCTGGTTCTTGAGTTTTCACTTTGTGACTTTGTGACGTCATAACGTCATGCTGTTGTGAAGGTTCAACATCATGACTCTTATCTTCATTGATATCAGGTTTTACTTTGACTTGTTCAGTCTTTTTGTTTCCTAGTATGTCATTTAGAATGTCTGGCATCTCTTCTCTCTTTTTCTCTTTCATATACACCTCATGACGTCATAATAGCATAACGTTATAACTTTGCAATAGCACCTTGCTACTTATGCTCTCTTATACTATTTATTCAAATATTTTTGATATAAGCTTAAAGCTTCATATCCTTTTTCTGATAAAAATATACGATAAGTATCAGTATCTTTATCTTTTATGAGTAGATAGCCATTATCTTTAAATTTCATTATCTCATTATAAGCGTTATATTTGTAATCTAATATTTTTTTTAGTTTTATGTAATCTCTCAGTCCTTCAGGTGTATCTACATTATCAAGATCGATATCATTATCTTTTATCCATACTATTCTAAGTGGCTCATAAATTCCATAATCATAGATCAAACGGATATAACTTAATAACTCAAAATCGACTTTTGGAAGTTTGTTGTATTCTTCGACTATTTTAATGTACTATCTTGGTTGATATCGGATTTGCTAATTTTTTTGGGTAAATCCAAACCTATAAATGTGAATAGAGCCAATATAAATGTCCCAAGTGCTAACCACAATAGATAATTATTATGCTTTTTGTTTTGCTTTTTTTCAGCTGCTTCTTCTTTAGTTTGTTTATTTACAATTATTACTTCAATCGGTTTTTTCATTATTGTGCAAGTATTCTTTTGATAAGCTTAGCGTAGTCAATTGCACCGTGCGAATGAGAGTCGTGTTCAAAAATAGACCTTCCGAATGCCGGTGCTTCTGATAGCTTGACGTTATACCTTATTGGATCACAGACTCTTCCATCAAAAAACTTGTTCAGTTGATCCATGAACTCCTGAGACTTCTTGACTCGTTTGTCATAAAATGTTGGCAATACGTATTTGAGTTCAAGTTCTTTGTTGTATTTCTTCACGGCGTTAACACTCTCTTGATAGTCTGCAAGGGCTTGGAGTGTAAGGGCTTCAAGAGATACAGGCATTAATATTTCTCTTGCATAAATAAGGCCATTTACATTTAAAACATCCCAGCTTGGTGCGGTGTCAAGCACAACAAAATCGTAATTGCTTTCAATCTTTTCAAGTGTTTCAGACAATGCGCTTTCTGCACCGAGTTCTTTTCTGTCTAGGTATCTCTTTAATCCTGCCAGTGATCTACCGCCTGCAACAATCCAAAGGTTTTCTCTTGCCGGTATAAACACCTGCTCATTAGTGGCACCTCCAGTTAGCAAATCAGCAAGGCTAAAATCTGCTATGATTCCTAGTGCCTTAGAAGCTTGTCCTTGTGTATCTGTGTCAACAATAAGAACCTTCTGGCCTAACCTTGAAAGACCGTGAGCCAGGTTAATGGCTGTTGTTGTTTTTCCTACCCCACCTTTTGAGAGACCCACTGCTATTCTTCTTGTCATAATCATTCACTCTTTCCTTTGGTTTTATCATTCATCAGTTCATCAATCTTTTCCAACATCAAATCTGTTTGCAACTTTGTGGCCATAAAATACATCTTGAAGAAATTCTTTGTGGTTTCTTCCTTTGTGTTGCTGTTTTTGTAATTTTGCATGCAATTGATAATTGTTTGAGTGACATTCTTGGTGTCAAAACGCTTATCATGTGTTTGCTGTTTCTCATAGGTAAGTTTATGGCATTTCCTACATGCAATAGGTTCGTCATAATCAGGCATGTATAGTTTTTTGGCTTTCTCGTTGCAATACGGACACAGGAAATACCATAATCTATTTCTATTGTTTGTATCATAGGTATGAATTGCTATGTATTTCTCATAATTATCGAACGTAACACACATATTACCTGTGACTTCTATACTGCGGTTATCACCAAAATAGTGTAGCGATTTGCTATCTCTGTTGTATGTTATTGAACAAAGTGGGGTTTCTGTACCGTTAAAATGATTCTTCAATACATATTCTATTGGTCTTTGTCTATTTAAAAAACCCACTTTCAATGCATCAATATCAAGAGTGAGTAAACAGCTTTCAACCGTTCTTTTCTTGTCTGTTTTTACACCACTGCCATATCCACCCACTTCATTTTCTCCAAACTTTTTCCGTAAATGGGTCTAACTGAGTCGTTTTATATGACAACCAACCACATAAATGCATATCTTTTACCGTGAACCGTATTGGTGTAAGTGCAATACAACTTTTCAAATTTAAAGCCATTATACTTCCACCCCTGTAACATCAATCGCCTCAGGTGGTCTAGATATCCCTATTCTCATCCCCTGCATTCTTTGAAGTTCATGCAAGTTCTGCAGGATTTGTCTATTGATGTGAGCTTCAAGCTTTATGATTGATTCATTGCCTATTGGTGACTCAAAAGGACTAAGCTTATCAAGCCTTCTACTTTCAATAGCCACTTTCATTCTCTTCCAGCTTGCCTGCGCTTTCTCAGAATAGTCCTCTGCTCTTGCATATATACATCCTAAGTGTTCTTTGTAAGTTATTCCTCTATTCTTGGCATCATCTTTTAGAATCTTTACAATCTTTTTTGAATCGGTAAAGTCATTCTCAAGGTACTTTTCATTTACACCTTTCAATGATCTTTCTTTTTCTGGCTTTTCTAATTCCTTTTTGTTTACAAACTCCACGTAAAGCTCTGCACTTATCTTTACTACTTCTCTTGCCAAGTCTTGATTCAGTTCATCCTTTTGTTTGCCTTGATACAAGTCATCTATCAAATTGAGCACTTTAGGATATATCTTTGCTTCTTTCTCAACCTGCCCTGCTTCACAAGCCTCGTATTCCGTTAATATATCAAATTGCGTATCTGTTCCGGGCTTGGGTTTCCATTTTGAAGCAACATCCTGAGGAACATTGTTTATATCTCTTGTAAGCTTCTCATGTTGGTATCTTTCCAATCTACCCAGTCGCCAGTATAGAGTTGCTATTCTTTCAACAAGAAGATTCTCAAGTGTGCCGTTGGGTTTCAAATCATTTTTAAGCCCTATTACAAATTCTTCCCATTCTTTTTGGTTCTCTATGAAAGGCAACACAGGTATCGAAGCCAATATCCCGTGTTTGTAGTTTGAAGGCAAAACCAGTTGGGTTCTTTTTTTGAACTTTGGCCCTGTTGATTTCTTTGCGTTGTTTCTGTTTGCCTCAAGGGCTTTTTCTGTCATCGTCTTTTTAAATCTCCTTTTTTGATTTGTCTCTGCTTTTTTCAATTCACTCACCTTTCTTATTTATTCTTTTTCTGATTTGTGGTTTTTCTGATATTTCTTTTGCCTGGCTCTTGATTTTTTCAAGAAGCGCAGAGGCAGGCTCATAGTCTCTGCCCTCACGCCTTGCAAGCTCTGCTTCTGTTATAACCAATTCTCCTCTAAAAGCCTTAGCAAGCACTGCCTGTTTTATCGTGTCTGTTCGTTTCAAGGCAAAGTCAATTTGAGCTTCAATCTCATCTGCAAAAGCATAAAGCTCATCTATTTTTGCAACAATTCTTTTTTGCTCTTCAAGTGGTGGTAATAAAATTTTTATAGCATTTAGTATTTTTTGGTTTACAAAGGGTTGTCCTGAACCACCTGATGATTTATTTAGATTGCTTATAGTAAATATCCAGTATGCATACCCTATATCTATTATTGGAATAACTTTTTTTGCATAAATAGCATTATCAGTTATCCATGTTCTTCCTGTAGAAATATAAACATTTCCGCACAAAGCTCCTACTCTTCCAATTACAATTGTCGGAATATCGATTAAATATTCATTTAGATAACCTGATATACCATTTCCTCCAAATACTGGATATAGCCCGTTAGAGATGGCTCCACCATTTATGAATTTTCCACTAGTCCACCTAAATAATTTTTCTGCTTCTATAATATCCCATCCTTCGGGGAGGTCGGTTGGGGGTTCAGAGTCGGTAGGTGGTACGTTGGCTTGATTTTTGGTTTTTGGGGTGTTTTGATTAATTTTGGTCAGGAGCTGTGAGGCTGTCTCATAGTCTCTACCTTCACGGCGTGCAAGCTCTGCCTCGGTTGGCACAAGCTCCCCTTTGAAAGCCTTTGTAAGAACCATTTTACGGAACTGCTTGACAAGCTTTTTGCTCTTCTCCAGGCTTTCCTTTACCTTTGCCACCTGCTCAAATATCTCATCAATCTTTGCTACAATTCTTTTTTGCTCGTTTGTGGGGGAGATCCTAATATTTATACTTTCGAATATGCTTCTGTTTAAATTATTAATATTCACGCCAGTTGAAGCTTCTGAGACATAGTTACGATATTCACTAGTACAAAAAAAGTATCCTAGGTATTTATTTACTATATTTTTAGGTCTTAGCACTCCGCAGAAAGCCCCAAAAGAAGCATCAATATTCTCATTTATAAATATTGCTTTCCCAACTATGTTTTTACTACCACTTGATATGGCAAGTAAAATATCTCCGATTTTTAAATTCTGGTTTGTTTTTATATTGGTTTCAGGTACATAAACTAAATCATCAAGATGTAACACATCATTAAAATTATTTGCTCTTAAGACTGCCTTGTAACCGTTTAAAATATAAGATTTAGCATCCTCTGTTTTATAGGTAACTCCTCTTATGAAATCAGCAACATCCATTAAACTACTTACATGCCATCCCTCTGGGAGGTCGGATGCAGGTTCGTTGTCGTTATTTTTCATTGACCGTTTCCGTTCTCTTCAAGGCATGCAATAATCTTGTTTAGTCCTTGTATGGCTTGTGTCAGCTCAAGGGTTGCATTATGAGCTAATTCTAGGGGTTCGGCCTCTATATCATCCTCACCTAGCTCATCTTTGAGCCATTTGAGGCCGTCAATTTTATAATCTTTGGCCTTTATTTCATTTATTGCAAAGCTCCTCCACCTGTCCTTGGTTGAATCACTTTCAGCCCTGTTTGACTTGCCAAATGGGTCATCACCATAACATTTCTCAAACTCCTCAAAATATTCTTTGGTCAATGGCCTGTCTTTTTTGGTTATGCCTGGGATGTTTGTCCTGGCGTCATAGATCCAGGTAGTGCTTGTTGGCTGACCTTTCACAAAGAAAATGACGTTTGTTTTTGTGCCTGGACTGTAAGGGGTAAAGGTGCCGTTTGGAAGCCTTAACACAGTGTGCAGGTTGCAGTCTTTGGTAAGAAATTCGAACACTTGGCCTGCTTGGTCGGCAAAAAGGCAGTTGTCGGGAACAACCACAGCAGCTCTGCCATTGTTTTTCAAGACTGACATGACGTGCTGAATGAAGTTTAATTGCTTGTTTGATGTTGAGATCATGAAATCATCACGCTCTGGGGATTGGTTGGCTCCTTTTGTGCCAAAGGGTGGGTTTGTAAGAATAACATCAAAACGAGTGTCTGAGGGTAGTTCATAAATTGAATCACCTAATGAAATATGAGGCTCAATGTTGTGCAGATACATGTTCATCAAAGCCAGTCTTTTTGGCCTGTCTACAAGGTCTTGGCCAAAATATGTGTTTTTCTTTATTCTGTCAATAACATCGTAATCAAAAGAGCCTTTTGTGATTTCCTTCAGCCATTCATAAGAGCAAACCAGAAAGCCTCCTGAGCCACAAGCAGGATCGCCTATCTTAAAATCTCTGCTTGGCCTTGGGTCTGGCTTTATACAACGGACAATTGATTGGATTAGAATCCTGGGAGTAAAGTACTGTCCTGCGCCTTTTTTGCCTTCTGATGCGGCTTTTTCGAGCAAGCCTTCAAATGCTGCCGCTTTTATGTCAACATCAAGCATTGTCCATTCTGTTTCGTCAATTTGTGAAACAAGTTTTTTCAGATTCACAGGGTTTGTGAAGGCTGACTTTGCACCTGAGTAGATATCGCCAAGAATGCCTTTTTGACGGCCTAGAAGTCTTAGAACATCCGAATAATAATCGATGAGCTCCATTCCAGACTTGGAAATGATAGATTTCCAATCTGCTTTTTCTGGCATTGTGTTGCCTTTTTCATCCATCATTTTGATGAAAAGGAGGTATGTGAGCTGTTCGATATAGTCTCCATAATCTATGCCGTCATGCCTTAATGCGTTGCAGAATCCCCAAAGTTTGTTGACTATATCACTCAAGCCGCCACCGCCTCATTTATCGTTTTTAGAATTGCAAACAGGTCGTTGCCAAAAAGCTGTTCGGCTTTTCTTTTTCCGCCTTTGTCCTCAAAAATAGGCTGTATATCAAAATCTTCAAGCTCAATTGTAAGGGTTTTTTCCATGTGCTCTTTGATCCTGTCTATCCAGTTTTGTTGGTCAGGCGTGAATTGTTGTGAAGCCATGAGTTTTTCGAAAGCCTTTTCAACACGCTCTGAGGCTGTAAATATGGGTTCGTCATGTTTTATTGCATGCTTAACCATAGAGATAATGTCTGCAAGATCTTTCTTGTAGGCTAGTTTGTGTGCTTTCTGCAGATCCTCAACCGTGAATCTTATTTTTGAAAGAAGCAGTTTTTGTTTAAGCTCAACAAGGGCTTGACGGTTCCAATCCTTTGGATGGTTGAAAAGAATTGAGATTGCATCAATTGTGTCCTTGTTTTCTTTCAGATACTTTTCAAATTCGACAAGATAGTCTTGTGGTTTGTATTGTTGACAAGATAAAGGAACTGAAATAACCGTATCATTGGTTGTTTCATCAATAATTAGACCTGGTTTAAAAGGCTTCAGGTTCTTCAGAAGGTCTATAAATTGTGGATTTGTAAGAACTTTGATCACAGCTGGAAAGTCATTTTTAATCATTTCAGGAAGGATTTTCGCAAATTCTGAAAGATTGCCGTTTTTGATTCCAAAGCTTTCGATTGTGTCTATTAGATCACCTGTCATTTCTTTTGCAAATCTTTGGAGTCTTTTGGCCAATACTTTTGAATAATAGTCTCTGTCCTTGTTCTTGCTAATATTATTAATTATTTCTTCAAGTGGTTTTGTAGGTTGGCTTGGGTCTTTGTCGGCCATTCCCACAGTATTTTTGAAATAATCCAAAAGAGTCCCATCGAAGCAGTCAAATACAGTGAAATGCGATTTGTTGAAACCTTCTTCGCATTTTCTTGTCCCTCTGCCAAGGATCTGCTCAAAAAGTATTCTTGATTTTACTGGCCTCAAGAAAACAATGTTTTCTATTTTTGGAATGTCGACACCGGTTGAAAGCATGTCAACCGTCACAACAACACCGATTTCATCTCTGTTCCTGAATTCCTTTATCTTTTGAAGTGGTTTGTCTGATTTGCCTGTGATTTTTTGGACAAACTTTTCACCTTTGCCAAAAACTTCTCTTGCCAATTTTACAAGCTGATCTGCATGAGAAGAAAATTCTACATCGTGGACGGCAAAGATTAGGGTTTTTGGAAACCTGCCGTATTCATTTTCATGAATATCGCAATACTTTTTTATCTCTTCTAGTATTTTCCTATTTGAGTCAACAGAAGTAATCTTTCTTTCAATATCTGTTGAGTCAAAGTCTCTACTGTCCTCAAGTTTATCTGTTTCGATTATACCAGTGTCAGGATTGACAATCTTTATTAATTCACCTTCTTGCAAGAATACGCCCTTCATCCTAACTTCTGATTTGATTTTCACTGCATCATAATCAACAAGGTAACCATCCTGGACTGCTTGACCATAAGGATAGTTGTACACTGGCTCTCCAAAATATGCCGAAGAGTGAACTGCTGGAGTGGCCGTCAAACCGACTTTAATTGCATCAAAGTGGTCTATGGTTTGGCGCCACATATTTGCTTCCTGGGATGTGTAACCTCTGTGGCATTCATCAGCAATTATGACGTCAAAAGCATGTATAGGAATGTCTAGCTTTGTTGCCTCATCATTAATTTCATAAGGCAAATCCTCGTTTCCATCTTTGTAAGCGTCTTTGCCAAAAATATTCATTGTCATTCTCTGGATTGTACAAACATAAACGAAGGCATTTCCAGGCTTGGGGTTTGTAAGGTATGAATTTGGCAAGACTTTTGGATCGAATTTATCATTTGAATCCTCGAAGTCTTCTTTTTGAAAATTCTGAGAATAGACTTCATAAATCTTGTCAAACTTCTTTCCGGGTTCGGCCTCAAAAGATGAGAAGGCTCTTACTGCCTGAGCGGCTAAAATCTTCCTGTCAACGAGAAAGAGGACTCTTTTTGAAGCGCCAGACTTCATAAGTCTATAGATGAGATTGACGGTCATAAATGTCTTTCCTGTTCCTGTTGCCATTGCTATCATCATTTTTCTTCGTTTTTCACTCATGGCTTTTTCAATAGCCATCACTGCTTCGTTCTGGTAGTCTCTGCCATTATTGCACGGTGATAAAAGAAGTTTTTTGCAATTATTGTCGAAATCACTCTCAAGCATCTCTTTGATTGCATCAGGTGTATGAAATCTTGATATCTCATAGGCTGTATTTCTTGGGTCTCTGTAGTCCCAAAACCTTATTTGATTGCCATTTACAGAATACAAG
>Ga0116174_10002820_pt1 | contig 14729 bp, 15 predicted proteins | sample AD_UKC087_MetaG_FD_89801 | JGI IMG/M metagenome (GOLD analysis project Ga0116174, IMG submission 89801) | Active sludge microbial communities of municipal wastewater-treating anaerobic digesters from USA - AD_UKC087_MetaG | ecosystem: Engineered > Bioreactor > Anaerobic > Digestate | place: USA...
ACCAGATCCGGCACGTCCTCGATCAGCACGACCGGGGTCTCGCGACTCAGGCTGGCAGCCTTCTTCTCTTCGGCGTTGTTCACCATCGTCGCCCGGACGTTGTGAAAGGACATCAGGGCTGCCTTGTAAGCATGGTCGGACAGCAGCCACAGCACGCCCCTCAGCGCCGGAATCGAATCATCCATCGGCGCCACGAAGTTCGGCGTGTACTTCTGCTTGAAGTTGTAGTCGGCCTCCTTGTCCTCGGATGAATCCAGTTCATAGGAACCAACCCTGACATCGACATCCGCGACCCTGGACCGGTTATTCGACGAGGCAAACACGGCGCCGTTCTTACCGTTGACGTAGTAATTCGTGACCTCGCGAACCGAGTACCGGACAAAGTAGGGAAGCTCGTAGTCACCCTGTTCCAGACGGAGTTGCGCGACATTTCGCTGAAGCTCGGCCACCATCGCGTCAAGAACGGCATCGCCACGCGAGCCATCCACGGAAGGTTCGGCCGCCATCGCCGGTGTCGCCAGGATCATTCCGATCAGGAAGGCCAGCCTCGAAATCATGACACCTCCGCAGCCCCGGCAATGCCGGTCATCCAACACCTTCACCGGCCAGCCGAGCCACAACTTCGGTGTCGGCCGGCGGGAACCGGTACGAAAAAAGCTCACCCGGTAGCACCCACCTGATCTCGGCCACGCCAATCGCCCGAAGTTCCTGGCGAGCTGGAAGACAGTGCAGGATATGAAAATCAAGGACAAACGTCCTGTACTGAAACACTTGAGCGTAAAACTGTTCGCCAACCGAGACGACGACGCCAAGTTCCTCGAGAAGCTCCCTGGCCAGCGCCTGTTCGTCGGTTTCGCCCGGTTCCACCTTGCCGCCCGGAAACTCCCAGTAGCCGCCAAATTCGCCGTGGTCCATGCGGCGCGTGATCAGGATTCTCTGCCCTGTCTCGTCACGCATCAGCGCGGCGACGACACGGATGTGCCTCATGTTGCCCAAGACAGGCCCCCCGCCCGCACGGCCTTTTTCAGTATCCCCTGATTGGTGAGTAGTCGGATACGAGCGCCTCCATCTTGTCCCATATGTGGGAGACGTCGTAGGAATAAACGGCGAGATCATGCTTGCGGCCTGAAAGATCCTTGACGTGCCGCTTCAATGTGGCCTCAAGCTTGAAGCCCATCTTTTCCAGCCCGAGCATCGCGACCTTGTGTTCAGTCGATGTCTCTGCCAGAACCTTTTCAATCCCCGCGGCGATACCGGCATTCATGAGGATGCGGCTGAGAATGGTTCCGAGCCCCTGATGCTGGATTTCCCGGGCGATGATTACGCGAAGCTGGCCGATATGGGTCATCGACCCGTAATGGTTTCGGTCAATCTCGGCCGAGGCCACGATACGTCCGTCGAGTTCAGCCACGACCGCCAGAACGCGATCGTGCGTGTCGTCGATCATGAAGTTGTGAACCCGGACCGCGTCCGTGACGTCATTTCGCAGGAAATGCCGATCCTCGAGCGGCAGCGCCCGGAAAAACTCCAGGATGGCCTGTTCGTCCGCCAGAACCATCTCGCGGACAGTCACGTCCGCACCATTTTTGATGTTACAGGTTGTCGGGAGCTTCACCTGATCCATGCTTGACCTCCTGACGCGTGATCGACCTCTCAGCCGACCTTCTCAATCAGCTGGCGTCCGTGTTCAAACCCCTTGGCGAACGCCTGCAGATTCAACGGCTCGGTGCCGCGCGGAACCGAGTCCCTGACAGCTTCCTCCGCCGCGGTCCGGGAAACCATCCCGGTCACGCCGGCGAAGAAGCCGACCATCACGATATTCATGACCATCTTGCGGCCGAGTTCCTCGGCGAAGCGCGTCGCCGGGATACCCCACGCCCGCGCGGGCATCTCGCCAGGAGCGAAATGGACCAGTTCGTCCTCGTACAACAGGATCCCGTCCTTTTTCAGCCCGGGCAGAAACTTATGAAATGCGTCGTTGGACATCGCCACAAGCACGTCGAGGTCGCGGACATACGGATATCCGATCGGCCGGTCGGACAGCATGAGCTGCGCACTGCACGAACTGCCGCGCGCCTCGGGGCCGAACGACTGGATCATAACCGAATGGCCCTTGTCATAGATCGACGCCGCCTTGCCCAGGATCATTCCGCACAGGATGACGCCCTGGCCACCGAGGCCGCCAATTCTAATCTCAGTTACCGCCATGTTTACCTCCCGACGAAGCGAAGCGCTCGCCAAGCGCCGCGCTGAGCTGGGCGTTCCTGACATCCGTCCAGCATGGCGCTTGCCGCTCGACGAATTTTCCGACCGATATCGGACACGCTGCCTTGAGCGCCACCTCACGGGTTTCGGCCCCGTTCTTCAGAACACTGTGTTCCTTGAAGTAACGGACTTGATCGACGCCGTCTCCAAGTTTGTTGCGGCGCAGATAGAGCGTCGGGCACGGACTGAGGATCTCGATGAAGGCAAACCCTTTGTGCTCGAGACCTTCCTTGATCGCCTTAACAAGCTGACGCACGTGGAAAACGGTCCACCTGGCGACATAGGTCGCGCCGGCAGCCTCGGCCAGTTGCGGCAGGTTGAGCGGTTCCTCGAAATTGCCGTAAGGCATCGTGCTCTGCGTGGACTTCAACGGCGTGGTCGGCGCCACCTGGCCACCGGTCATCCCGTATGTGTAGTTGTTGACGCAGACGACCAGCATGTCCTGGTTTCTTCGAGCCGCATGCAGGAAATGGTTGCCGCCGATCGCGAACAGGTCGCCGTCGCCCGAGAACACGATCACCTTCAGTTCCGGGTTCGACAAAAGCAGTCCGGTCGCGAACGGAATCGCCCGGCCGTGGGTCGTGTGGAAGGAATCCAGATCCATGTAACCGGCGACGCGCCCCGAACAGCCGATCCCGGACACGATCGAAACCTTGTCAAGGTCGAGTCCCGATGAATCGAGGGCCCGGCTGAGACAGTTGACGGCGGTTCCGATACCGCAACCCGGACACCATATGTGAGGCATCCGGTCCTTGCGCATAAGTTTCAGAACAGGGTTCTCTATCGGTGCGACGCGCGTCTCCTCGACCGTTTCGCCGGAGGTTTCACTGACCATGATTTCGTTCAAGTTCATGATCTGCCTCCATTCTCAAGGCCGGCCTCGGAGGCGGCCTGCATGATGACTTCAAGGATGCGTTCAGGCTCGTGGACCGCGCCTCCGGCATGATCGACGCCGAACACGGGCACGCCGGACACGACGCGCCTGACCTCGCGCACCATCTGGCCGAGGTTCAGTTCGGGCACGACGATAGCCTTGGCGGTTCGCGCGAAACGCTCAATCACGCTGTCAGGGAACGGCCAGCAGACGACCAGCCTTGCAGATCCGACCTTCAGCCCGCGGGCGCGAGCCTCCTCGACCGCCTCATCCGCCACGCGGGAAGTGATCCCGTAGGAGATGACAATGATGTCGGCGTCGTCGCAGCCATCCTCGCGCACATCTACCATCTTGTCCGCGTTCTTCAGGATCTTGTCCGACAGACGGCGCACCAGCTTGTCCTGGGCCGCGCAGTTGAGCGCCGGATAACCGCGCTCGTCGTGAGTCAGACCGGTGATATGAATGTGATAGCCGTCGCCGGCCTTGACCATGTCCGGGACAAGGTCGGGACCTGGTTCATAGGGGAGGTAGTCGGCCGGCGCCTTCTTTGTCCAGCGACGTTCGACCACTTCGATCTGGTCGGCGGGCGGGATCTCGACGCGCTCGACCATGTGGCCGACAGCCTCGTCCATCATGAAGAAAACCGGGCATCGCCATGTCTCGGCCATGTTGAATGCCTTGATCATCAGATCAAAACATTCCTGCGGCGAGGACGGGGCCAGGGCGATGATCTCGTAATCGCCGTGTGAACCCCACTTCACCTGCATCATGTCCGCCTGACCGGGCAGGGTCGGAAGACCGGTGGACGGGCCGCCGCGCTGAACATCGACGATGACGCACGGGACCTCGGTGATTACCGCCAGGCCGATATGCTCCATCATCAACGACAGTCCGGGCCCGGAGGTCACGGTCATGACCTTCCGGCCGCCCCAGGCGGCGCCGAGGATCGCGATCGAGGACGCGAGTTCGTCCTCCATCTGAATGAACATGCCACCGACGGTCGGAATTCGCGACGCGAAGCGCTCGACGATCTCGGTGGACGGCGTTATCGGGTAACCCGACACGAACCGGCAACCCGCCGCCAGCGCGCCCTCGCAAGCCGCATGGTCGCCATCTATGAAGTGAACACCGGTCAGGACGCCTTCAGGACTGGCTTTCACGATTTACCCCCCTGGGCTTCGTCCCCGCTGCGGGAGGCAGGTTCGTCCCTTTCCGCCTTCAAGGCGTCGATATCCTTGTATCGCATTCCGAAGATCGCAAAGTCGGGGCAGAACTGGCCGCAGGTGTTGCAGCCCACGCACAGTTCGGGCCTGGCAAGCACCGGGTAGTGATACCCCTTGGCGTTGTAATTACGGGAAAAGCGAAGGCAGTCAGCGGGGCAGAACTCTATGCAATAGGCGCAGCCCTTGCAGATTTCAGCCTTTACGAAGACCGTTCCCTTGCCGACCCGCACATTAGCGCTATCGTCGACCAAGACGAACCTCCACATCATGAACACTAACGGGTCACCATGCGAAGCCCGGTCACCACAGGTTCACGGCCTTGGCTGGCCCCGAAGCAACTTAACCCTTTAGACATTTAAGTCAAGTATCTTGGAGTTTGCGCGGCAGGCTTTGAACAACCTTGCCACGATGTGGAAAATGCCGATTCATTGAAAAAGACCGCGATTTCTGTTACCTGTCTTTCCAGCTTCGGCGCGGAGGTTCACAGTGGGATTCCTATCCAGACTTTTTGGACGCGATGATGATAACGGTGGCGATGGAACGACGCCTGTCAAAAAGGTGTCGCCCCAGATCGCCAGGCTGATCAAAAAGGTGGAAAACAAGTACGGCCAGGCGCAGGACAGGCAGATCGCGATAGACCAGCTTGCGCAGGTCGGCACCGCCGAAGCCGCGGCGGGCCTGCTGAAACGATTCTCATTCCGAATCGAGCAGACCATCGGCGACGAGGAAGAAAAGCAGGCGGTGTGCAACCACCTGGTGGTCCTGGGACCGACCGCGGTCGAGCCGATTCTGGAGTACCTGCGCGAAGAAAACGCGCCATACTGGCCGACCAAGGCGTTGAGGCAGATCGTCGGCGACGACGCGACCGTGACTTACCTGCTGGACATCATCCGAAACATGGACGCGATCTTCGACCGGGACATCAACAGGAAGATCGAACTGGTTTCGAACCTGTGCGAATTCGATCATCCGGACGTGGTTGCCGCCCTGTTCGAATTCGCCCGTGACGAAAACGAAGAGATCCGCGTGCGGACGGTCGAGGCGATGGCCCGAATCGGCAACGAGGAACTCTGCGAGGTAATGGTCGACCGACTGATGGAAGACAGCGAGACCAGGCGCATGAAGCTGGCCATCCTGAACCTGCTTGTCGACAGAAAGTGGAAGGTCAAATCCAGGAAAGAGGAAATTCGCAAGATCCTGCCCGAGGCATACTGGATCGACGACGTGGGCACCATCAGGTCCAGATAGATCTTTCAGCGAACCCTTGCCGCTCCCTCGGCCGCCTTCATCACGGAAGAATCGATAGCGCCTCTGACCTGAGCCGAATTCAATTTTGAATCACCCTCGACCAGTACCGCGAACGACATGGCGCGACCGTCGGGCAGATCAACCCATCCGGCCAGCGAGATCGCCACGTCGAGCGTTCCCGTCTTGGCGTGTACCCTGCCCTTATACGTCTCGCCACGGAAGCGTCCCTGAAGCGTGCCGTCAACGCCGCCTACCGGAAGCGCCCTGGCAATCACGGGTCTGACGTCCTTCCTGCCAAGAATCCAGTCGACCAGCGCTACCGTCGCGGCCGCGCTGACCTTGTTGGCGCCGTACAGCCCGGATCCATTCGTGAACCTGCACGACCCCTCCGGGACCTTCACATCCTCGTTCAAAAATCCCATCAACGCGGCCGCGCCTTCCCCGAAACCAACCTGACCGCGCGCGGCTCTGGCCCCGACAAGACGCAGGACGCTCTCGGCGACCGGATTGATGCTGTCCTTGAGCATGGGGACGAGGATGTCGCCCAACCTGGGCGACATGACGAAGCAGATGCGCTCGGCGCCGACCGGGACGTTGCCGCGGACGGGCACCGCGGCCTTCACCGACACGCCGCGCTTCTTCAGGGAGTCGATAAATGCCGAGGCGGCGTTCCAAGCCGGATTGTCGACCCGGAAGGTTCTGCCCACTGCCTTTGCGGGGTTGCTGCGTCCACTGATCGTGACCACCAGCCGCCCGTCCTTGTCCGTCGAAGTCGTCATGCGCAACGGATCACGACGACGCTGCGCCACGCCCTCCTTGCCGGACGACGAGGCACGCGCGCTGTTGACGACCCTGACGTAGTCCGAGGAAGGGGTCACCTTGACAGCCGGGGTCTCGCCCGGCGCGGCCTTGCCAACCGAGACCGCCACGGCGTTGCGGTTAACCTGCAGACCGGCCACCGACGCCCGGTATGCCGACGACGTATTCTTCTGTCCATAAGCTGGCGGCAGGTCCGAGCGATCGAAAGGTCCGGTCGAAAACACCAGCCTGGGAAACGGCCCCTTCGAGACGCCGGCCACGCAGGAAGCAAGCTGGTCAAGTTCCCGGACCGTCAATTCCGGGTCGCCCGATCCCTCGACATACAGGGTCCCGTCGCCAGCCGTGAACACCGAGGTTCTGAAGCGGCGATCAGGACCGATCCGATCGGTCGCGATCGCGGCGGTGAACAGCTTTGTGACCGACGCGGGGTTCAACAGAAGATCGGGATTAAGCGTGGCGATCGGCTTGCCTTCCACCGAAAAGTAGGCGCCGACGCGCATTCCGGACGCCTGCAGCGCCTCAAGCGCGGGCAGTGTCTGCTGCGCCAGCGCCGGAAACGACACGACCGAGACAATCAACGACAGCAGGATTTGTGGGCGCAACAGATTCATTAGCTTCATTCTTCAGGGTCGTAGACACAACGGAAACCGATGGTGGGAGAGCCTTCGGCCTTACTCTGCTGACGGCCACGATAGGCTACCGCTATCTCACACGTGTGGCCTTCGTCCGTGGCGTAGTTTCCGCCCTTGATCACGCGCTCGCCGACGCTCGAAGGGTCGACAAGCGAATCCATCTGAACCGGTTCGGAATACGCGATACAGATCGGCAGGCCCAGGGTGCCGGACTGGTCCTCGCACTGCACGAAGCAGTCGGGGTTCGTTTCACAGTCAGAACATATCGTGTAACAGTCCGCCTTGCATGCCTCATCCGTCGGGTCGCACTTCCAGCAATCGCACAGCACCGGGAGGTCCTGGGCGCACGTCACGTTTTCGAAATAGCGTCCCATCGTCCACTCGCTTACGTTTCCGGCCAGGTCGTAGACCCTGGGACCGCCGGCGACTTCGGTGACAAAATCGTCGGCGGAAGTCCCGACGGCCACCGGACGCGCGACGCTGGTGCAGTACTTCACGTTGACCTTGGCCGGCTTCGTGCCACACGTGCGGATCCTGGCGTAATTGACCCGATCCGACGGAACGAAACGCTTGGGGAACTCAACGGTGGAAGGACCGCCGGCCACACGCTCCCACTCGAACTCGGTCGGGAGTCGACCTCCGACGAAGTCGCAGTACTTCTGGGCCATGTCCATCGTCACCCAGATGACCGGGTAATTGTCGAAGACAGGATTGCCGTAATAGATCTCACCGTTGACGAAGTTGTCCCATTCGGGAAGGTCGCAGTTTCCCATCTGGACGCAGTAGTCGTACTGCTTGTTGGTGACCTCGTGCGCGTCGATCAGGAAATCCGGGATCACCACGTCGACCGTCGGCCACATCTTGGGCAGTCCGGTCCAGGAAGCGCTGCAGGTGCGTTCAGGCACATCGGCATCGAAACACATCGTCTCGGTGCCGAACGAGAATACGCCTCCGGTGATCGGCACCTTGTCGGTCGGCGGCGGAGGGTCGATTCCGACCACGCAGCCGGTTGCGACAATCAGGACAAAGGCCGTCGTGAAAGCAAAAAGTCGCATCATCATCCCCCTAAAACGTCGCAACCGCGCCGATACCGACCGAATCCTGCCCGAAGGCCGGAACGATTGTTACCGATGGCTTGACCTGTTCGATTCGGTCTTCCGGTTTGATTTCGAGCGGCTTCCGGGCGACTTCCCAGATCAGGAGTCCCAGCCCCAGGGCCGCCAGCCCCGCGCCCACACCATAGCCGGCGTAGACCATCGACTTGTAGGTCTCGAATGGAGGCGCGTCGACCGCGTTCGGGGCAACGACGTTGTACATTCCTTTGTCCTTGTAACCCTCGTTGATGTAATAGCGTCCCCAGGCGGAAGCGCCGACCACGCCCGCGCCGATGATCATCGACGTGATTCCCAGCGAGCCGCGCCAGGAGAAGGTCTTGCGCGCCAGATGGATACTGACCGCCACGTCGCTGACCTGGTCGGCCATGACCTCGACGATGGCAGCGTACTGCGTGTAGTCGTCCTTCTCTACCATCACCTGATGACGTCCCGGTTTCGCCTCGAAAGGCTGCAGCATCGGGGTCACGCCGACGACGTTGCCGTCGATGTGAATCCTGGCGCCACGCACGTTGGCAGTGACCAGGATTCCGCCGCTGATCCTTTCCTGTGTCATCGAGAACGTGAAGCGCGACGGATCACGCGACCGGATTTCGAAGTCTCGCTCGATGGGCTGGTAGCCTTCCATCCGAATCAACAGGGTATGCTTGCCCTCGACCAGGTGAATCACCATCGGGGTCTGTCCATTCAGGACATCCGCGCCGTCGATGTAGACCTCGGCGCCACGCGGGTCGGAATCGATAGTGACCTCGGGCAGGGCCAGGTAAGACTTTTCAGCCAGCAACGCTATCGTCTGTTCCGTGTCCTTTTGATCCGGAGCAGGAGCGCCGGTCTGTTCCTGATGAAGCCTGAGATACTCGCGATAGGCATCCGCGGCCTTGTCGTACTCGGCCTCTTTTTCGTAGGCCTTGGCAAGATTGAAGTAGATGACGGGATGCCTGTAGAGTTCAAGAGCGGCTTTGAACTTCACGATGGCCTTGGCGTACTGTCCTTCGGCATAGAAGGCGCTGCCCTCGCCTGCCAGGTCGCGGGCGCGGGAGATATCGTCGTCGGAGGGACCCTGGTCGCCGGCCACGGCGCCTTCCGCCGCAGGCGTTTCCGTCTGAGGAGGCTGCCCGGTCTGGGCAGGCGGCTCGGTCTGGGCAGGCGGTTCCGTCTGGGGCAACGCCGCCTCATCGGCCGCCGCGGTTTCGTCACCCGGAACGACCGGCGGGGGCGCGGATTCCGCGTCTTCCGGCGCCGTGACTGGAACATCGACATCGACGGCGGGGGCTGGCTGTTCGGGCTCAGACTCCTGGGCGGATACTTGAGCGGCTACGCAGACAGACGCAGCGACAACCAGCAACCCCGCGAAATATCGAATTTTCATCTTCACAACCCCCGAAGGTACATTCGAGTTGGATACGTCCAATTCTAGGAGGCGGGGGGGGGCGGTGTCAATTTGGGCGCGATAATTGCACTCGTGTTGCATAATCAAGCTCGGAAACGGCTGGAGGTGCGGCTTGAGGTACACAACGCTTGGCTCGACCGGTTTCGAGGTCTCGGTGGTCTCGTTCGGAACGTGGACGATCGGCGGGGCCGACTGGGGACGTGTTGACGACAGGGACTCCATAAAGGCGATGAGGCGGGCCTATGAACTGGGTGTGAACCTGTTCGACACGGCACCGATATACGGTAACGGACACGCCGAGACGCTGGTTGGTCAGGCGCTGGCCGACGTCCGCGACCAGGTGTTCATCGCGACAAAATGCGGTCCCTGGGAAGACGAACAGGGACGTCTGCGCCTGGATCTGTCGCCGGACGGGATCAGGGGTCAGGTGGAAGACAGCCTGCGAAGACTTGGCACGGACAGGATTGACCTTCTTCAGGTTCACTGGAACGACACCATGTGGCCGATAGACGAAACGATGCGCACACTGTCCGATCTGGTTGTGGCCGGCAAGATCAGGGCGTTCGGCGTCTCGAATTTCAACCCGGCCGAACTTGAACAGGCGGTCGCCGGTGGATGCGCGACACTTCAGTCGCCTTTCAGTCTGCTGAACATCGATGTCGAACGCGAATTGCTTCCCGCTTGTGTCAGGCACGGCCTGGGCTTTCTGGCGTACGAACCGCTCGGGCGCGGATTGCTGGGCGGCAGGTACACCGCCGCTACCAGGTTCGAAGCATCGGATATCAGATCCAGCGACCCCAGGTTCAGGGGGCAGGAGTTCCTGGAAAACCTTGGCAGGGTCGAGTCCCTCAGGATCGCGGTCCAGATGCACGGCATGGATACCGCGACGGCTGCCATCGCCTGGGTCTGTGGACAGACCGGGGTGACAACGGCGATCTGCGGCGCCAGAAACGCGACTCAGGCCGCCGCGAACGCGCGGGCCGGAGACGTGCTGATGGATCCCGGTTTGACCGCGAAGCTGCGAAAGATATTTTCCTGAATCAACGGTGTTCGGATTCAGATTCCCCGGAACCGGCGTCCGGTTCACCACCGCGCCCGCGTCCGGCGCGCCTGACCAGCATCCAGGTTCCCTCGATCGGGCCCATCAGCAGATAGGTCATCACCAGAATCGCAAGCACGTAACTGGTCTTGAACCGTATGGCCAGGAAGATCAACGTGGCCGCGGCGAGAATGATGGCCACCCTGAGCCACAGTCCGATGCGCACATGCTTGAAGTTGCGGTACGGAACGTTGCTGATCATCAAGAAACTGGTCGCGAGCATCACGAACGACATCAGGCCAATCTTATCGGCGCCGTTCACGCTGAGATCCTGCATCGACCAGATTATGGTGACCACGACGGCGGCACCGGCAGGTATGGGCAGTCCCTGGAAATAGTTGGCTTTGCGTCCCTTACCGGACGAGGTCACGTTGAACCTTGCCAGGCGCATTATGCCGCACGCGACATACACGAAAGCAATCAGAAGGCCGGGGAAGCCGCGTCCATCGCCGATGGACTTCAAAGAAAACGCCCACGCAAGCAGCGCCGGCGCCGCGCCAAACGAGATGGCGTCCGCAAGGGAGTCGAGTTGTATCCCGAACCTGGTCGCGGTGCCGGTCATACGCGCGACACGTCCGTCAAAGGAATCAGCCACCATGGCCAGCAGGATGCAGATAGCCGCTCCGGTGAAGTCGGATTCCCCGCCCATCATCGTCAGCGTCATCGCCACCATTCCGAACAGCACGCTGGCCAGCGTGAACAGGTTCGGGAGTATGTATTTGGCGTTTCTCAGGTCCATACGGGCGAATTGTAACACAAGGAATGCGGGCCGCGACGCAAATCGGCAATGTTCGACGCGTTGCGCCAATCTATCGTTCTATCGGCCAGAAGTTGAGGTTCTGTGGCACATCTAAGAAGCGCTCGGGCGCTGTGAAGATGCCTGCGCCGTCCGAACTGAAGGTGATGCTCTCGCCCTGGATCTCGAGCACCGGGTCCCTGACGAAATTCGGGAGCGGACAAGCGGGCGCCGACAGCATGTCCCGAACGGACATTCCCGCGGTCCTGAAAAACAGAAGGCCGTTGTTCCGATCACCGGCCGGTGTCTCCTCTCCAGCATAATTTCTGATGGCCAGCATAGTGCCGTCCGGCGACATGTCCGCGCCGGTCGCCAGGCCGATTGGAACCTGGGCTATCAACGCCGCCCGCAGTCTGGTTCCCTTTGGAGTGCCTGCCATGGCCGAGGCGCTCACGCGGTAGACCCCGGCAGTCCGCAGCTTCTGTTCCTTGGCGACGAAGTACATGTCGCCGGTCCATCTGTCCACGAAGAAGGCCTCACAGTCATGTCTGCCGTCGACGTATACGACATCGAAGTAAACGACATCCTTTATGTCGCCGGCCACCAGGGTTTCCGGTTCGCGGATCACGAAGACCCGAACGAATTTTCTGGCGTGAGCGTTGTCTCCGGCGTCGGCTATGAATATCGCGTCGCCGCCAAAGCCGGCGAACGGACCGATCGAAATGTCCTCCCAGTCCACGGCCGGCAACACGCGCCCCGGACCACGACTGGGCCATCCGACCATGTCACGGTTGACGGTGAACTCGACCGAGTCGAGCTCCCTGTCCTTGCCCGGGAAGGGGTCCGGGACCGGGATCGCCACGATCCTTGCAATGTCCCCCGAGTCGTTGTGACCCCACAGCACTCCCGGATGCCTGATGCTGGCCGCAAGCCCCGACACCTCGTTGAGCGGGGTCGAATCAAGGATTCCGACCACAGAACTGGAGTCGAAGGCTGGACAACGCACCGGCGGATCCGCCACGTCACCGGCATCGACTTCGGCTGTTGCGTCCACCGACACATCACCAATCGACGTGTCGGAAACCGAATCCGCATCCTCAATGTCATCAAGGGCAAGGTCGGTCAGCGGCGCATCAGCGCCGGTGTCCAGCCATGCGTCGACCATCGTGTCGGTCGGGTCGCCGGGGTCACCGCCGCATCCTCCGGAAAAGGGAACACCAATGACGACAAATGCAATCAGCAATAAGGATGCCGCAGAATACCGGGACATCGTCTACACCATCATGCCGGCTCGTCAGGATCCCATGTCTGAGTGAACGGGTCCACCCTGCGAAGCGAAAGATTATTGAACGCAAACCTGAGCTTGCGAACCGTACCCATGTCGTTCGCCTGGGTCTCGTGGAGCCTGGTCGCGTAGACCATGAAATCGACACAGGACATCACGTCCGTGGCCTTAACGGTGGCGTCAAAGACTTCGGACACGGGTCCCGGGTCGGCGGCGCCCGCGAGCCTGAGAAGCCAGAAACGGTTCAAAAGGAAATAGGTTCTCTCGACTTTGTGAGGCGCTTCGCCTGCAAAGGCCGGATCAGCCGCAAGCCTGACCGCGTTGAACGCCAGGCGCGAGGTGAGTTGATGCTCCGGATGACCTGTCGCGCCGTAGGTGGGCTCGAATGTCAGGACCAGGTCCGGCTTGAAAGAGCGAATCTGGCCGACCAGGTAGTCCATCGGGTCGCGGTGTTCCTTCCACATGCCGTGAAGGACGTGGCGCTTCGGGAAGGATTCCACCGGAAGCGGGGCGTTGAAATAGCTTTCCATGGCCAGTCCGCCGCGGTACAGGTCGGCAACCTTCTGCATCTCGCCGGCCCTGACGGTCGCGAGGTCGGGCTCGCACCCCTGGGGACGACAGCATTCGCCACCGTCGCCACGCGTCATCAGGACAAACTGAAGAGGATTGCCGTAATGAATCGAGGCTCTGGCCAGGATGGATCCTGAGAAACACTCGTCATCGGGGTGCGCGGCGATCCACATGACGCGGGCACCCTCGGACATGAACGCGTCAAGGCCTTTCGATTCGGGCTGGCCATCGGCACCCAGTTGCGGACGTCCGCAGGCGACCGTGGAAGACAGAAGCGTCGGGGCCACGGCAACCGCCGCGCCGGCCATCAATCCTTTTGTGATGAAAGACCTGCGATCCATGAAGCCCCCCTGTTTGCTCAAATGCTCTTTACCATATGCTCGACAACGATCTTGACCCCGATCGCAACAAGCACGACACCGCCGACGATCTCCATCCTGGTGCCGAAAGCGCAACCCAGCCTGCGTCCGGAAACAAGACCGACGGCCGTGAACGCCGCACAGACCACGCCGATGATTATCGCCGGAACGACGATCGGCGACCTGGTCAGTCCGAAGGATACTCCAACGGCAAGGGCGTCTATGCTGGTCGCGATCGCCAGCGTCAAGAGGACCAGGCCCCTGGTCGGGTCACGACGCGGGCCGGTTTCGCAGGCATCTCCCCGCACGCCTTCGTAGATCATTTTCGCGCCGATGCCCGCGAGAAGCGCCATCGCAATCCAGTGATCGAATCCGGCCAGAGCGCCGGCAAGGGTTCTGCCGCCGAACCAGCCAATCACCGGCATCACAGCCTGAAAGAGGCCGAACGCCCCTGCCATCCGTATTATCTGGGCGGGCCGGGCCCTGTCCTTCAGGCCGCATCCGGTCCCGAGCGAAACCGCGAAGGCGTCCATTGCGAGCCCGACGGCGATGAGCAGGACCGTCACGTACCACATTCGAATCCACCCCGGAGAGACGGCGACGAGAACCGGGGTCATTGTCGTTTCCATGTGTTGACAGGTCAAGGCCTTCGGCAGGATCAGGGTCAGGCGTAGGGGCGAATGACAATTCGCCCTTCTGCGACAGGGTCAGGATCAGGGTCAGGATCAGGGGCAGGATCAGGGGCAGGATCAGGGTCAGGGTCCGGTGTAGGGGCGAATCACATTCGCCCTTCTGCGACAGGGTCAGGATCAGGGACAGGATCAGGGGCAGGATCAGGGGCAGGATCAGGGTCAGGTTCCGGTGTAGGGGCGAATCACATTCGCCCTTCTGTGACAGGGACAGGATCAGGGACAGGGACAGGGTCGGAGTTACGGATCGGGGATGGGCGGGTCGCCGGCCAGGAACATGTCGCCCTCGTCGATCTCGACGCCGATGGCGTCGGGGTCAATCGCGTCGGGATCGACGGCGTCCGGATCGAGGACGTCATCCGGGGCCACGTCGTCCGTGGCATCAACCGTGTCTGGCGGAACCGGAGTATCCTGCTCGGCGTCGACGT
>Ga0116174_10002834_pt1 | contig 14672 bp, 11 predicted proteins | sample AD_UKC087_MetaG_FD_89801 | JGI IMG/M metagenome (GOLD analysis project Ga0116174, IMG submission 89801) | Active sludge microbial communities of municipal wastewater-treating anaerobic digesters from USA - AD_UKC087_MetaG | ecosystem: Engineered > Bioreactor > Anaerobic > Digestate | place: USA...
GGGTTTAAATTCGAATAGCAAAGACCGTCCAAAAATTCAAACCATTACAAATATCACAATAATACCGGGACACAAAATAGACAATAAGGTCATGGTTTTCTGGTTGTGGACGATGAACAAACACGCTTTTTAGTTTGCGTACAATGAAAAAAGGCGTATATTAAGACGTATGATGTTTTAATATAAAACGTCATTATCGCATTAATTTGGGGTTAAAAATCTCTGTAACCATTTTTCTATCATAAGGGGTACATCATGAAGATACGTTTTCTGGGCGCAGCAAGGGTAGTAACAGGTTCCTGTTATCATTTGATTACCGACAGTCTACAGATACTTGTCGATTGCGGTATGTATCAGGGGAAAAACGCCGATGAGGTAAACAGGCAACCTTTTCAGTTTGATCCAGGGCAGATCGATGTCCTTTTACTTACACACGCCCATCTCGACCACTCTGGGTTGCTTCCAAAACTCGTTGCAGACGGCTTCAAGGGAGACATAGTGGCAACCGCTGGCACCGCCGAACTCGTCGAGATTATGCTTCTCGATTCAGCGCATATCCAGGAAAGGGATGCGGAATGGATGACAAAGAAGTCGTTCAGGTCAGGAAAAGATCAGGTATATCAGCCACTTTACACAGAAGAGGACGCAAAAGGCGTCATGCCTTTTGTAAAAAAGGTCAATTATATGGAAACCCTTCAACTCAAATCAGGTGTCAGATACAGGTTTATTGATGCCGGTCACATTCTTGGTTCAGGCTCCCTCGAAATCTGGTTAAATAATGGTGATGAGGAAAAAAAGATCGTCTTTTCCGGTGATATCGGAAAAAACGACAACCCCATCATAAACGACCCGCAGCATATTGATAATGCCAACTATGTTGTTGTTGAGTCAACTTATGGCAACAGGTTGCATAGAGGTGTCGAAGAGAGTATTGAGGAAATGGTACAGGCTATTAAAAACACGTTCAAAAAAGGTGGAAATGTCCTTATACCAGCCTTCTCTGTGGGAAGGACACAGGATATCCTTTATATCCTGAATAGACTTGTAAAGCAGGACAGACTACCAAAACTCAACGTCTACGTGGACAGTCCCCTTGCAGATAAGGCAACAAAGATATATATGGCGCATCCGGAATACTTCGATGCCGAGGCGCTCACAGCATTCAAGTTCAGGAGCAACGAAGGCATGAACCTTCACTTTACTACCTCCATAGAAGAGTCCCAAAAAATAAACAGGATCAAATCGGGGGCAATCATTATCGCTGGCAGCGGGATGTGCGATGGCGGGCGTATACGGCATCATTTCAAACACAATATCTGGCGACCAGAATGTAGCATAATCTTCACCGGTTTTCAGGTAAAAGGAACACTGGGACGCCACATCATAGACGGGGCAAAGAGCGCCCGAATCCTTGGTGAAGAGATGGCAATAAGGGCAAAGACCTATACGATAGGCGGCTTCTCGGCTCACGCCGACCAGAAGGAGTTGCTTGAATGGCTCGGCACAATTACAAATAGACCAAAGACATTTGTGACACACGGTGAAGAATCTGTCAGCCTCGAGTTCGAAAAGGTAATACAGGAAAAGCTTGGTCTTGAGACATATGTGCCGCATAAAGGAGAAGAACTGGAGATATAAAGCCCTTCATAAAATAAAAAAGCCCCGTTTTTGAGGCGGGGCTTTTTTAACGTATTTCTAAAATTATTTTCCTTTGAGTTCCTTCATCTTTTCGGTAAGTGGAGGCAGTATCTCCTTCCAGTCTCCAACGATGCCAAAGTGTGCAACATTGAATATATTCGCCTCATTGTCCTTATTAATCGCCACAATGCACTTTGAACCGAGGCAGCCCGCGATATGTGCCATAGCGCCGGAAAGACCAACAGCTAAATAAAGTTTCGGGCTGACAACCTTTCCACTCTGTCCAATCTGGAGTGTTGCGGAGACCCAGCCTTCGTCACAGGCAACCCTCGTTCCACCAACTGCACCACCAAGAACACCTGCAAGTTCACGCAGTTTTGCAAAGTCTGCGGCAGTGCCCATACCGCGCCCACCTGCCACAACGACTTCTGCGTCTTCCAGTTTCACGCCTTCTACTTCTTCCTTTATCTTTTCTATTACCTTTACTTTCAGTGCCGATGGATCAACCTTGTCTTCTAATGGGATAACCTTGCCCTGACGCGAGTCGTTATGCTCTGCAGGCGGCATCACCTTTGCCCTTATCGTCGCCATCTGCGGGCGTGCAGTCTTTGAAAGCATAGTCGCAAGCGCATTACCGCCAAAGACGGGTCTTGTGGTAACAAGAAGTTTAGTTGCAGGGTCTATGGACAATGCCGAACATTCCATTGAAAGCCCCCCTCCCAGGCGTCCATTAAGCCTTGGAGATAGGTCGCAACCGATATCTGTATAACCGAAGAGCATTATGGAGGGTAATATCTTTTTACACAGGTTCGCCGTTGCCATTGTATAAGCATCAGAGTTGTATATATCGAAAAGACTGTCCTCAGATATATACACATTGTCTGCACCATAGGCAATCGCATCCTGACCCAGGGCACCTGATTTGCTGCCCAACAACAAAATACTTAATTCTTCACCAAGTTCATCGGCAAGCTTTCTTCCGACTCCGAGGAGTTCTATTGTTATCGGCGCCAACTTACCATCAGCCATTTCACCACAAACTAAGACACCTTTATAATTATCCATGAATATCCTCCGTTCTTTATATCAGGTTAGCAAGCTTTGCAGCCAGATTGGCAGCAGCTTCAGCAGGGGTCGCACCTGTTATTATCTCGCACTCTACTTTACGCGATGGGACCGAAAGACCTGTAACCTCTGTATGTGCATTTCCCTTATCCAGAAAAGAAGCTTCAGCGCCTATATCAGCAGCCTTCCAAACAGGTACCTGTTTTTTTCGTGCCATCATAAGGCGCATACCTGCGGGCAGACGAGGCATACCTATCTCACTGCTAACGGTTACAAGGCTTGGCATGGGTGCTTCGAGCACTTCAAAGCCGTCACTTACTATTCTCTTCACCTTTACGTTAGCGCCTGCCACTTCAATTTCACAGGCAAGTGTGATAACAGGGATACCGAGCATCTCAGCAAGGATGGAGCCAACCTGTCCTGCGCCCCAATCCGCAGCCTGCCTTCCGCAGAGAACAAGATCATATGCACCTATCTTTTGTATCGCCTTTGAGAGCACATACGCGGTTCCAAAACTATCCAGATTTTCAAAGGCAGGGTCACTCAAAACAAAACCATCATCAGCCCCCATAGAAATGGCATGCTTTATAACATCGACAGCCTTTTCTGAACCCATGCTTATCACAGTTATCTTCCCCTTATTTTTGTCCTTCAACCTGCATGCAGCCTCAACCGCCCTTTCATCATAAACACTTATCACTGGCGGCACACCTGCCGGAGGGATGACCTGTTTTGTTTCCGGGTCAATCTTGAATTTGGCCGGTGGTATTTCGGGGTCAAGCACTTGTTTAACACACACGATAATATTCATATAATCTCCTTTCCTTTTTAAGATTGTTTCATTGCTGCTTCTACCACTTCAACAAGGTCTTTTGCCTTTAACGTTTCTTTAACACCCTTCTGTTCTATACCCTCTTCAAGCATCTGCAGACAATAAGGGCACGAAGTTGCAATGGTATCCGCACCCGTTTCAATCACCTCATCCATACGGACATGGTTAATTTTTGTCGTGCCGTGCTGCTCTTCGATCCACATATGCCCGCCGCCGCCGCCGCAACAGAATGTTGTGGTTTTGGAGCGCTCCATCTCTTTAAATTTAGCTTTGGGGATACGATCTATTATCTCTCTCGGCTCCTGGTAGACCCCATTATAACGGCTCAGATAACATGGGTCGTGGTAGGCGATCAAAGTATTTACATCGTTTGTCAGCTTTAGTTTACCCTGTTTGATAAGTTCGGCAAAAAGCTCCGTATAATGGATCACCTTAAATTCCGCACCATACAGTGGATATTCATTCTTCAGTGCATTGTAGCAGTGTGGGCATGATGTAATTATTTCTTTTATGTTAAAGTTTTTAAACGTTTCTATGTTTTCTTCCGCTGAAATCTGGAACTGGAATTCATAGCCCGCCCGTCTTGCAGGGTCGCCACAACAAGATTCAGCCTCACCTAAAACGCAAAAATCAACACCTGCTGCATTGAGTATCCTTACTAATGAAAGTGTTGCCAAAACATTGCGGTCTATAAGCGCACCTGTACAGCCTACCCATAATAGCGTACTTGGGTTCTCATCACTTTCACCTAATACCTTGACTTCCACATCGTTTGTCCAGTCGCCCCTCAATCTCAGTGACTGTGCGCCTGCCCAAGGATTTCCTCTCGTCTGCATATTTCTCAACATGAGTTGGGCGCTCTCTGGCATCTGGTTATGTACAAGTACCAGGTTTTGTCGCATTTCGAGTAGCTTACGTATATGCTCAATGTTTACAGGGCATACCTCCTGACAGGCGCCACAGGTGGTACATGCCCAGATCTCATCCTCAGTGACAACGTCACCTACAAGTCTCTTTCCTTCCAGTTCAGGCGTCGCTTCACCACTGCCATTGGAACCTTTGGTTAGTAGGCCTGGCCCCGCTTCGAGCAGATGGTCCTTCATATGACGTAAAAACTCCCTTGGGGACAATGTCTTTCCACTTACCTGCGCAGGACAACTCACATGGCATCGTCCGCATTTTGCACAGGCATAAAGGTCAAGTATATCCTTCCATTTAAGGTCCTGAATCTTTGATACTCCGAGTTCAGGTGGTTCCTCGCTCTCGAGTGCCTCGAGAGGGATTGGCTCCAGCACTACCTTACGGTCAAGAGACTTGAAAAACACATTCGGAGCAGATGCAAGCACATGAAGGTGTTTGGAACGGGGGATATAGATGGTGAATACAAGTATAAATGCATAATGGAGCCACCAGGCGCCATAGGATACGTTCATCAGCGTATCTTTTGGGACTCCAGCATTGACAAGGTAGCTGGCAATGGCTGAACTTATCGGGGGCAGACCGTGGGTCTCGCCTAATGCCGCCATGCCGAAACTCTCTGTGCAAAAGTGGAGCACCATAAGGCTGAAGACCATAAACATGATAAAACCTGCTTCGAGACTTATCTCAAGCCTTGGCGGTCTCACTATATAGCGCCTTATAGCCGCCCATATCATTGACAGCATGACAATAATACCGGCTATATCCAAAACAGTCAAAAAACCTGTCTCGAATGCCCCTCCCCTTATATAAGAGTGGAGTCCAAGCCCTTCAGAAATCCCTATCAAGACAATATAACTCACAAGAAAACAACTGAAACCCCAGAAAAGCAGGGCGTGCCCGATACCAGCTAAGTCCTTCGATGTGACGCTTTTTAAGGTACACCACTGTGGGATAACCACAAAAAGCATATTCTTGAATCTCTCTCCTATCCGGTCAAACCGGTTCTCCTGTTTCCCGAGACACATAAGGCGGTACAGAAAATATGCCCTTGGAAGAAACAGACCCATTGTTACCAGAAACATAACCCAAAAAATCACATAGCCTGGTATACCCAAATAGGTCGCACTAACTGGCGACATAACAACCTCCTATACTTTTACTGATTTATATATGTGAATTATTTAACAATGTATATCTATATCAAATGGATATATTTTGTCAAGACAAAACAGATTTCTGTCATTTAATAAATAGATGCCCCGCTGTACTCAGCGGGGCATCTGCACATATTGAACAACAAAATATTAAGCTTTTTTAGCCTTCCTTGCCCTTTCTCACTACAGCCCTTTGATCCTCTGGCGGGGGCGGCGGAACCGGCTCCCCAACAAGTTTTGTGATAGCGGCAAATCGAGGAGGGCAAACCTGAATACAGGTGCCACATTTGATACACTTATCTTGGTCAATGATGTGGATCTGACCTTTTACGCTAATAATAGCATCAACAGGACATCTCCTTGCACAGGTCATGCAGGCCTGGCATTTTTTAGGATCGATGTAGTAAGAGACAACCTCTTCTAATAACTGTTTGACCTCTTCTTTGGTAAAGACATCTTCATATTTCTCATATTCTTCATGGCTATCAAGGCGTTGGGCGAGTTTTTCACGTTTCGCCACCTTGAGGTACGGTATTAATTTTGCGATTTCAGCGAGTTTGGCTTCTATCGTCGACTTATCCATACCCTCTGGTTTGCCGAGAGGCCCTATCCCTCTAATTGTCTTTACAAAGTCGTTTACACTCTCAACAAATACATTTGCCTCTGCGCCCGACATAAACCTGATCCTTAACCTCTCAGGGTTTATCCCTACATATTCCAATATCCGTCTAAACAGCAACACCATATTAAGTGTCTGAAAATTGCCGTGCGTTACATAGTTACATTCATTAAGGTGGCAGGCGCCTATGAAAACGCCATCTATTCCTTTTGAAAATGCCCTTAGAATAAACGACATATCTACACGTCCGGAACACATGACACGGATTAACCTCATTTCTGTTGTATATTGCAGTCTGGAAACTCCAGCCAGGTCAGCAGCGCCGTAAGCTCACCAGTTGCATGCAAAGCCTAAAACTTTCGGTTTAAATTTAAGTGCTGCGCTCATTTGTTTACACCTCCTTTGTGAGTATTGTCAGCCTGTTCATCTCTACGCTTAAGCATCATCCTACCGCCGCATCGTTCTGTTGTGAAGATTCTTCCTCTTGCAACAACGCATCGATTTCACTTAGTATTTCATCATCAGTGTAATGTTTCAAAGATATTGCCCCTGTCGGACATTTTGAATTGCAAAGACCATCCCCTTTGCAAAGCACGGGGTTTACAACAACCTTTTTGCCCTGTTTTGTGTCGCGGAGTTCAAGTGCGCCATAAGTACATACTTCAACGCATGCCCCGCAACCCATACAACGCTTTTCGTCGACCACACAAACGGAACCAGAGGCAACGACAATATCATTTGCAAGCAGTGTCAATGCCCTGCCTGCAGCACCATAAGCCTGGTTAATCGTTTCTTGAATAAATTTCGGATAATGTGCCATACCACATAGATATACACCGTCTGTAGCAAACTCGACAGGTCTCAATTTCACATGAGCCTCTTTGAAGAAGCCATCTGGACTCAGTGTGACCTTGAAAAAGTTCGCCATTTCCTTGGTCGCTGCCGAAGGGATAACCGCAGCAGCAAGCGCAACAATATCTGCGTCTATCACGAGTTGGTCACCGAGCACATAATCCATTACAGTAACTTTGAGTACTGGACGGCCGTCCTCTTCGCCCTCACCGGGTTCTATCTGAGGTTTTTCCTGTGGTTCATAGCGAATAAACTTCACATCTCTGTTTGCCGCCTCACGGTAATAATCTTCTTTGAAACCATAAGTCCTCATATCTCTGAAAAGGATGTATATATCCATTTTTGGATTTTTCTCTTTAAGAAGTAATGCATTTTTCACAGATTCGCTGCAACAGATTCTGCTGCAGTAGTTTCTGTCTTCGTTTCTACATCCTACACATTGAATCATCACAAGGTTCTGTGCGTTGAGTACCTTTTCATCTTCGTTTACAATCTTCTCCTCGAGTTCAAGGTGCGTCATGACCCGTTCATCCTCACCATAGAGATACTCCGTAGGGGTATAAAGATCTGAACCGATTGCAATGACTGATGCGCCATGCTTTATCTCAACTGCACCCCTCTCAGATGTCACCTTTGTTAAGAAGTTACCTACATAACCGGTTGCCTCTGTAATTGTAGCATTGTGGTATACATGAATAAGAGGGTGTTGGTATATCTTCTCTATAAGTTCTTTCAAATATGCCTGTACGTCGAGCCCTTCCAGGGTGGTATGAATTTTCCTTGCAATACCGCCGAGTTCCGCATCCTTTTCCACAAGGTATACCTCATGCCCCTGATTAGCGATGGACAATGCACAGTTCATGCCGGCAATGCCACCACCAACTATAAGCGCCCTCTTGTCGACCGGCAGGTCGAATTCCTGAAGCGGCTCAAGTTCACATGCCCTTGCAACAGACATCCTGATGAGGTCATGCGCCTTTTGGGTAGCCTCTTCTTTTTCCTTTGAGTGTACCCAGGAATTATGCTCCCTGATATTTGCCATTTCATAATAATACTGATTTATGCCTGCTTCACGAAGCGTATCTCTAAACAACGGCTCAAGGGTCCTAGGTGAACATGCAGCAACGACTACCCTGTTGAGTCCTTTTTCCTGGATCATGTCTGTTATCTCTTTTGCCGAATTCGTTGCACATGAGAAAAGCTGTTCCTGCGCATAAACTACATTTGGCAATGTCTTACAATACTCAACCGTTTCGGGGACATTTACAATCCTCCCGATATTTGCGCCACAGTGGCATACAAAGACACCAACCCTTGGTTCTTCCTGTGACAGGTCTTTTTCGGGCGGGTATATCCTTTCCCTTGCAAGGTTTCCTCTCCTGTATGCAAGCATCTCACCTATTTGGGAACCTGCACCGCTGGCACTGAAAACAGACTCAGGAATATCTAAGGTACCCTGCAGGGCACCGCTCACGAAAATACCGGGACGGTTCGTAATCATAGGGTTTGTCGGGTCGAGTCTGCAAAAACCGTGCGGCTCAAGCTCAAAACCGAATTTTTTTGCCATCTCTTCAACGTCTTTTGGAGGATCCATACCGATGGAAAGCACCACCATATCGAACTCTTCCTCTTTTACGCCTTCATCGAACGTGGAATAACGCACAGTCACATTTTTTGTTATCGGGTCTTCTCTCACAATGCTTGTATAGCTTCTAATGAAACGCACACCCGGCAAATTTTCTGTACGCTGATAGAATCTTTCAAAGTCTTTGCCATACGCACGTATATCATTGTGGAATATCGTACATTTTGCGTCTGCGTCATGGTCCTTCGTCAAAATCGCCTGCTTCTGCGTATATGTACAGCACACGGCGGAGCAATAACTGTTACCTCCTTCTATAACCTGCCTCGAACCAACGCATTGAATCCACGCTATATTATGTGGATGCTTCCTATCAGAAGCGCGAAGTATCTCACCACCGTAAGGCCCTGTCGAGCAGAGAAGCCGTTCGTAGTCCATACTCGTAACCACATTTTGGAACTCTCCGTAGCGGTATTCACTCCTTATCTTTGGATCAAACGGTTCAAAACCCGGTGAAAGTATAACTGCTCCAACATTTATCTCTTTTTTCTCCGGCTCTTGGCTTAAGTCGATAGCGTTGTTTTTACAGACCGCTTCACATATACGACACTTCTTCTCCTTGAGATAAAGACAACTTTCATCAATATATGTAATAAGCGGGATCGCCTGAGCAAAGTATACATGAACAGCTTTATTATCAGATATCTCCTGATTGTATTTGTCGGGATAGCTCACAGGACAGTATTCAACACATACCGTACAACCCGTACACTTATCCTCCAATATGTATCTCGGTTTCTTTGTTAATGTAACCCTGAAATTTCCTGCCTCTCCCTCTACACTGTCAACCTCAGTATATGTAAGTACTTCTATATTTGGATGCCGGCCGACCTCGACCAGTTTCGGTGCGAGTATTCACATCGAGCAGTCATTGGTCGGAAAGGTCTTATCGAGCTGAGCCATATGGCCGCCAATACTCGGTGCCTTCTCGACCAGATAAACCTTGAAACCGGCAGTGGCAAGATCGAGAGAGGCCTGAATGCCGCTTATACCTCCTCCAACTACCATGACGTCGCCAAAATTACCGCCTCCAATATCCTTGCAAAGTTGTTCGATATTTTCCTTTAGCGATATTACGTTTTCCACTTTCTATCACCTCATCAGATATTTTATGCCCGTTGCCTCTTTTTTTACCTGTTTGCCTGCATCAATTATCCGGACATCCGAGCCTTTCTGGGTGTGAATACACCGAAAGACGGTTCCCACGAACACGACCTACAAGCGAAATGCCAAGGTCACGGGCAAGCGAAACAGCACTACCGGTCGGCGAGTGCCGTGATACAATAACCGGTACTTGCATCCTCGCCGCTTTGAGCAGCATTTCTGAAGAAATGCGACCGGTGCTCAACAGCAAACAATTACCGGTTGACAATCCCTTAAAAAGGCATTCACCCTGGATTTTGTCCAATGTGTTATGCCTTCCTATATCTTCAGCCATAACAAGAAGGTTCTTTTTATCAGCTAAAGCCGATGCATGTACGCCCCGACTCAACCGATAAAGTTCCATTTCCTCCTGAAGCCTTTTCATCAATGACATTACTTCCATCGGGGTTACCTCAAAGGCGGAATCAACCCTTTGTCCTTCCGTTCTAAAGGCTGCACCGCCACCGCAACCAGATGTCAGTCTCCTCTTTGTGGGCAACTCAAAATCAGGGTTGACCAGCCTTACATCTACCTCGGATTCCTCGTCGCATACCCTCATCATCAGAACATCTGTCATGTTAGAGATGATACCTTCAGAATAGAGAAAACCTAGCACAAGGAAATTCAATTTATCAGGGGTACACAGAATAGTAACAAGCTCTCGGAGATTTACATAAACCGTGAGGTCCCTTTCCATTGGAACATTGACATTGGTTTTCTCCCATCCCTTCTCTGAAAAGCGATTTGCCATTACCTCTGCCGACACGCACTTCATAGCTGATAAGTCAATCGCTTCCTGCATGTTCCTGTTACTCTTCCTTTAAATCACTTCCTGGATAATCTCCGTGATATCCCTAATCTCAATATCGTCAGCATGATTCGTAACGAGCTTACTATCTTCAAGGGCAAATACACAATACGGACATGATGTTGCCAGCACCTGGGCACCGGCCGCAATCGCCTGCTCTATCCTTATGTTTGCAAACCTTTCCTCTTTATCCGTCTCCATCCATACCCTGCCTCCTCCCATTCCACAGCAGAGGCTGTCTTCCCGTGAATCCGCAAGTTCAGCCAACTGCAAACCCGGTATGCTTTTCAACACACCACGGGGTTCATCATAGACGCCGTTATGTCTGCCAAGATAACACGGGTCATGATAGGCAACCTTTTTCGCAAACTCACCTTTGATTGTAAGCCTTCCTTCATTAATCAGTTCAAATAAAAACTGTGATATATGCACTATCTCGAAATTAACACCGAATTCCTTATATTCGTTCTTGAAGGTATGATAGCAATGGGGGGACGAAACAAGTATCTTTTTGACACCACTGTCAATCCATGTTTTTATATTATCTTTTGCGAGGCGCTTAAATAACGTCTCATTGCCTGCTTTACGCACGCTCTCTCCACAGCACATCTCTTTAGAACCAAGGATGCCGAAATCAACTCCAGCCTTGTTGAGGATATTCGCTGTTGCCTGTGATACCTTCTTTAACCTTGGGTCATAGCTCGGGTAGCAACAAGGAAAATAGAGTATCTCGGTGTTTTCATCGAATTCTTTCACTTCGATGTCTTTTGCCCAGTTTGACCTGTCCTTAGGCTCCTGTCCCCAAGGATTGCCAACGCTTGCAATGCTCGTCATGGTGCTGCGAAGACTTGGGAGACTGGCCGGCACAACACCATCCGGCACAAGAAGCCTGCGCACCGCCCTCATAACATCGATGATCTCGACACCCCGCGGGCAGCGCTGAACACAATTGCCACACGTGGCGCAAAACCACACATCTTCCGATTCAAACGGCACAACGCCGAACTTCGACTGATTTATGATTTTACGAACACGAAAATCTCTCACCCGGTTCCACGGACAAACGGTCTCGCACTTTCCGCATTGATAGCAGAACTTGAAGGCCTCTCCGCCCGATTCTTTTATACCATCAATTACCACTTTAAAGGGATCTAAGGGTAAAGTCTCCATTATCTTTTTTAACCTCTTTTATCAGCTTTATTTTAGCTCTTCTGTGACATGCGAGTAACGGTATCAATTACGTTCTGCAAACCATATTTGTTAACCATTGCCTTCAAACCGATCTCCACGTCCTCATGCTTCACTTCCTCATCGACTTCCTCTTCCCTCTCTTCATAGATAAGCGCCTCATTCAGACACCATTTTACACAAAGGGGTGTCTCTTCATCTTCACACATATCGCATTTCAGAGGAAGGCCGGAATCGGGTTCCTTAAAGGCATCCCTTGAAGGGCACGCAGCCCTGCAAAAACCGCACTCATCATATTCCTTTCCATCTATGATATATTTATCCCTGCCCATACACTCTGCCGCGGTGTATTCGCCGGCGTATACAGGTACATAGACATCTCTCATAGGGTCCCGAATCATCCGGATGCGAGACCTGGCCGGGTTATTGCTGCTGTATTTAGGGTTTGCGTGATACGCTGAGCATATCACCTCGCATGCCCGGCAACCATTGCACTTATCAAGATCGACCTTGATTGTTTTGATTTTCTTCTTTATTTTACTCATCTTTTAATATCCCTCTCTGTTCTAAGTCTTCGGCAACGTAGCCCAGATCCAATTCTTGCAAAGTCTCTTTTGTAGGAATACCATCCATATTCCAACCCTTAAACTTGTAATACGCATCAAGAAGCTGTTTTTCAAGTTCTGGGAATCTCTTCTTCCAGTGATCCTCAGGCGGCACCTCATCGGCTCTACGCAATCCCCTTCTAACATTAACCGCACGAAGGAGGTTTCTGTTTCTTCTGTATACCTTCTTCAAACCCTCTTCATCTATGTCAATGCCTGTTGCCGCTGATATGATCTTCGGGTAATTGTGTATGTGATAAGGAGGTTTCAACGGGAACGAAGACAGACCGGCACATATGCCAAGCGCATCGTCAAAATAGTGTATCATCTCCTGCCAATCAACTATATCAACAGACATATCAACTGTCGGATAATAAGGATTCGACCTTTCTCCTCGAATTTCCCAATCCATGAGGTATTGTTTGAACTTTTCGTCAGGTACCTGAATCCAATCCCTTACAAACTCCTCCCTTTCTTCCATAGTCATGAACGGTGACTGCGGGAACTGTCCCTCGATCTGTGTGATATTTATCTTTTCACCAGTGGCATACATGAGGAAATACACGGGGTTCAACATACCAAGCTTTAAAGGCAACTGCTCATGTTTTTTGATATTGTTATGCGCAAACTGCTCGGCGCCTTTGCCTATCCTCTTTGCTGCCCAATATGTACCATCGGCAAGGATATCACCGATACCTTCTCTACGCACAATCCTGTCAAGCAGCCAGTAGAACATACCCTGATTATCAGATGGGCAACCCTCGAAGTCCGCATCGGTCAATATGCCAGCTTCCCTGAGCTCAACCGCAAACGCCATGGTCTGTGGTGTAGAAAATCCGTCGACTCCGTATTCAGTAGCAAGCTGAGCAATCCTGAAACCAAAATCCAAATCATCAACAAAAGCTGCCATAGAATATGTAAGTTTTGAGAAGCATTTCATCATGTATGTTGAAAGTCCAGGAACTGTAATGATGGCACCACACTTCATGGGGCAATTGTAACAGCTTATCAGACGTTTTCTGACATTGAGCTGAACATTTTTCCACCGTTCCTCGATCTCCTTGTTCCAAAAATCTTTTCTGCGGACACGGGCATTACCCCAAACGAAATTTTCTGTATGCCATTTTTCATCAACATGGAGCATTTCCTGGGGCGAACCAAGTCCTTGAAGGATTGTCATTACGTTTGGAACAGGGTTTGCGTTACGATACTTAATATATTCAAGTACTTCGTTGCATAGCTCAACAAACTCAGCCGGGCGGGCAAGGTTTATATCCTTTGTTCCACGAACTGCGATCGCCTTCACCTTTTTGTCGCCCATCACCGCACCCAAACCAAGACGGCTTGCACTTGAACGACCCTGTTCGATCGATGCCATGCCAACCCTGTTTTCTCCTGCCAATCCGATAGCAGCCACATGTGCGTTTGGTTCGTTCAACTCCTTTTTGATAAGCTCCTGCGTTTCAACAGCACCTTTACCGCTCAAGTGAGAGGCATCGCGTATCTCAACCTTGTCGTTGTGTATCCATATATACACCAGGTTGGGAGATTTTCCGCGTAGAATTACCTTGTCGTAACCGGCGTATTTCAACTCAGGGGCAAAAAAACCACCCATCATTGAATATCCCATCAACAACGTCTGTGGAGAATAGGCAGTGATGATGGTACGATTGGCGCCAGGGGCAGGCGTACCGCAAAGCAGGCCTGTACTGAAAATCAGTGGAACCTCTGGCGCAAACGGATCTGTATCCGGAGAAACAGCATCCCACAATATTTTACTGTTAGTGCCAAGCCCTCCAAGGTGAAGTTCTGTCAACTTCGGGTCAGTCTCTACCCTTTCGATGTTCCCACGGGTTAGATCGATTTCTAAATTAAAACCTGTCTCTGAATATCTCATTTTATGACCCCTCTGTATATCGATTTGTTCATTACTTTTAAAGCCTTAAAACAATCTTCATCTAACTTCTCTAAATTCACACATTCGACCTGAGATCAGTATGTGAATTATTTAACAATATATTTTTATATTATGCAAATATCCTTTGTCAAGAAAATAAGTTTAAAAGAGTTTTAATAAAATCCGACAAGTTATATCAAGCAAATGTGTTGACAACAAAAAGAGACAAACGTTATTTTTTAGCGAATTATACATAATACAAAAAATGTTTGCGAGGGATGAAATGGACAGAGTCTGGGCGCCATGGA
>Ga0116174_10002838_pt1 | contig 14650 bp, 10 predicted proteins | sample AD_UKC087_MetaG_FD_89801 | JGI IMG/M metagenome (GOLD analysis project Ga0116174, IMG submission 89801) | Active sludge microbial communities of municipal wastewater-treating anaerobic digesters from USA - AD_UKC087_MetaG | ecosystem: Engineered > Bioreactor > Anaerobic > Digestate | place: USA...
AAAGCGCTGCTTGGCGAAGTAATCGACCTGCACGAGCTTTGGGATTGCACCAACTGCATGTACTGCATGGAAAACTGCTCGGCCTCTATCGAGCATGTGCCCAAGATTATCGATATGCGCCGCTATAAGGTCCTTACCGAAGCTGATTTTTCACCCGAACTGCAGTTGACTTACCGCAACATGGAAAATAATTCCAACCCCTGGGGCATCGGAGCGCATATGCGCGGCGACTGGGCCAAGGAACTGGGAGTCAAGACGCTGGCGGAAGATCCCAACGTTGAATATCTGTTCTACGTCGGCTGCTCCGGTTCTTTCGACGACCGCGGCAAAAAAGTTTCTTCCGCGTTCGCGAAAATCCTGCAGGCGGCGGGCGTGAGCTTCGGCATTCTGGGCAATGAGGAAGGATGCTGCGGCGATTCCGCGATGCGCGGCGGTAATGAATATTTATTCCAGGCGCAGGCGCAGGCCAATATCGAGATAATGAACGGCTATGGCGTGAAAAAAATCATCGCCATCTGCCCGCATGGCTATAACGCGCTGAAAAAAGATTACCCCAATTTCGGCGGCAATTACGAAGTTTATCACCACACGGAAATTATCGCCGACCTATTGGCCAAAGGAAAAATCACCTTAAAACAGCCGCTGGAAGGTTCGTTCACGTATCATGATTCGTGCTTCCTCGGACGGTATAACAATATCTATAAACAACCCCGGCAAATTCTCGGCGCCATCAGCGGCGTAAAGCTGGTGGAAATGGAGCGCAACTCAAACAAGAGTTTCTGCTGCGGCGCCGGCGGCGCGAGAATGTGGATGGAAGAAGAAGGCGAGCGCATCAACAACATGCGCACCGACCAGGCCGCGGCAACCAACGCCTCGACCGTGGCGGTCGCCTGCCCCTTCTGCCTGACCATGTTCTCCGACGGCATCAAAGACAGACAGTTGTCGGAAAAAATGGTTGCCCTGGACATCTCCGAAATCGTTCTCAGGGCCATGGGCATCGAAGAATACAAGGCTCCCGCCGAAACATGCAGAGTCTGATATGATGCTCCAGCATAACTAAAAAAAAGCCCGCCGGAAATTTATCGGCGGGCTTTTTTTATGGAAATTTTAGTAAAAATAAACTAGGTATCTGGAGTAACTAAAAGAAAACGGAGAAACGATAACAAATGGAATACAAAAACATTCTTTTGGCAATTGAAGAAAAAATAGCGACACTTACTTTTAACCGGCCCAAGGTTTTAAACGCCATGAACCTGGAAGTGCTGGGCGAAATTTATGATGCGGTATCAGCCTGCGCTAATAACGATGATGTACGCGCGGTAATTTTTACCGGTGCCGGAGATAAAGCCTTTGTGGCGGGGGCGGATATTGCTCAGATGCAAAACGCCACGTCCGTGGAAATCCTCCAGCTTATGGAGGCGGGACACAAAACCATGCGGCTGATTGAAACCATGCCGAAACCGGCGATTGCCGCGGTAAACGGCTTTGCCCTCGGCGGCGGGACAGAAATAGCGCTCGCCTGCGACATCCGCTTTGCCTCGGAAAAAGCGGTGTTCGGACAGCCGGAAATTCTTATCGGCGTGATTCCCGGCTGGGGCGGCACGCAGCGTCTGCCCAGATTAATCGGCATGGGCCTGGCCAAAGAAATTATCCTGAGCGGCACACAAATAAACGCCCAGCGCGCGTATGAAATCGGTTTAGTCAACAAAGTATTCCCTCCGGAAAAACTTATGGAAGAAGCAAGAAAGTTCGCCGCGAAACTTGCTGCCCTGCCCTCTTTCGCTTTAAAAATGGCGAAAAACGCAATTAATTACGGCTTCGACATGTCTCTGGACAATGCCTCCGCCCTGGAAATCGGCGCCATCGCCCAGTGTTTTGCCACCGAAGACCAGAAAGAAGGCATGAGCGCTTTTCTGGAAAAAAGAAAGCCGAACTTTAAAGGAAGATAGACCAAAGACTGAAGGCGGAGCGCATAGCGCAGAATCCGGCGCGTGCGAGACTAAAGGTTAAATTGGAGGAGTACATTCGTGTCACTGCATCTCAATAAATTAAAATCATTTGCCGGCAGAAAAGGACCGTTACTTCTGATTATCATGGATGGCATCGGCATCGGAAAACCGGACGAAACCAATGCCGTCTGGCTGGCCAAGCCCCCTAACCTCGACCAGCTGTTAAAATCAGATCTGTGCACGCAGCTGAATGCCCACGGTACCGCCGTCGGACTGCCTTCGGATGAAGATATGGGAAACAGCGAAGTGGGGCACAATGCCATCGGGGCCGGCAGAATTTTCGACCAGGGCGCGCGGCTCGTCAACAAAGCGCTCAAAAGCGGAGAAATATTCAAAACAAAAGTATGGGAGAAAATTACCACGCGCGCGCTAAACGGCGGCACGGTTCATTTCATCGGGCTTCTCTCCGACGGCAATGTCCATTCACATATTGAACAGCTCTTCATCATGATTGATAAATGCGCCGAATTGAATTTTCCGAAAGTAAAAATTCATCCCCTTCTGGACGGCAGGGACGTAGGAGAACGTACGGCGTTGGATTATCTTATCCCCACGGAGGAAAAACTAAAAAAAATCTCCAAGAAAAAGAGTCTCGACTACGCTATTGCCTCCGGCGGGGGACGGATGAAAGTCACGATGGACAGATACAATTCCGACTGGAATATCGTCAAGCGCGGCTGGGAGGCTCATGTTCTGGGCCGGGGCAGAATGTTCCGTTCCGCTTCACAGGCCGTGAAAACATTTTACGAGGAAGACCCGAAAGCGACGGATCAATACCTGCCCGAGTTTGTCGTCATCGACAGCACAGGTAAACCCAAAGGCACAATCAAAGACGGAGACGCCGTGATTTTTTTCAATTTCCGGGGTGACCGCGCCATCGAAATATCGCGGGCCTTCACCGAAAAGGATTTTACGGAATTCGACCGCGGGCCGCTGCCGGATATTTTTTACGCGGGCATGATGGAATATGACGGCGACGCCCATATCCCACCCAATTTTCTCGTGCAACCGCCGGCAATTGACCGCGTCGTCACCGAATATCTTTGTGCGGAAAGGATAAAATCTTTTGCCGTTTCCGAAACGCAGAAATACGGACATGTGACGTATTTCTGGAACGGCAACCGCTCCGGCTATATCGATGAACGCCTGGAAAAATACGTGGAGATACCTTCGGATAGAATTGAATTTGATAAAGCGCCGCAGATGAAAGCAAAAGAAATAACAGACACGGCAATTGATTTACTCAAAAGCGGCAATTACAAATTCGGACGGCTTAATTTCCCCAACGGCGATATGGTGGGGCACACGGGAAATATGCAAGCGGCAATTGCGGCGGTGGAGACGGTGGATAAATACTTGGGGGAGCTACTGGCCGTCGTCAAAGAGTTGAAAGGCATTGCCGTTGTCACCGCGGATCACGGCAATGCGGATCAGATGTTCACCATCGACAAAAAAGGCGCAAAGTCCGTAAAGACCGCGCACAGCCTGAATCCGGTACCCTTTATCATCGATGATTCTTTATATCGGGGCGAATACCGGATGGCGGACATTAAAGAAAAAGGCCTGTCCAATATCGCGGCGACGCTTTTGAATCTTCTGGGTTATGAGAAGCCGGAGGATTATGATCCCTCGTTAATAGAATTCGGTGGAACGGGCTCTTGAAATTTTAAGAGCCGGGGAGTTTATTATGCAGGTTTACGGACGGGAATTTCAAGCGGCATCGCTTAACGAGATTCACTACATAATTCTGGAAACAATGAAAAAGATGCCCAAAGGGAAAGTTCTGGATTTCCACGCCGGCACGGGAAGATTATCCTGGATGCTGCATAACGAAGGTTTCGACGTAGCGGCTGCAGATATCGGGACACATTGGTTCTGCAACCCGGAAATTCCAATTGTCAAAGGCGATCTGGACAGCCGTTTCCCGTTCGCGGACGGTTCTTTTGATTATGCCTTCTGCGTCGACGGACCGGAACATGTGGAAAATATGTACCATACTTTCCGTGAATTCAGCCGCATCCTGAAAAGCGGCGGCCTCTTCACCATGAGTTATCCTAACTATTCGAACCTCGAATCCAGACTGCGTAACATTTTTTACGGTGTGCTGGAACCGGTCGAACCTTACGCGGAAACAGACTGTAAAAACAACGGCCATATCAACCGGCCGCCCTACCCGTTGTTGAAAATGGCGCTGGAATATGCGGGTTTTTCCATTGAAAAAATTCAAAGCGAAAAAATAAAGTATAATCAGCTTTTTCTTGCACCGCTGGCAGTAATTATCAGCATCTTCACCTGGATTAAAGGAGAAAAAGGCAAAAAAAAGTACTGGCTTGATGAAACCAATTCCTGGAAAATCCTTATGGGCGGAAACGGACTAATCATCACCGCCAAAAAAATAAGATAAAAAAAGACGGGCGCGTTGGTCAAACGCGCCCCGATATATTTACGAATTCGCTCTTTACATGCGCTCCAGAACAACGGACATGCCCTGCCCGCCGCCGATGCAAAGGGAAGCCATGCCGCGCTTAAGATTTTTCTTTTTCATCTGCATGGCCAGCGTGTAGGTAATACGCGCGCCGGAACAACCGATGGGATGCCCCAAAGATACGCCGCCACCGTTGAGATTGCATTTCTCCATATCAATACCCAATTCCCTGACACAGGCCAGCGCCTGCGAGGCAAAGGCTTCATTAAGTTCAATGAGGTCCATATCTTTCATGGTTAGATTCAATTTTTTGAACAGTTTGCGCGTGGCGGGAATAGGCCCCAGTCCCATGTAGGCCGGGTCCACGCCGCCGCTGGCCCAGCCCCGGATTTTTGCCAACACTTCGAGATTCAGTTCCCTGGCTTTATCCGCGCTCATTACCACGACCGCCGCCGCGCCATCGTTGATGCCGGAAGCATTACCGGCGGTTATCGTGCCGTTTTTTTTAAAGACAGATGGAAGTTTGGCCATTTTTTCCATGGATGTATCCATGGGGCGCTCGTCGACCTTGAATATTTTCGGCTCGCCTTTTTTCTGCGGCACAACAACTTCCACAATTTCATCGGCCACGGCACCGGAAGCGTTGGCCGCCCGCGCCCTTTGATGACTTCTTAGGGAAAACTCATCCTGCTCCTGACGCGATATTTTATACAGCGCGGCGATATTTTCCGCGGTCATGCCCATATGGTAACCGTTGAATATTTCATAAAGACCGTCATAGACCATCAAATCGGTAATCTGCGAATAAGGCATGCTCATGCGGTAACCCCAGCGCGCTTCCGGCACGGCAAACGGCGCGTTGCTCATATTTTCCATCCCTCCGGCGACAATGATTTCCGCCTCCCCCGCCATAATCGCCTGCGCCGCCAGCGCAATGGCTTTAAGCCCCGAGGCGCATACTTTATTCACCGTGTAGGCGTTGGTCTCCTCCGGCAGTCCGGCATAAATACAAGCCTGGCGCGCGACGTTTTGCCCCTGCCCCGCCTGTAAGACATTGCCCATGATGATTTCATCTATGTATACCGGCTTAAGCGACGGCTGATAATCGTAATATTTTTTGTTTATCTCGGTCATTTCAAATTTGCCCAAAGCGTCAGGCCGGCAGCTTTTAATAAAATCGTTTACCGCCGGCCTCAACCCCGCGCGCCGGAGAGATTCTTTAATAACAAGCGCTCCTAAATCGACGGTTTTTACTCCCTTCAACGATCCGCCGAATTCTCCCACCGCGGTTCTAGCACCACTGACAATTACTACTTCTTTCATTTTTTGCTCCTTTATTTTTCATGATAGATTAAATTTTTTCTACAAATTCCACTTCGCGCGGCACCTTGTAGGAGGAGAGGTAAATCCGGCAATATCTAAGTATTTCTTTCTCTTCAACCGCCGCATTTTCTTTCAAAACAATCCGCGCCAAAACAATTTCGCCGCGCATCAAATCTTTTTTGCCCACTACTTCAACCTCGCGCACCGCCGGATGCATGCTCAGAATATCCTCGATTTCCTTGGGATACACATTGAAGCCGCTGGTGATAATCATTCTTTTTTTCAGTCCGGTAAGAAAAACATAATCATCCTCATCCATCCGGCCCAGATCACCGGTGTGCAGCCAGCCGTTTTTGATAACGGTGGCGGTGGCCGTATCATTCTTATAATAACCCGGCATCACATTGTCGCCTCTGACAATCAGCTCCCCTATCCGGCCGCGGGGAAGCTCCTTTCCTTCTTCATCAACAATCTTTATCTCGGTGCCGGGAATGGCCTTGCCGATGGAGCCGGGCTTCTGCGGACGGTCCAGCATGTTGAAAGAGCAGCAGGGAGAGGCTTCCGTCAACCCGTACCCTTCCACAATTTTCGCGCCGAATTTCTCCTCAAAAGGTTTAATAAATTCCGGCGGCATTGCGGCGCCACCGGTTACGCAGACATCTAAAGAACTTACATCAAAATTTGACACTCCTTCATGGAAAAACATTCCCAGATAAAGCCTGGGCACAGCGCAAATGTAACTTATCCTTTCTTTCTGGATAGCACCGAAAAGTCCGTCTATCGTGAATCTGTCCATCATCACCACACTGCAGCCGGTGCGAACGACGTTAATCATATTTACCGTTGCGCCGAAAGAGTGAAACAGCGGAATCAAACAAAGTCCAATATCTTCATGCGTCCTTTTCACCACGGATGATATCAGTGTAGATTGAGAATAAAGATTACGATGCGTAAGAACCGCACCTAACAATTTACCGGTAAGCCCGGAAGTGTAAATTATCATCGCTGGGTCGTCAGGGTTTATTTCTTCGCTGATCTCGGGAAATTTCCCGCCGGCCAAAACCCTTATAAAGAGCGCCTTTTTATCGGGGGAATCTACCAGAATTAAACTTTTGCAGTTGGTAAGTTTATTCCGGATTTCTTCATAACGCTTTCGCACCGTTTCCGTCGTGATTAAAACTTTCGCCTCGCTGTTTTCCAGCAAATAACTCAACTCGTAAGGCGTGGAGGAAGTGTTGAGCGGCACAGCCACCGCTCCCAGTTTTACCGCTGCAAAATAACAGTAAAAAAACTCGGGAATATTGGGCAAAACCAAAGCCACTTTATCGCCTTTGACCACGCCTGCCTGATTTAAAATACCGGCCACGGCGTTGACGGCATGATTAAGCTCAACGTAACTGATTCGTTGATTTTCAAAAATAACGACCGGTCGGTCTCTGTATTTTTCGACAGAATCTTCTAGTAAATCCGCTAAGTTAATGTCTCAAGAACCTCCGCACAAGTTAGGTCGTTTTTTAGCAAAAAACATCCTCTTTTTCAACAATATAATCAGGCCTTGTAACTTACTTAAATTATTGAAAGGAGGGGCGTTTGCGGCAAATTTTACAAAATTTGCACTGTCAAACAACAATACTATCTTCCATTGTTTGCAAGGCGTCAATGACTTTGTCCGCGGATAAATTATCCAGGCACCTGCTGATACCGCGTCCATCACAGCCTTTCTGGTAGCAGGGGGAACAAGACATGTCCGTCGAAACAACGTGATTTCGGGGGGCAGGCAAAACCCAATCACGCCAATCAGTCGGCCCGTAAACAGTCAGATTCCGCGTACCCACGGCAGCCGCTACATGGGGAGGGGCACTGTCCACGCCCATGTGCAGCTTGCTCATCTTGAGCAGCGCCGCCAGCTCCCGTAAATTCGTTCTTCCCGTCAGATTAATCATCGGAGAAGCAGCACCCGCAATTAATTTTTCCGCACGACTTTGTTCTTCTTTTGAACCCACAATAATTGCGGGCATTCGATATTGATGCCAGACAAATAACGCCACTTCGCGCCATTTATCCATTCCCCATTCCTTGTAAGACCAACGCGAAAAAGGGCTGATGCTCACCCAAAAAGAACCGGGCGCCACTCCATGGGCGGCTAATAATTCCACTGCCTTTTTACGCGTTTCTTCAACGACAATAATCTGAGGCATATAAGTGATTTCTTTTATACCAAAGCCACGGACAATGCGCAAAGATTGTTCGGCGGCGCCGTAGAACCTTTCCCGTGGCGGCGCCTCCTGCAGCAAGTGAGTAAACGCTTTGTCGCGCCAGAACCTGCCCGGATAATGCAGGGCGCATTTCATCTTTGCTCCGGAAATAAAAGTCACCACCGTTCCCCGGTCATCGGCGCGCAGATCGAAGAGTAAATCAAATCTTTCCCGCCTTATATGCAGCATCAATTTCACTTGCTGCCAGATATCGCTTATCTGAAAAACCTTACTTATAGATGGGTCATCCAGAAGAAAATCACCATATGGCTTCCTGGTTACAACAGAAAGCAGGGCTTCCGGAAAAGAGGCTTTTAGCGCCCTAAACGTGGGAATGGACCAGATAACATCACCAATATCTCCCAATTGTATGATTAAAATACTTTGGGGAGAAATATACAGTTTATGTTCGGGGGCAATCAACATTTATAAAACTGATTTATTCTGATACGGAACGTATTCTTCAACAATCCGCTGAAGTTTCACTTTTATTTCTTTCGCATCGTGTTGCTCCGCCGCCTTAACCAAGCCATCAATTTTTTTATTCAGTTCTTCCTTGGCTCGCGGAAAATCTCCTGAACCGTTAAATAAATGATTGGAGCGAAGAACCATGACTTTTTCGTGACCGGTGGGTAAAATATTTTCTCCTTCGGAAATAAGTTCTTCATACAACTTTTCACCATCACGTAAACCGGTATAAATAATCTTTATGTCGGTGTCCGGCTGCCGGCCGGAAAGACGAATCAGGTCGCGCGCCATATCAGCGATTTTAATCGGCGTTCCTATGCGCAAAACAAAAACTTCTCCGCCCCTGCCCATGGATCCTGCCTGCAAAATCATCTGCGCCGCCTCGGGAATCGTCATAAAATAGCGATTAATCTCGGGGTGGGTGACTGTCACCGGCCCCCCTCTTTCAATCTGGCGGCGGAACAACGGAACAACCGATCCGGAAGAACCAATGACATTGCCGAAGCGCACCGCCATCAGGTGCGTGCCGTTGCCACACAATGACTGCATGATTAATTCCGTCACTCTTTTACTCGCGCCCATCACATTTGTCGGGCGCACCGCCTTATCCGTCGATACCAGCACAAATTTCTCCACGCCGTGTTTAACAGACGTCTCCATGACAACGCGACTGCCGATGACATTATTAAAAACGGCCTCCCACGGATTTTTTTCCAGCATCGGAACATGTTTGTAGGCGGCGGCATGAAAAACCACTTCCGGTTTATACTTGCTGAAAATATCATCCATTAATTTCTCATCCTGAACAAGCCCCAAAATCGCCCGGCAATTACCGAAGGACCTTTCATCCTGTATCTCCATCTGAATGTGAAACAAATTCGCCTCACTGGCATCAAGCATCACAAGAAAACGAGGCTCGTATTTAACAACCTGCCGGCACAATTCCGAACCGATAGAACCGCCGCAGCCCGTAATCAAAACAGTCCTGTTGGCAAGAAAATCATGAATACCGCCAACATCCAGATTTATCTCCGGACGACCCAAAATATCCTCGTATCTAATGTCCCGCAAAGCTTTTACGCCAACACGTCCATCAATAAGCTCGCTTAGTGAAGGCAATACTTTATACGACATTTTGCACGCCATACAGGCATCGACGATATTTCTTAACTGTGAACCTGTTGCTGAAGGAATAGCTATAAATAATTCCGTTACCTTGTTTTTTCTTGTTATATGGGCAATATCCGCGACGCTTCCCAACACGCGCACACCATGAATCGACCAGCCGTGTTTTTGCGGATTATCATCAATAAGCCCCACCACTTTATATTGTAATTGATAATTATTCAAAAGCTCCCGCAAAAGCTTTTCACCGGCATCGCCAGCTCCGATAACCAAAATGTTTTTACGGTCATGATAAGAAATACCGTTTTGCAAAGTTTTCCCGCGCAGGTAATAATTGCGGATGCCGAATCGCAATCCGCCTGTAAGTATAAACGTCAAAACTCCATCAATAACAAAAACAGAGCGGGAATATCCTTCAAAACGGCTCACATAAAGAATAACGGCCAGTATCAACAAAGACGACAAAAAACAGGCCCTTACCAGTTGCCACATATCCACCAAACCCGTGTAGCGCCACATGCCCCGGTAGAGGTCAAAATAAAAAAAGATTAAACTTTTGAGAGGAACAACCCATAGCAGTAAAAATTTGACTTTTTCAACCCATTTAAAGGCAACAAGAGAAAGCTCAAAACGCAGCAGATGGGCGCCGATCAACGCAATGACAAAAATCAGCACGTCGCACAAAACCATGAAATAAAAATGAGGGTTTTTAAGCTGAGGATTTAGTGTCATGCTTGTTTACACGTCTCCTGTGCCGAATGCCCTTAATTTTCCTGAGCAAAACAGTTTCTAACACTTATATCATACAACACTGTTTCGGAAATTAAAATATATTATCACGTTGAAAACCAACCGATTATTTCTTCGGCTCTGAAATCACTTTGCGTTTCAGCAAAAATGCCTCCAGTTTATTAACGCATTCATCCACGGATGATTCCCGTGTATCAATTACTATTTCCGGTTGCTCAGGTTCTTCGTAGGGCGAATCAATTCCAGTAAACCCGGGGATTATGCCGCTCCGTGCTTTCTCGTATAATCCGTTCGGGTCACGCCTTTGGCATTCATCGAGGGAGCATTTAACATATATTTCTACGAATCTACCCGGCGCCAACAAACTTTTTACAAAATTACGGTCCGCTCTAAACGGTGAAATAAACGTGCATAAAACAATGCTACCGTGCTCAAAAAACAGCTTTGCCGTTTCACCCGCCCGGCGGATGTTTTCTTTTCTGTCTGCAGGCGAAAAAGCCAGGTCCGAACATAAGCCATGGCGGATGATATCGCCGTCAAGCATCGCCGTTTTACAGCCGCGCTCAAATAAACGACGCTCGAGAGCCATAGCAATGGTTGATTTCCCCGCTCCGGAAAGGCCCGTGAACCAAAGTACCACAGCCTTATGCCCGTTTTTCTGTTCCCGCTGGGCGAGTCCGATATGAGACTCACGCCAAACTGTGTGCGGCGATTTCTTTTGTTTCACGATCGCATCCGCAACGGGAGCAAGATAATCTTCCATATGCCTGGCGGCATCACGAATCATACCTGCAGCAACGGTCCTGTCGGTCAGCGGGTCAATCAAAATAAACCTGCCCGTGGCATGGTTTATTTTATAGGGATCAAAAAACACCGGCGTGGCAAGCGTTATTTCCACACGGCCGATATCGTTTAACGAAAACATGTCAACATTGTCGCGGTGCAGCGTATTCACATCAATCCTGTACACGATGCTTTTTATAACCGCGCGCACCGACCTTGTCGTGTGTTTCATGATAAACGAAGTACCCGTTTTCATGGGATTATCATCCATCCAGCAAATTATCGCTTCAAGTTTTGTTTCAATCTGCGGCAGGTTTTTCCGGCGAACAATCATATCGCCACGGCTGACATCGACTTCATCATTCAGGGTAAGAACCACCGACTGCGGCGCGAAAGCCTCCTTAAGCTCGCCGTCATAAGTAACGATAGATTTAACGGAAGTTGTTTGACCGGACGGTAGTACGACAACCTCTTCTGAAGGAGTGATCGTGCCCGAAACAATTTTTCCGGCAAACCCGCGAAAGTCAGCATTCGGCCTGACGACATACTGCACGGGAAAGCGAAAATCCACCAAGTTTCTGTCCGCGGTGATGTTCAGATTTTCGAGATTATGAAGAAGCGTTGTTCCTTCATACCAAGACATTTTTTTGCTTTTAGAAACGACATTATCCCCTTTCAACGCAGAAACGGGTATGTAAACGATGTCGTGAATATCAAGTTTCTGTGAAAATTCTTCATAATCGCTGACAATACGCGAAAAAACATCCTGAGAATAATCGACCAAATCCATCTTATTTACGGCGACAATCAAATGCGGGATTTGCAATAACGAAATCAAAAAACCGTGCCTTTTGGATTGTGTCAAAACACCGTTGCGTGCGTCGATGAGAATAACGGCGCAATCCGCCTTGGAAGCGCCCGTCACCATGTTTCTGGTATATTGCACGTGCCCTGGCGAATCGGTAATTATATACTTTCTTTTTTCCGTCTCGAAATAACGGTAAGCCACATCAATGGTTATCCCCTGTTCGCGTTCCGCGGCCAAACCATCCAGAAGGTAGGCCAAATCAACTTCCTTGAAGCCTCTTTTCTTGGACGTTTTTTTTATCGCTTCATACTGATCTTCATAAATGGATTTCGTTTCATACAACAACCTGCCGATCAGCGTGGACTTGCCGTCGTCCACACTTCCTGTCGTAACAAAACGCAATAGAGATTTTTCGCCGGATTGCATCAGAAATATCCTTCTTTCTTTTTTTGTTCCATGGAGCTGTCGCTGGTCAAATCGATAACGCGGTTTTCCCGTTCCGATTTTTTAGCAGCATGCACTTCCGCGATGATTTCGTCATGCGTCTTTGCCTTAGAAGCAATTGCCCCTGTGCAGGGGATACAGCCAAGAGAACGAAAACGACATGTCATCACTTTTGTTTTTTGATCCGCAAATCTCTTTCGCGTTTCCTCGTCACCCACCGAGCAGGACGATAAAGGGATGAGGATACCGTCACGGATAATCACCTCGCGATCGGAGGCAAAGTAAATCGGCACAACGGGAATTTGTTCGAGTTTTATATATTGCCAGATATCTTTCTCTGTCCAGTTGCTGAGTGGAAAAACCCGCATGGTTTCTCCTTCGTTAAGACGCGTGTTATATATATCCCACAGCTCAGGGCGCTGATTTTTGGGGTCCCACTGGCCAAATAAATTACGCAGGGAAAACACCCTTTCTTTGGCGCGGGATTTTTCTTCTTCCCTTCTGGCGCCGATGGCGGCGTCAAACCCATGCTTGCGCACGGCATCCAGAAGCGCGCCCGTCTTTAAATAAGAGCAACATTTATCCACACCCATTTTTAGCGGATGACACCCCCGGGCAATCCATTCCTCATTTCTTTCCACAATGAGCGTTGCGCCAATTTTCCGGCAAAATTCATCCCGGAACTGATACATTTCCGGAAATTTATAACCGGTATCAATATGCATCAGAGGAAAAGGGAATTTTCCGGGATAAAATGCTTTTTGAGCCAGCCTGACCATCACGCTGGAATCCTTCCCCACGGAATAAAGCATCACCGGATTTTTAAACTCCGCCGCCACTTCGCGCAGAATATCAATTGACTCCGCTTCGAGCTGACGTAAATAAGATAGGGAAAATGAATTCATGTTAACTAATTTCTCCGGTAATATAATCTTTTGTTTTTTTATCGCGCGGCTCAGTGAAAAATTGGCTGGCCAACTCATGCTCGACAAGATCACCCATGTAAAGAAAAATTATATAATCCGCCAGTCTCCTGGCCTGGCGAAGAATATGAGTAACGAAAATAATCGTATAGTTCTGCTTCAGAATTTTAAACTGCGTTTCCACAAGTTTTGCGGAAATTGGATCAAGGGCTGAAGTCGGTTCATCGGCAAGAATAATTTCAGGTTCAACAGAAAGAACTCGCGCCAGAGCCAAGCGTTGCTGTTGGCCTATCGATAATTTTGCCGCCGGAGCGTGCAGCCTGTCTTTCACCTCTTCCCAAAGACCGGCCAGGCTAAGGTAATATTCTACGAGCAAATCCATCTCACGTTTTTTTTCCTTTCGCCCCCCTCCCTCTTTGGAGAAGGCGGAAACGGTTTTAGCGATATCCAACCCATGGATTCGCGGGCCAAAGGCGACATTCTCATAAATGGACATGGGCAGCGGATAAGGGTGCTGGGGCAGGAAACCGACCTTTTTTCTCAGACAGGTCACATCCGTCTCGGCATGATAAATGCTGGTTCCGTCAATGTAGATATCACCGGACACGGCAACGTCTTCGTTTAATTCCAGAAGTCTATTCATGCTCTTGAGCAACGTTGTTTTTCCGCAACCGGACGGGCCAATGACGGCAATAATCTGACGTTCGGGAATTTCCAGACTGATATTTTTAAGAACTTCATGATTACCATACGAAACGGACAATTGTTTTACTTTTATCTTGGACATAACTCCTTATCTCACTATATTTTTTGAAAACCGCCAGCCTAACAGCCGGGCAATCACATTTATAACCATTACAATAAAAAGCAAAATTAATGCCGCCGCGAAAGCCCTGGCCTGCACTTCCGGCACCGGCGTCCCCACCTGAAAGAATACGGCCAGCGGCAGAGAAGCGACCGGATCCAGCAAGGAAGAAGGAATCTCATCCGTATAGCCGGCAGTAAAAAGAATGGACGCGGCATCACCGATGCCACGTCCAAAAGCAAGAATAATTGCGGTAAAAATCCCGGGCAGCGCCTGTTTGAGCACAACGGCGAAAGTCGTTTCCATCCTTGTCGTTCCCAAAGCATAAGCCATCTCTTTCAACTCAAAAGGCACCAAACGGATTGTTTCATCCATGGCGCGGGTCATAATCGGGATCATGAGCAAAGTCAAGACGATTATTCCCCCCAGAAGAGAAGCCCGCAGCCCCAAAAAAACCATCACGACAAAGCCAAAGGCGCCGTAAACAATCGACGGTGTGCCCCAGAGAATATCAAGAATCAAGCGGGTAAAA
>Ga0116174_10002845_pt1 | contig 14607 bp, 6 predicted proteins | sample AD_UKC087_MetaG_FD_89801 | JGI IMG/M metagenome (GOLD analysis project Ga0116174, IMG submission 89801) | Active sludge microbial communities of municipal wastewater-treating anaerobic digesters from USA - AD_UKC087_MetaG | ecosystem: Engineered > Bioreactor > Anaerobic > Digestate | place: USA...
ATCCTGTCGGCCCCGGTCGCTGCGTTGGCAGCATTGGCGCGGGCAACGCCCGTACTCCATTGACGATGCAAGAAGCAAACCGCCCGACGTCAGGGCCGGAGTTCACCATTTAAACGACCGGGGACGGGCACGGTGCCTGCCGGCAGGGAGAATGGCCATGAGAAACACAGACATCATTCAGGGCATCGCGATCACGACGGGAAAGGCGGTATTCAAGGGCGCGCTGGTGCCGATGCTGCTGCTGGCGGTCGTCGCGGCGCCTGACGGCGCGCTGGCCAGGGGTCGAGGACGCGTGGTCACGAATCTCGAGGTCGCGGCCACCGTGGACCGTGAAAACGTCGAGGGACGTTCCTGGAGGGCCAACTCCGATGCGTGCGGATCGGTGGTGATAGCGTCGAACTGCGACGGCTTCAGCACCTACAACTACCTGACCGGGACCCCCCATCTGTTCATGAAGGACGTGTGCGGATGGGTGGACGGCGAGTTGCTGTTCAGGTTCACTCCCGCCAGCGTCGACAACCGCTCGTGGTACGCGGGAAAACAGATCGTCAAGATAAACACCGACGGCGACGGCGGAAAATGCGTCTACTCGATCGCATTCAATCATGTGCTGGTGACACCGCCCTTCGACATGTTCGGAAGGCGGATCATCTCGCGCGATATCCTGGGGTTCTCGGCGGTGGTAGAGGTCGAACACACCTACGACACGGGCCGCGGATTTTACCGCGACAGGGATGGCGACCGAGGCGACCGTTGGGATTATGACCGCCGTCCCGAACGGCCCATCCGGCCGGATGACCGCCGGTACGTCAAGCCTGGCGCGTCACACCTGGTCCGTCGAGCACGCTGACCCCACCCGACACCCTCTTGACATCGATCCTGACAGGAATCGCCGTCTTCAGCGCCTCGACGTGTGAGATCACTCCGATCAACTTGCCGTGACGCTGAATGTCGGCCAGCGTGTTGACCGCCGTATTCAAGGACTCGTCGTCCAGCGAACCGAACCCCTCGTCCATGAACAGCGAATCGATTCGAATCTGCTGGCTGGCCAGGCCAGCCAGACCAAGCGCCAGCGCCAGGCTGACGATGAACGTCTCGCCGCCGGACAGGTTCATCACCGTGCGCGATTCGCCCCCCTGCCAGGCATCGTACACATCCAGGTTCAAACAGGGATTGCCTTCCCTGTCTTTGCTGACCACCAGCCGGTATCGGTCGGTCATCAACCCGAGGTGTTGATTCGCAAGCGCCACCAACGACCTGAACGTGATGATCTGGACATAGACGCGATAGGACTTGCCGTCCGCACTGCCGATCATGCGATCCAGTTGTGCCCAGTCCTCGAGGTCCTGCTGCAGCTTCTGAAGTTGGGCCACCTCGACCGCGCGGCTGTCGCGGGCCTTGCGGTCGGCCTCGAGTCCAGCCTGGATGGCGCCAAGTTCCTGATTCAGGTCATCGATACTTTTCTGAACCACCGCCACCTGGTCGAGCAACTCCTGCAACGGCTTGTCGGTGAGCTCCTTCGCGCGTTGCTCGGCCAGCATCGACTGGTTCTGATCGATGCGACCGGTCAAATTGTCGCGGGCCTTGTCCAGCGATTCCTGGGCGCGCTGAAGCTCCGCGACCCGGGCATCTTCACGCCGCGCGGCCAAAAAAGCCTCGCGACTGGCGAATTCCCTGCCGGTCAGAGCGATATCGAATGCAGCTTCCGCCGCCGCCAAATCCTTTGCTGCCCTGTCTATCCTAGCCTGCGTCTCGTTCTGCTGACGTCCGTTCGAGGCAAGGCTGGCAGTGGCACCCTGCAAGGTATCCTCGGCCCTTTTCAAATCGGAGCGGGCCTTTTCGACCGCCTCTTCCAGGGTGCGCCTGAACTGGTCCGGGTCGTGATCGCCCAGTTCCAGCCGCCGCTGCTCCAGCAGGGCCGCCATTTCTTTTCGCAGCAACTCCAGCTTGTCAGACAGTTCGTCGATCTCGACTTTTCCTTCGGAGAGTTGTCTTTCGCGCTGCCCGATTTCCGCACCCGCTGCCGACATTTCCTTTTCAATACGGGTGGCGTCGGTGCCCCACTCCTGCCAATGAACACGACGCTCTTCCAGGCTTTTCAGCACCGCGGCCGCGTCTTCGAGCATTTCGGCAGTGACACCCCAGTCCGCGACATCGTTTTGCAGACTGGCACGATCCTGATCACGTTTCAGTTCGATCTCGACGCGCTGTTTGTCCAGAAGCCTGACATTTTCAGCAGCGGCAGTGTGCAGCGACGAGCTTTTTTCCACCGCAATATTCGCATCGGACAGTTCCGTCGCCGCGGAATCCAGCGCCGTCTGCGCACCTGTCGCCAGGACCTGCAGATCCGCGGCGCCTCCGGCAACCTTCCGGCACGCGTCGAGCGCCAGGTCGTTTTCCTGGACCAGACGTCCGACTGTCGCAGCGACTTCGGTATCCGCGGCATCGAACCCGCACTTCTGCGCGGCCGCGACCAGCCGTTGTTCCAGATCCGCCAGTTCCCTGGTTGCGTTGTCACGCTGGGTCACGTTCGCCTGCAGTTTCCCCTGCGCCGTGCCAAGCTGCTGGTTAAGCAGAGTCAGCCTGGACGACACCTGAAGCCGTTCGGCCTCGGTGGACTTGATCTCGTCGGCGGTTTCATCGGGAGGAGGCAGACCCTTCAACCTGAATGGATGATCAAGCGAACCGCAAAGCGGGCATTGGTGCCCGGATTCCAGCTCTGCGCGCAGTTTTTCCAGATCGGCCACCTGACCACTGAATCTCTGGCGCTCGCGCAACAGGACCAGCTTGTCCGACAGCGCCTTGTCAATCTGTTCCTGCGCGCCGATCCTGTCCGACAGTTCGCCGATCGCTCGATTCATCTGCAGATCGGACTGGTCGATGTCCCGTGTCCTGCCCCTGCGCTGTCCGATCGCATCGATCGTATCAAGTGCCGCGCCGAGTTCCGCTCCACGTTTCGTCAACGAAGCCAGACGTGTCGTCCACCAGCCGGCATCGTGACCGTCCAGCAAACCGGCCAGTTCGAGTCCGATCCGATCACGGCTGTCACGCGCCCGTTTTTCCGCCGTTTCCGCCCTTTCCAGTCTGGCCTTAGCCTTGTCCAGAGCTACTGAATATTGATCCGCCTGCGTCGCCGCCTTTTGAAGATCGGACTGAACCCCGACCAGGCCTTCCGAAAGCTGTGAAAGTCTTTCAAGGCGGTCACGGACAAGGGCCAGGCCGGACTCAAGGCTCTGATCACCTGCGTGCTGACTGATCAAATCACGGATCGCTTTCAACTGGTCAGCCCGATCCGTCTGCTGACGGAGGGCCTCGGCGTTTTGATCGGCCAGATTCGCGTGTGCCTTTTTCTTGTTGTCCAGTTGCTGAGAATCGGTTTCCAGGCGCCGCTGATCCTGCGCGATCAAGGTGTCCAGTTCGCGCGCCTTGTCGATTCTGGGAACAGCCTGGACCTGGTCGGTCTGCGCCTTCTTGAGAGCGACGTCCGAGGCATCCCGCGCCACAGTGGCCAGCTCAACCGCATCGCGAAGCCCGGGCAAGGCATCCTGCAGAGCCTTCAGGTCAACACCGGCGTCGTCCAGCGCCTTCCGCCTTTCGTCAACCAGCCGCCAGTCCGGGTCGATCGCGCGGGCCTGCAGCGCCTGCCGCAACTCCAGCCGCATCGGCTCGGATTCGGTCTTTTGCCTGTCCAATTCCTGCTGTTCGGCCTGCAGGCTGTTCGCCAGATCCTGCAATTTTTCGATCAGCTTCAACCAGCCGATTGCCTGGTCAAGACGATCCTTCTCCTGATGGTACGGACGGAGTTCGCCGTTCAGTTCGGCCAGACGGGTTTTGAATTGTTCGATCTGCGCGTCGTCGAGGATGCTGATGCCTTCCAGCCTGGCCTTCACAAGCTTCACTTCGCCCGCTGCCAGACTGGTCAGTTCATGAACCTTTTTCGAAATCCGGGTGTAGATCCCGGTTCCCGTGATCTGTTCCAGCAGGGCGGCTCGATCGTTCTCATTCGCCTTCAGGAAATCGGCGAAACTGTTCTGGGCCAGCATCACGGACTGACGGAAACGTTCAAACGAGAGTCCGGTCAGTTCCTCGACGCGTTTCGCGCCTTCGGCCGGCGTGGTCGTCAGTGCGTTGCCGGTGTCGAGGTCAACTACCTTGTGAAAGTACTGGCGATAGGGGTTTTTCGCGCCGACCTTGGACATCTCCTGTGACCAGGAGGCCCGAAATCGCTTGCCGGCGGAGGTCTTGAACTCGACCGAAGCCAGGCATTCGCGGCACCCTTTGGTCATGACCTCGTTGCCGTTTCCAACGGTGCCGACCACGCCCAGCCTGGGAGTCTCGCCGTAGAGCGCCAGGCAGATCGCGTCCAGGATCGTCGTCTTGCCCGAACCGGTCGGCCCGGTGATCACGAAAAGGCCCGATTGAACGAATTCGGGATCACGGAAATCGATCGTCCAGTCGCCTTTGATCGAATTGAGATTTCTGATTCGAACCTGAAGGATCTTCATCTGGCACCCCCTTCGGCGCCCGTCACACCAGCGACATCATCGGGAGACTGAAGGGAATGAACTACCCTTTCGTGCAAAAGGATCAGCTTCGCCTTCTGTTCATCGGTCAGGGTTTCCGCATCCAGCCGAAGCTGAAATATCCGCTCGGGGGAGTACTGTTCAAGTGGCTCGGCGGCCTGGTCGGCCTGAATCACCGCCCTGGCGCGGTACTTGTCGCCGATGCGCAACACGTCCACCACCCCGCCTTCGACCGCCTCGGACACCTTTCCGCGCAGGTCGACCTCGGGGGCTTCGCCAACATATCGGACGTCGGCCCAGACCGGCTCGCCGGCCTGATCGAGCGCCTTCAATCCGTCAACGATTGACTGGATGTCGGGTTCGGAGATGACCGCCATATGATGCCAGACGGGAACCTGGACGTGCTGAACCGTCGCCGGGGTTCCCGATGGACCAACAAAATCGACCAGATAGACGAACTTGTTTTCGCCCGCCTCGTCGAAGCCGAGTTGAAGGGGCGACCCGGAATAACGGATGGTCTGATCGTTGCGGATGCGCTGGGCCTTGTGCAGGTGGCCCAGCGCGACGTAGTCGGCGTTTCCGGGGAAGATGGAATCCGAAACCGCGCCCAGATTGCCGACATACAGGCGCCTTTCGCCTTCGGCCGTCAGATAGCCTTCAACGAAAAGGTGGCCCGTCAGCACGACCGGCGGTGACCCGGCGACCGTTTCCGCCCCGTGTCGCTCGGCCAGTTCCGCGTGTACGACGTCGATACGCCCACGCACGCCTTCGTAGTAGTCGGCGATGCCCTGCGCGATGCGGTCCAGCGCCATCGATGGAGTCTCGCCGGCGACTGACCGTGACACATCGGCCTCGCGCAGAAACGGGACGGCGCCGACTATCAGTTCGGGCAAACCCGCCTGGTCGCGCAGAACCAGCACCTGATCGTCTATCGACTCGGATACCCCGCCGACGACATGCACGTTCAGAAACTTCAGAACCGGACTCCAGGCGTTCAGCAGGGAGAATGAATCATGGTTGCCGCCGATCGCCACCACATGGCGGCAACCGGTGTCACGCAATGACACCAGGAAATCAAGCCACGCACCCTGCACGCCCGTGGCCGGAATGGCCGTGTCGAAAATGTCGCCGGCCACGACAAGCGCGTCGACCGACTGATCGGCGATAAGGTCATGAAGCCATTCAAGAAAAAACAACTGCTCGTCCAGGCGCGACTTTGTGTGAAGGCGCGCGCCCAGATGCCAGTCCGATGTGTGCAGTATTCTCATTGGTTATCCTTCAGGCCAGTCACTGGTTCCATTGCCATCATGCAGCCAAGGATAACCCGACCAGCGGCGGGATCCATGCCGCGAATTCAAAAAGTTCCGCTTTCGGCGCGAACACGAATCAACTCCGGGCGGCTGGGAATTCATTTTCGGGGTTGCGGGTTGTAGACTTGGCGACGGGATTCCACCCACCGGAGGTTTTGATGTCCCGCAACAGGAATCGGATTATCGGAACCGCGCCATTCGCTGGCGCTTTGATACTTGTGATTGCGGCCGTGTCGGGGTGCGACGACGGCCCCGACGTTCCCGTGTGCGAGCCTGTGTGCGCCGCCGGGCAGGAGTGCGGCGGAGACGGCTGCGGCGGCACCTGTGGCGATTTCGACGGGGGCTGCCCCGATGGTCTGGCGTGCGACGGCGCCGCCTGCATCGAGAACCCGTGCCCGCAGGGATTCGCGCTGATCCCGGCCTGGACGTTTGAGATGGGCTCGCCGGAAAACGAACCGGGACGCGTGACGGGCGGCGGCGACGAGACGCTGCACAAAGTGACCATCTCGAAGCCCTTCTGCATGGCGAAGACCGAGGTCACGAACGGGATGTGGCAGCAGGTGACCGGCACGACGCCATCGTATTTCGCGGCGGCTGGCGACGATCTGCCCGTGCAGAACATAAGCTGGTATGACGCAATAAAATTCCTGAACATGAAGTCGACCGCGGACGGTCTGACGCCGTGCTACGAGACGACCGGCGAACAGGGCACTCACGGCGGCGGGTGCGTTCAGGGCCAGATTCAGTGCGCCGGGGACTTCCAGTTCGAAAGCGTGACGCGGGTGCCCGGATGCACCGGGTACAGGCTGCCGACCGACGCCGAGTGGGAACTGGCCGCGCGTGCCGGACACGACACCGACCCCGCTTCGTTCCAGGCGGGCCAGGCGCAGACCGGTTTGCAGTGCCAGGTGCCCAACGACCGGCTCGACGGCGTCGCGTGGTTCTGTGGAAACGCCGGCGCGACGTATGAGCAGGCGTACGACTGCCACTTCTGGAGCCCTCTTGAAACGTGCGGGCCACAGCCGGTCGGTGGCAAGACCGCGAATGAATGGGGCCTGCACGACATGCTCGGAAACGTTTTCGAGTTCTGCCAGGACCACTACTGGTGGTACAAGCCCGACCACCAGACCGACCCGGTGCTGGACGACCCGAACGGTTACAACCGCGTCATCAGGGGCGGTTCGTGGTCGGCGGCGGCGGCCTTCGCGCGGGTGGCTTCTCGAACCGCGACGAATCCAGTCGACCGTGGCGACATGGGCATCCGCATGGTGATTGACGTGCCCGGGACGCAGGACACGAATTCGGCGCTTCTGGTGGCGCGCGACTTCAGGGCCGCCAAAATGGCACCGCTACCCGATGAAGAAGGCACCGGCGTCTACGACGAGGAACAGGATGTCATCTACGCCGGACCGACCTACCGGGTCGTGTCGTTCAACCTGATGTGCAGCGTGTGCGGCGGCGGTTACGACTCATGGGAAGATCGCCTGGTTTATTTCGGCGAGATGTTCGACTCCATCGACGCGGACCTGATAGGTCTTCAGGAAACTGTGTTCGACTTCGAAGTCGATCAGATCCTGGCCGAACTGCCCGGTTACGCGGCATCGTTCTACCGGGGCGACGGCGCGGACAATTTCCCATACCCGGACGCCACCGTCCTGTACCGGACCGACCGATTCGACCTGGTCGAATCCGGCGAATACTGGCTTAGTCCGACGCCGGACGTTCCGTGGTCGAAGGGATACTCCGAGGGTCAGACGATCCCGCGCGTGGTTGCCTGGGTCAGGCTGTACGACAAGCAGTATTTTCAGGACGTCTACTTCGCGACCACACACTACGACTCGACCCATCCGCACCAGGAATACAGCGCCCCACAGTTCATTTCCCAGACCGCCGTCTGGGCCTCCGAGGCCCCGGTGATACTGACCGGCGACTTCAATACCGAACCGCGCGACCCGGCGTTCAACATAATGACGAACGGCGTCGACGCCACCGGATTCAAGCTCGACGACGTCTTCGCCCAGGTCGGCAACTACTGGAACCGGGACTTCAACACGGACACCCCGCCCGCATATGACCCCGTCTCCAGAATCGACCACATCTTCACGGCCGGTGCCACGTTCAAGACTAAGTTCTGGTGGGTGGATCTGCGAAAGTTCGGACCCGACACGCTGTATCCGTCAGATCATCGCCTGATATGGGCCGAGATCACACAGACCGAAGGTTACTGACAACGGACGCGGCACTGTCACTCCGACAGCAGCTTCAGATACTTCTGCGCGATGGGATCGTCAGGATTCAAGGTCTGCATCTCGCGGAACAGGCTGGCCGCCAAATCCCGGTTTCCCGCGCTGAAATGCGCGATCGCCAGGTTTTTCAAGAAGAACTGCCGATTGCCAAGCTGCTCGATGCACTTCTCGTAAACGGCGGCGGCCCTGGCGGGCTCGTTCAGATCCCTGTACATCCAGGCGTTGCCCATGTTCCGGCAGACCTGGGGACTGTCCGGGTAGTCGACCATCACGCGCTGCCACAGATGGACGCCGTCGCGGTAGACCTTTTCCTGGTGATGGGCGGAATAACCCAGTGCGCCCAGGCCGACCAGAACCAGAACGGCGACCAGATTCTTGAAAGGGAACCGCAGCCGGGCCACGAAGGGCGCCAGCGCCGCGCCAAGCGCCAGTACCAGACCGGCAAGGGTCAGATAGACGTAACTGTTCGCGTACTGACGGGACAGCGGAATCAGGCCGGACTGCGGCGCGTAAGCCAGCACCGCAAGCGCCAGACCGATAAAAGCGGGACTGCGCCTGATAAACGCAAAAACGGTCAAGGCCAGCAGCGCCAGGATCACGACACCACCCACCACCAGAATCCACGTGGCCGGTCCCGCGACCGGATCCAGGTACTTGGGACTGAGGTCGACAGGCCACGCGAGGATCCTGGCATGCCATCCGGCACCGGCCAGCAGCCGGATCAGCCAGTTGTCACCGGAGAGCGACGAGCCGTCGAGGGCGCCCATCCCCTTTTCCATGCGCCAGGCCACGACAGCCAGCCCCGCGTTGACGGCCAGCAGCACCAGCCACATGGCCGGAGCGGGCCACCGACGGAAGGGACGCGGGCGCTCGCGGTTACGGTCCGGGGTCTCGGGACGGCGCACCAGGTCAAGCACCAGGATCAAAATCGGCACCAGAAGGGCGGACGGCTTGGACAGAGATGCCAGCAGGCCCAGGACGAAAGCGGGCAACCTGGCCCTGATACGACGGTCGCGGACTGGAATCGCCATGAACGCCGACAGGGACAGCAGCGAAAACAGCGCGGCAAGCACGTCCTTGCGCCCGGAGATCCAGGCCACCGGCTCGGTGACCGCTGGATGTATGGCGAACAGCAGCGTCACTCCGGCGGCGAGCCAGGTTCCGCAACCCAGCCGCATCGCGGCCAGGAAAAGCGTCACGCACACAAGCAGATGAAGCAGCAGGTTCGTGACGTGGTAATGCGACGGATTCAGACCGGCGACCTGATGGTCAAGGATGTACGAAAAAACGGTGACGGGAACCGGATAACCCAGATAGGGCGTCATCAGATGGTCGCGCACGGAAACGGAGCCTGGATCGGTGACCGCCCGGTTGGCGGCCACATGCAGGTCGTCGTCCCAATTCACAAACGAAAAACCGGCCACCTGCCCGTGTACCAGCGCGCACGCTGTCACCACCAGCATCATCCCGACCAGGATGTTCCAGATTCTCTTCATTGACCCCTCACGAGGTATCCGTGAACCATTTTCACCGATTATATACGACCGTGGCCCCGTTGGATCGCCAATTCCCCGGCCAGACCCGGCGGGGAGCGGTCAATCATTCCTGTTAACGGATCCGGCGTCGTGACTTATCATTACCGCGCCTGTTCCAAGGGGGGAAGCGCATGGGATACGTTCCGGTAACAAGGCTTGACGGGGTTTCGGTGTTTCGCAAGGCGGCCATGGGCACCTGGCGCACGGCCAAGGATCCGCAGGTCTACTCGATCATGGAAATTGACGTCACCGACATCATTCCGATGATGGACGAATACACGAAAAAGCATGGCGTGAAGATTACCTTCTCGCATGTCGTGGGCAAGGCGCTGACATACATCCTGCAGCGGCGCCCGGAAATAAACGGATTTCTGCGCGGCAGCCGGATCTGGCTGCGGCGGGACGTCAGGCTGAACTATCTGGTCAACGTGCCCGGGGAAGGCGACGAGAAGGTCAAGAAGGCAACGCTGTCGACCTGCTCCATTCCGGAATGCGAGAAGAAGACTGTCGCGCAGATCGCGCAGGAACTGGTGAAAAGGGCCGGTGCCGTCAGGCGCAACGAAGACGCCGACATCCGCAAGAACATGAGCATGTGGAAGTACATCCCCTGGTGGATGATGAAATTCTACCTGTCATTGGCCTCGTGGCTGATCTACGGGCTGAACATCAACCTGCCAGGCATCCCGAAGGACCCGTTCGGGTCGGTGATGATCACGAACGTGGGCGCGCTGGGCATCGGCCCCACATGGGCGCCGCTCGTCCCGTATTCAAGGGTGCCTCTGCTGATCACGCTGTGCGCGGTAACGAAAAAGGCGTGGGTCGTCGACGACCGGATCGAGATCCGCCACATCCTGCCGGTGTGCATCACCTACGACCACCGTTTCATGGACGGCGCCCAGGCCGCCCAGATGTTCGCGGATTTCACCGAATGTTTCCGCAGGCCTGCCGATTTACTGTTCAACGATGGCGATGAAACCGGAACGAAGGACTGACGGTATCAGGGAAGCGGACCGGCCGACGTGTACTCGGCGCCGGTGAAGCTCTGGAAATCGATCGCGTCGTTGCGGCCCAGGCTGAAGCGCGGCTGCACGTCCGGGAACACGCCCCAGTAGTTGCTCTTGCAGTCGACCGTGCCTGAGTCCGTCGCGGCCACGACCTCGGTAGCCTTGTTCACGGTCGGCACGTTCGAGACGCCCCAGATGGCAACGTCGACCGACATCGATCCGGAATAGGAACTGCTGTTGTAGTCCACCACGGCGACCGCCAGTGACGACACGTTCTGGGACTCGATGTTGATGAACCTGGCCGGCGCGGTGCCGCTGGTGCTGTAGACCACCTTGCCGCCGGATGTGCTGCTGGAAACCATGCCCGAAATATAGTCGGATCCACTGTCGGACTCGGAATAGGCGGCCCGAATCCAGGTGATCGGCTGGCCCGCGTTCGTGTTCCAGACCGTCGACCATGAGGTGCCGTAGTACGAGGCGTTTGTCGTTACCGACAGAGCCGGCTGGCCAACCATCATGCCCGTCTTGACCGAGTTCCCGTAGATATTGTTGCTGTTGATGACCGGGTTCGGGTTGCCGCTGGAGCTTTCAAGCACGATGCCGGGCAGATCGTTGAACTTCACGTTCGAGAACGACAACGAACCGGTCGAGGTGCCCTTGTAGCGCAAGCCGGCCTGCCCGTTGTACTGGATGTTGGTGTTGCTGATACCCAGGTTCGATGCGTTCAGGAATACCCCGTTGGCGCCGTTCTGCCGGATCTGGCAGTTCGTCACCGCGACGGCGTTCGTGCTGGTGGTGGCCCACAGGCCATCCTCGGTGTTGTTCTCGATGATCATCCGGTCGATGGTCACACTCCTGTAGGACTCGACCTGCACACCACGACGGTTCTGGCTGGCCGAGCCGCCCGTTATGGTCGCGGAATCCCCGGAAACGTTCGCCTTCAGCCACAGGCCGTGGAACGCGTTCTTCCGGAAGGTGCAGTCGGTCAACGCGTGCGTTCCCGCTTCGACATGAAGACCGGTGTATCCGTTTTCGAACACGGCGCCGGCGACGTCGCTGGTGCCACCCAGGATCCTGACCTCCTGGAAACCCTTCTCGACGTTTCCAACCGTTGAGAAGAGCACCGGGGTCGACAGGCTGCCATCGACGGTGAAGGTTGACGTCGTGACGGTCAGGCGGTAGTCGCCCTGGCCGCTGGCGTCCTGGTCGATCGGCGCGAAAAGGATGTTCGTGCCTGGCTGGACAGTCAGCGAAGTGCCGCTGAACGTCAGGTCGCCGGTGACATAGACCGTGCCCAGCCACGTCGTATCCTGGGTGATCGTCTCGCCGCCGAAATAGACGCCCTTGGTCCAGGTCTGATCGAACGGAATTCCGACGAAGCCCTGAATGTTCGCGGAGGAAGGCGACCCCAGGGTGACGCGGTCAAGGACATTCGGGAACACGCCCAGGTAGTTGTGACGCATGTCGATCGTTCCCGAGTAGGTCACGGCGGATATCTCGCGCACAACGCCGGGGTCGACGCTGGCCGCCGCGGAGACGGAAATCGACCCGCTGTACGAACTGCTGTTGTAGTCGGTGACAACCGCCACGATCTTTGTCGCCCCGAACCCATTGGTGGCGAACCAGCGGTTAGCCGTTCCGCTTGTGGCCACAATCACCGTGCCCGTGGACGAATCCTTCCGAACCGAGCCGCTGATGTAGTCACTGCTGGAATCCGACTCGGAGTAAGCCACGCGAACCCGAATGATCTCGGTGCCGGACGGATTCGTCCAGTCCAGACTGGTGGAAGTGCCGTAGTAGCTGGCGTCCGTGCTGGTCGAGATGTTCACGTTCTTGACCACCAGCGCGCCGGTCGTCGAATTGCCGACGATATTGTTGTAATTGATGACAGGGGTCGGGTCGCTGGTGCTGTCGGTCCAGACGCGCACGCCTTCGTATGCGTTGCCTGTGATCGAATTGCGCGTGACCAGACCCGTTCCCGAACGAAGATACTCGATTCCGCTGCCGCCGTTTCCGGAGACTGTGCTGTCCGACAGATTAAGGGTGCCGCCGTTGACGTACACGCCGCGTCCACCGTTGTCCTCGATGACACTGGCGGTCGCGGTGACCGTGCCGGCCGTCATTCCAATGCCGTCCTCGGTGTTGTCACGCAGGATGACCCTGGTCAGATTCGGCGCGGCCGATGTTCCACCCGAGAAAAGACCGTTGCGGCAGTTGCGAATCTGGGAATCCTCGACCACGAGGGCGTTCTTCACGTCGAAAGCGATGTCGCCGTACTCGAACGTCGCCCATCTGACCTGCGAACCGGTTCCGTTGATGATGATTCGGTTCCAGGCTCGCGCATGGCGGTGGTCGGTGCCGTAAACCGTGAACAGAACCGGCTTCGCCTCGGTGCCGTCCACGATCAGGGTGCCGTTAACCGTGATGTCAAAATCCCCGATGCTGTCAACGTTGGCATCGACATAGGTGAAAAGAACCGTGGTGCCTGGAGCCACCGTCAATGTCTCGCCGGTCGGTACGGTGATGTCGCCGGTAACGACGATCGTGCCGGTCCAGGTCGTGGTCGTGACGGTTCCACCGATGTACTGAAGCGAACTCAGGGTAACGGTGCGTGAGATGCTGGCGGTCTGGCCGATCGCATCCCTGACCTCCATCCTGATCGTGTACTGGCCATCGGCCGGATACGTGTGGACCAGCACCTTCTCGGTCGACCAGGCGGTATCCCAGGTGCCGTCGTTCGTGAAATCCCAACGGACCTCGAGGTCGGCCATCGCCGTCTCGGTATCGCGCGAGGACGAGGCGTCCATCGTGATTTCCTTGTCGCCACTGACCACGGCGGTGAAGTCCGCGACAGGCAGATCGTTGCGAACCTGCAGCCGCACCGTTCCGAAACCGACCGAACCGACGTTGTCGGTCGCCTTGGCCTGCAACATAAGGGAGGTGTTGTTCGGGTGGTCCGACGGGACGGTGAAACTGAACTCGTAAGGAGCGGCGTCATCCATCAGGCCGGTGGGCGTGCCGTCCGCGACCAGTTCAACCTTCGTGACGTTGCGTCCCGGATACGCCTCGGGGTTGACGATGACGCTGACGACTGAACCCTGGGTGACCTGGGTATCGTTTGCGGGTTTGATGAACGTGACGACCGGCGCCTTGTCGTCGCCGATGACGATCTGGCAGGCGGCCGAGTCCGAGACGCCACGGTCGTCGGTGACGGTCAGCGTGACCGTGAATGTGTCCGCGGTCGAATACGCATGCTGGACCGTGGACTGAAGGCCGCTTACAGGACTGGAATCATCGCCGAAGTCGAACGCGAACGACACCAGCGAGCCGTCCGGGTCATCCGATCCGGACCCATCGAACGTCAGTGTTTCGCCCAGATTGCCCGATGACGGACACTGCAGGGCTGCCACCGGCGGCTCATTCACGTCCTGATTTGCGGCACCCGGGGTTGGATTGGACAACTCCTTGAAGTCTTTGGAGTTATCGCCAGTGTCGGTATGATTGATGTCACGGGCCAGACTGTGGTTGGCCAACGGTTTCGCAACCGCCGCCGTCTCGCCGGCGAAGAAGTCGCCGGTACCGAAGGTGCCGTAGCCGATCGCATCGACGATGCTGTTGCCGAATCGAAGCTGGATGCTGTCCGGGCCGTTCTGGTAGTCGACATCAGCGGTGAACTGGTCGCCGGCATCGTGAATCGCCGCCGCTGACTGCGGATGCGCCACCACGAACCTGCCATCCGAACCGATCGAGCCGACCAGTTCGATGATCTGGTATTCGGCGTTGTTCGAACCGTTGACTCCAACGAGGCGCCAACCGGTCAGATCGGTCGAGGCCGGACCCCAGAGCTCAACGAAAGAGTCGATATCCGGGCTGCTGGTCGTGTCGATCATGATCTCGTCGATGATGATGACGGCGGGCGGTTCGGACTGTTCGCAGAGGCCGGCGAGGCACTCCTCCCAGGACTCACAATAGGTGACGGTTCCCCATTC
>Ga0116174_10002856_pt1 | contig 14550 bp, 10 predicted proteins | sample AD_UKC087_MetaG_FD_89801 | JGI IMG/M metagenome (GOLD analysis project Ga0116174, IMG submission 89801) | Active sludge microbial communities of municipal wastewater-treating anaerobic digesters from USA - AD_UKC087_MetaG | ecosystem: Engineered > Bioreactor > Anaerobic > Digestate | place: USA...
TATCAAAAAGGTGAAACCCCCGGCTACGTTCCCCAAAGTGTCCTGGATATATGGCGCAGGGACGTTGGAGGCTGTTCCGAACCGCAGACTCAACACACAGTTCTCGGGGGTAATCTGACCATTTCCAGGGACTATCTTTCTTTCGCCGAACGCTGGCAGGATCAGATATGCAAGGTGATACCTGACCATCATACAACCAAGGCTCACAACCCCTCAAGTCATGCATATTTCCAATTCGATGAATCGGTATTAAACTCACTTTTAGCCTTTGATCCCTCCGCACCGCCAATTCATCGAGGATCTTTGGATGCCGATTCCAGCGCATACGTGGCGCATCTGGGTCCTGCAAATCCCAAGCCCTGGAAGTTTTGGCGAAAGGAAAAGCTGCAGTACTATCCCTATGTGCTGGAATTGATAAGCTGGGCAAGGGCTCAGGGATACAGATTGCCACCTATTCCCTGGACTTTCAAGCAAAGATATCGGATCCCTATCTATATAGCTGCATACGCTTACGCTTGGCTTTTGGCGATGAAACAAATGGCTGGGAGAATGAAGGGCAGGATTCTGAGTAGATAATGGAGCAGAAAAACGCATCCGAGCTTATGGCCAAGAGTTGTGCTGCATTCTTCAAGATACTATGCAGGATCGGAATGAAACTTGCGTATCACAATTGATGACCTGCTATCTATCCTGAACTGAGGTTGGCCTGTTGTGGACGAACTTCCACACATCGCTGTATTGTCGATGTGATTTCGCTTGACAGGAAACCGAAGCTGAGTAGTGTAGCGTCATAGAGGTAGTAATGAGGAAGATTTATCTGCTGATCCTGTTGATTACAAGCTTGTCCATGACGGCTTGGGGCCTCTCTATATACGACATTCAGTGTACCACATTTCCCGGCAGCAACAATACATATCCCTCCCAATACGCTGGGAAAACGGTGAATACTGAGGGCATTGTAACAGCGACTGATTTTGAATCAGGAGGCTTTTTTCTATCTGAGCATATTGCAGGTGCTTACAGCGGAATACTGGTGCTGGATCGTACTGCGGCCGTTCGCATCGGAGATAGAATCCGACTCAGTGCCACTGTGAAAGAAAGCTTTGGGATGACCACTCTGCAGGATGTGACCAAGCTCAGCATCATCGAGCGAAATCATCCTCTCCCGCATCCTGTGATCCTCACCACTGCTCAGTTGGGTCGCGCCGTGGAGGCTGAAGCTTATGAGGGCGTTTACGCGAGGATACTTTCGATCAGCAGCAGCAAGGTCAAATCCAGTCGCAATAGCTTCAGCGTTAGCGATGGTACAGGCCTGTGCAGAATACAATTAGGCAGTTTTGCCAGTGCACCTCAATCCCTTCGCAAGAGCACTCAGTTCTCCTCGATCACCGGCATTGTCTCTTTCAGCTTTGGTGAGTTTTCCCTGAACCCTGTCTCCGATAGCGATATCGAGGTGAACCAGCCGGTTTCTGTACAGAACCGTAGCTGGGGTAAGATCAAATCAATTTATAAATAGACAGAAATAGCGAGGTCTGAGTAATGAAAAGATTCTTCAAAACTATCCTCTTTTTGGGAGGCGCGGCTGCTGCAGCTCACTTTGGCATGAAAGCCTACAAGCGCGTGAATGGTACTGTCAAGCTATCCAAATCCCTACCGGAATTTCTCTCCAATGTGTACGGTGAATTCCCCAAAGTGAATATCACCCGCTCCATGAACTATCTGAAGATTAAGATTGGATTCCCCCAGGAAATCCTCGACAAGCATGACGATATCGAAAATACTGTCCGCGAGTATATCGACGACTTTTATCCCGAAGTAGCCAAATGCTCCGTGGAGATTGATATCCATGCAAAGGGTGAAGAAGAGGGAGAAGCTGTACCTGAAACAGAAGAAGAAACCAAAGAATAAACCCAATGGGGCATTCATTTAGATGGCGAAGTCATTCTTCGCCTTCTTTTTTGCCCAGTGCTTGCTGTCCAAATCTAGAGAACGTATAAGCTACATCTGTTGCGCAGAATCACTGACCTGTGAGGAGTGTAGCCGGCCAATACTGATTGTGGAAGATTGTTGGGGCATCGATAACTAAAAGAAGTCGTTGAATTCTGTATCCAGCAGTTGCCTCATCCGATGCTCATCTTCGCTTTTTATGTAGGCAATGGCAAAAACCGGATTGGTGCGGTGATCAAGCTTCACATAAGCCATCAATACAGCTTTGGTCGAAAGATGATCCCTGAAAGCATCATGATCCGGGCTTCTGTGCATCACATCCACGTCTTTGCCATTGTATGCCAGGATGAAGGCATAGTTTTCCTGCGCTCTTTGCCCCCACACATTCTCCCAGGTGGGAGCCAGTCCTTCAAAATAGGCGGTAATGGGGTTAAACCCGTAGCTGTGCCAGGTGAGATCGGCTAAACCGAATCCCCCGTAGCGCATGGGATTGAACTCGATGGGGATAAAGCCCCTGTCTGTGAGTTTGAACTCTGCATGGATGGGGAAGTTTGTGAGGGACAGAGCATTACCGAAGCTCTCGAAAAAATCGGTGACAGCCTGAAGATGGCTCTCAAACACTCCGGCGTTGGTGTAATACATCAGATGAGCATATGCGGCGATTCGTGCTTCCGGATGCCGGTAGATGTTCATGATTCGCGGTATTCCCACATGATCATAATACATATCGACGGCATACTCATCGCCACCAATGTACTCTTCCACGATGAACTCAGAGGAGGTAAGCACAGAACTGGGGAAGAATCGTGAATATGCTTTCATTTCCCGGCTTACATCGCTTTGAAGAGCGTGTAAGTCTGTATCAGGGCCGGCAAAACGCACACCGGTGCCAAAGAACCCTTTTAGCGGCTTGATCACTACCTGTTTACCTTTCACGTCTAGCGTCGGGATGCTTTCCAGGCTACATTTGGCAAAGTAGAAATTCGGATAAAGGCTGCTCATTGCCTTTCGGCAGAGATATTTGTCTTTCAGCTGATTGATCCCAGAAGCACAGGCCTGGTCGTCCATTCTATTCAAAACCGTGCCCAGAGAGGTCTCAGATGGTACATACACTTTATCATCTGAGCAGAAGCGGATATCGCTGGCGAGCAATTCATCTTTGCTCAATGCACGAATACCCTTGGGAGGATTATCCGCAATAATGCTGTTATAGGTAGTTCCGGTGATTATGTAATTCACAAAAAAGTCCTTTTTTATCGGCAAAGATGCTTTATACAAATGCCGCGAGTAATATTTGGAGCGGGCAACGGGGTTCGAACCCGCGACCCCCAGCTTGGGAAGCTGGTGCTCTACCAACTGAGCTATGCCCGCTATTCAGATGTGCAAAATCCCCAATAGCCCTTTATCTGTCAAGAAGTTTCGTGTCCCTACTTCAAAATGGGTAGCCATACCCCCACTACTGCTGCTATCAATAACAATGCTGATGGACTGAGATATGTCCACAATGGAAGCATCCGGGGTTCCTTAGTTTCTCCACCGCACATTGTCAGGCCGATGCGGACCATGGACCAGGCTATTGCTGCCAGCATCAGGATCAGCGCAATGACCATGGCGATGTGCCCCCTGGCAATCAGGCCACTGATGATGAAAAACTTGCTCACAAACAGCGGAGAGGGCGGAAACCCCAGGATCATAACCAGGGCGATCATCCACAGCCATGCCGTGCTTTTATTCAAGCTCCAAAGCCCAGAGATGTTGGCATGCTGTTTGTCGTGATACAGGCTTAGGATATTGCCAGCAGTGAGAAAGAGGGCCGCTTTGATCAACGAATGCCCCAGGATATGTAAAAACCCGGCGTAAGTGGCTACTCCGCCTGCTCCAAAAGCAATCATGATCAGTCCCATGTTCTCAATCGATGAATAAGCCAGGAGCCGCTTGTAATTCCTCGTTTTGAGGATGAATACAGTGGCGATGAATACCGAGATGACTCCCATCAACAGATACAAATCCTGCGCTAAATCGCCCATACCAGCAGCCCGCATGATCTTATCCACTCTGAGCACGGGTAGCAGGGCAGTATTTAGCAAAGCTCCTGAGAGCAGTGCCGAGATCGGTGCCGGAGCTTCTGAATGCGCATCAGGCAGCCAGAAATGCAGAGGGGCCAGACCAATCTTGGTACCAAAACCCACGAGTATAAAGATGAATGACAGCTTTAGCCAAAAGGGAGACAAGGTGGCAGCATTTATCTTCGCAAGGCTTAGGACGGCGTTCTCCGGTTGAGCAAGCACCAGAAGCAGGATGCCCACAAAGGCGAGCGCGATGCCTACGCTACAGATAAAGAGGTACTTCCAGGCCGCCTCCAGGGAACTCTTGGTATTTTCAGAACTGATCAGCATGGCAGAGCTGATAGTGGTAGCTTCCACGAAAATCCAGATCCATCCCAGATCCCTTGCCATGCAGGCCGCATCCATTGCTGCAATGAAGAGCATCAGAAAGATGCTTTGCACCCGGTATGCCTTGTAGCTATAATCTTTACCGCTGCCTATGCGATAGAAGGCGACAGCCATAAATAGCAGCGAGGTGATCAGGAATATAAACAGTCCCATATCATCCATCATCCCCAGACTACCACGATAGATGAATCCTTGCAGACCCAGACACAGGTGTAGCAGGGCATGCAGCAGGACCAGTATATCCAGTTTGCGCTTGTCCTTTACGATCAGTGCCAGCAGAGACGCCAGGAGGGGGAAAGCGAAGAGCAGTGCTGCAAACATCAGTCCTCCCTCAATTGGCGCGGGCTTTCGGCATCGTCAAAAGTCGATTTGATGCGCTTGATAAACAGCACCCCGATCAAGACCGAAAGCATGATGTCCAACGATATACCCAGCGAAATGATATGGGGGAGATCGCCACCCACGGCCAGAGAAAGGAGGAAAATTCCATTTTCCATGATCAGGTAGCCCATCAGATGAGTGATCAGTTTCTTATTTGCGATGATGATGAAAAGACCCTTGATAATGGTGGCAAATGCTATGCCAAACTCCAGCGGGAAAAGCTTTCCAGAATGCTGTCCCGAAAACCCTGCAAGAGCAAAGCTGCCCAGAAAGATCAAGCTCATCAGCGCCAGAGAAAAGAAATTGGACACGTAGGCTTCCACCTCGCGGTGAATCTGATTGTGCTTAATGGTATCGTCGATAAACCAGGGAATAACAATAGCTTTAAAGATCAGCGTTTCGAGCGCGATGAAGGCGAACCCCACCCAGTTTAGATGGGTGCTCTTGAGCAAGGTGATGCCAAAGAGGATCAACCCTTGCACCACGAGAATCTTGATGATGGAGCTAAGCATATTGGTCACCGAGGCAAATAGCAAGGTAATTCCAAAGGCCAATACTAATATCTCTTGCATCTGTCACACTCCAATACTTTTTGCGATGAGAGCTGCTATGGCCAAAACGGCAACCGACACGGGAACCAGTACCAGTTCCAGATTGCGGTTCATCCGGAAGCGTGCCATCAGGCTTTCCAGGACTCCAGTTACGATTCCAGTACTGATAATGCCACCAAGGAACCAAAGCATAGGTAATGAAGTGGTCTGGGGAATGATAATCTGGACTATCAATGAAGAATAGATCAGCATTTTAAGCGCTGCTGTATAGTGAATCAGGCCAAGAGAGAATCCGCTATAGTCCAGGATCATCACTTCGTGGATCATGGTGAGTTCCAGATGTGTATTGGGATCATCAAAGGGCACTCTGGCAGATTCTACAAGGAGCATCAGATACAACGCGAAGACAGTGAATGCTCCCACCACAATATTCCAAACTCCCTGACCGCCAATACTATAAGAATGCAGCAAACCATTTAGCGAGTTGAAGCCGGCGCTGAAGATCAATGAGGCCATTATGAGGATGAAAGCCGGTTCCAGGAAGGCCGTAAAGCTAATCTCTCTGCTGGCACCCATGCCTTCGAAACTGCTGCCGCTATCCAATGCGGCAAACACCATGATACCTTTGGCCAAAGCCAGCAAATACAATACCAGCACTACGTCGCCTCTGAAGCTGAAGATGGACTCTGATAGCCCTATGGGGACGAACAACGCGGCACAAAGCGTAGCGGATAGAGCAAGAGAGGGAGCCAGACGGGTGATGAAGGAAGCGCTGCTGCTGATCACTTCATCTTTGCGCAGCAGTTTTAGAAAGTGATAATATGGCTGCAGCAGGCTCTGCCCCTTTCTCCCAACCATGATGGCCTTTACTCTGGAAATGAGCCCCGGGACAAACAAGGGCAAGAGCAGGATGATCAGTATATTTATCATTTGAACCCCAAAACCCAGACTAATACGACGATCAAAAAGCCTACGCACCAGGCGATATAAGCATCGGTGCGGCCATTATGCATGCCTGAGAAGAGACCGAAAAACCAATTCAGAGCTTTGCTTACTGGCTCCACAATGCACTTCCAGAATGGATCCTCACTATGCTCGGCATATTCCACTTCCCGGGCAAAGAGTCCCTCAGCTTTTATCCGCTCTTTTTTGATCAGGATAAAGGGCTTCAGGAAATAGGACAGGGGATGCACGAACGCCAGAGATGTGTATTGCATTCTGGGGCTGGGCTTATGGTATCCGCATCCCCAGGTGGGAGATACGATATCCTTCACGCAGAGCTTTCTGATCAGATACAGGAGCCCAAAGACCAACAGCACGATCCCCAGCACGATGCTAATCTGACTAAACGTATTCCTCAGCCCGATATACCCGCTCATATCCAGTTGCATCCAGCGCAGGAGAGGCTTTACAAAGCGCAAACCTACATTGCCAAAGATGCCGGTGAGTAGGATTCCTGCCACCAGTACTACTTGCGGCAAACACATCCCACGAGGGCATTCCCTGGCTTTTGTGGCTTGTTCACTGCGCGGCTCACCCAGGAAGATGATGCCAAACAGCTTTGCAAATGCGATCAGGGCCAGGGCTCCGATGAATGCCATAGCTGCCAGCAGAACCACACTGATCACAATCGCAGGTAAGTCATGAGCTGCCATCGCGCTTAGCAGTCCAGTGTATATACTGAATTCACTGATGAAGGCATTACCGATGGGCAATGCTGAAATGGCAAAAGTTCCGATGAGGAAGCAAGCTGCGCTACGTGGCATTGCTTTGGCCAAACCGCCCAATTGATCAGCTTCCAGAGTATGGGAGGCACAAAGTATGTTTCCGGAAAGATAAAAGAGCAGAGCTTTAAAGAGCGAATGAAAGAAGGTATGCAGCAGCGCTCCGGCAAAGCCCAGAGTAGCCATCATCGGTATCCCGGCATCCAGTCCCAAGAGACCCACGCTCAGCCCGATGCCGATGATGCCCATATTTTCGATGGAAGAAAAAGCGAGGGCTTTTTTTACATTGCTGCTGATCATGGCATGGATCACACCCCAGAAGGCGGTCACCACAGAGATCAGACAGAATATCGCTATCTCCCTGAGATTGAAGCTATTTATGCTGATGATCACGAGGATGCCATATAGTCCGGCTTTGATCATCATGGCACTCATAATGCCAGATACATGAGCCGGAGCTACTGGATGTGCCTGAGGCAGCCACGATGAGAAAGGAACGAAACCCGCTTTGAAGGCGAAGCCTATCATCAAGAGATACATTGGTAGGCGGGGCATGGCGGCCAGAGTTGAGAGATCAAAGCTGCCCGTCTGCAGGTAGAGTAGTCCAAATCCCGCTATCAGGAATCCCGCGCCTATCTGCATGGTGATGATGTAGTTCAGCGCGGCTTTCAGAGATGCAGAGCGATCCTGGATCACACATAAGAACGAGGAGATGCTCATCACTTCCCACAGCATCAGGAATAAGAGGCTGTGGCGCATCCACAGCAGACCGTGCATACTGAGTCCCAAAAGTCCCAGCCAGAATAGATGTGAGCGCAAGCCCGGTCCGGGGTGTTCTTTCAGGTAAAAATGCCCATATAACATCCCTAGAGGTAAGCCAATGGAAAAGATTACACCAAAGAAGGCGGAAAGTTTGTTCAGGCCGATATTGGCAGTCCCAATGGGATCAGGAAACAACAAAAGGTAATCCTGTACATTCCGTGAGTAAAGGACTTCCAGGTATTCAAACGCAATGAAGCCTGAGCCCATGAGCCAGACTATGCTAAAAAGCCCAGAGCGTTTCCACAGAGCAGGGATCAGACCAAGAAAGAGGATGATAAAGCCGATACTCATTTGGCCCCCATAAAGCTGTGTATCGCATGCACGATGGATAGAGGATGCGTAGGACAGCCTGGGATATAGATGCTGGCCGGCCAATGCGCTAGGAAGGAGCGGTCTAGCTGGACTGAAGGAGCGAAGACTCCGCCGGATATGGCGCAGCATCCGCATAAGATGAGACACTTGGGCGCGGGTATCGCCTTCCAGGTCTCAGCAAGAGCCTCCGCCATACTTCGGCTGATCGGACCTGTCAGAATCAAGGCATCAGCATGCCTGGGGGAAGCTACGATCTCGATTCCATAACGTCCCATATCAAAGTTTACGTTTGTACTGGCCCCGAGTTCCAGTTCGCAGGCATTGCAGCCCCCGGCGCTCACATTGCGCAGGGCAAAGGATCTCTGAAAGAGCTTGGTATTGGGAGAGGCAAACCTGGCCTGATACTGGGTCCCGGGAGCTATGTATAGGGCTTCCCTGCTATCGGAAGCCAAACGAAAATCTGGCTTGAAGTCTATCATCTCCGGATATTTCCGTTGACAGGCTCCGCAAAAAGTGCATTTACCCAAGTCAAGGCCTTTCTCAGAGAAAGCTCCGGTGGGACACAGCGCGGCTAAAGCTGGCAGATCTGCATCGGCTGCCAGAAAGGGGCATCCGGGAAAAGCTGGATTGATCTGTGCCTGAAGCGGATTGGGTATCGCCTGATATCCGTGCCGGAGGCGTGCTTTTATTAGTTCAAACATATTAGAGGTCACTCCCGCTGTAAGATAGATCAAAGCTTTTGTTGCAGATCGGGAAATCTGATATCTGCCCGTTTCGCATCACCAAAGCCAGTGCTTGCCAATTCGTAAATGATGGATCGAGTATCTTATACCACAATGGCTTACCTGCGGGATCTGTCTTGCATAAATGCACTATACGTCCCCGATATCCTTCCACAATGCCACACGCGATGCTATCGGGAGCAAAATCCTCCAGTGCAACGCAGAGCTGAGCGGAGGGATCAAGGCGCTCAAGGTTTCGGGATACCAGATCCAGAGATTGGATGATCTCCCGGTAACGCAGGTGAGCCCTGGCCCACACATCTCCGGAGTTCTCGCAAAGCGCAGTAAACGAGATCTCATCGGATAGAGGATAATCCATTCTTGCGTCTGTAAAGATACCGCTGGACTTTGCAGTGATCCCGGTGAGTCCTAATGCCAGCGCGTCCTGAATCTTCAGTATGCCAGTGTCATCAAAACGGGATAACACGCTGCTGCTATTGAACAAAGCTTCACAGCAATCTGTCACTTGGATGCGAACTTCCTCCATTGTCTTACTCAGAGTGTCCGCCTGAGCTTTGGAGATGCTGTAATTCACCCCTCCGGGAGTGAGCCAGCGTTTGCCAAATCTACTGCCACAGATGGCCAGTGAGGAGTTTATCACCGTCGTTCTCAGAGCGGCGAACATATTTTGCCCCATAATGTAAGCTACGTCGGCGGACAGGGCTGATAGAACTGACAGATGCATGGCGATTCGTTCCAGTTCGAGGGCGATCATACGGGTATGAAATCCCGCTGCCTTCGTTCCGGCCAGACCTTCCAATACCAGGCACCAGGCCAGCGCGTGACCGATGCTGGTGTCTCCCGCTATGCTCTCTGCCAGACAGTTCTTAGTGCGAATGTCGCCTTTTAGCATCAAGCGCTCCACGCCGCGATGCTGATAACCAAGCTTGATCTCAAGGTGTTCAACGATCTCGCCACGGCATATGAAGCGAAAATGTCCCGGTTCGATCACTCCGGCATGCACCGGCCCGACCCCTACTTCGTGCAAAGCGGGGGATTCTGAGGCTAAAAAAGTATAGTCATTATGATCAGCATGATCATCTGTAAAAGCTTTCAAAACCTTGAGTTGGGGATGCCCCCAGGCTCGGATGCCATAATCCTCGTACAGCGATCGTTCATACATGCTGAAGGCGGGAAAATCCACTGTCAGTGCGGAGTATTCTTTACCCGGTGGAAAGGTGGAGCATAATAGCTGCACATCGCCAGATTTACCCAGCAAAGCATACATTAGTCCTTCATCGCTGCCAAAACAGTGCAATAGAGTGTAACCCGATTGCATCAGCTCCCGGAGCTTCTGTGTAAACGTCGTAAACTCAAGCTGATCCGGACTTTGGATCAATATCGGATTCGCCATCTTCCTCTTCTTTCGGAGATTTTTGTCGCGCGTAATACCTTCGCAACTCTACGCAGCAACTAGCTTCATTACAAATAAACCGCGTGATTTTGTAAAGGAAAATCTTACCTGACCCCAGAAATCCAGATTCTGTAGGGATCTCTGGATCGGATTCCGGGGATGTCTCGTTGGGAGTAATTGTCCAGATCTGTCCCCCTTATGACCTGAACTCCAGACGAAGGCCTCCTGAACGCCACTTGAACCGGATTCAGGAGGGGTTCAAGTGGAGCTTGAGATGTGTTCGGGCAGCTAGGGGGCATGGGGTGACAAATGTGTTCTGAAACTACTTTAGCCTCAGAGGAGGGGATGATCTTGACAGGAAATGGCGCATATTAAATGATGCGCGCATCACCGAGTGGACATTTCTAAACCTCAGGCATGAGTGTTCACCGATAGGGTGCATCCGGAAACAGATGTGCCTTCCAGTGTGAAAAGGTGATCGAAGCTTCAGGTGTTTTCCTTCTGAAGATACTTCTCCCTCCTTTCACAAGAACATACAAGAAAAGGAGTTACCCCATGTTTTTCGAAGTCCCCGTACCCAAGAATGAGCCTATTCAATCTTATGAACGAGGTTCTAAACAGCGTGAAAGTCTACAAAAGAAGCTTGCCGAAATGCACGACACATGCTTTGAGATTCCTGCCATTATCGGTGGTAAAGAAATCTTCAGCGGCAAGACCAGTAACTGCATTGAACCTCATAACCACAAACACATATTGGCGCATTATCACAAAGTAGGCAATCCGGAAATTGAGCTGGCCATCCAGTCCGCGGTGAATGCTCAGCACGATTGGGAGAATATGCCGGTGTATCATCGCTCCGCCATCTTTTTGAAGGCAGCCGAACTACTCTCCACAAAGTATCGTGACATCTTAAATGCCTCAACCATGCTGGGGCAAAGCAAGAATGCTTATCAATCAGAGATAGATGCCGCTTGCGAACTGGTTGATTTCTGGCGCTTCAATGCGTACTTCGCCCAAAAAATCTATGAACAGCAGCCCCTGGTATCACCCAAAGGAGAGTGGAACTTTACCGAATACCGACCTCTGGAAGGATTTGTATTTGCCATCACGCCTTTCAATTTCACGTCGATCGCTGGGAATCTGCCCACTTCACCTGCTCTGATGGGTAATACCGTGATCTGGAAACCCGCTGGAACAGCCGTGTTTAGTGGCTACTACATCATGCAAATCTTGAGTGAAGCCGGGTTACCTGATGGTGTAATCAACTTTATCCCCGGTTCTGGAGCACAGATCGGGAATTCCGTGACCGATTCCGAACATCTGGCTGGTATTCATTTCACCGGAAGCACGCAAGTCTTCAATTCCATTTGGCAAAGAACGGCGAATAACATCCACCGTTACAAATCATACCCTCGTCTGGTAGGTGAAACGGGTGGAAAGGACTTCATCTTTGCCCATGCCTCTGCAGATGCACGCGCGCTTGCTGTGGCATCATTGCGCGGAGCATTCGAATATCAGGGACAGAAGTGTAGTGCCGCTTCCAGAATGTACATCCCGGATTCCTTGTATCCTGCATGGCTCAAGGAAATGCAGGAGATGATGCCAACCATTAAGATTGGTGATCCAAAGAACTTCGGCAACTTCATGAATGCGGTGATCGATCAAGCAAGCTTTGACAACATCAAAGGGTACATCGATTATGCCAGGAATGCTTCGGACGCAGAAATTCTCTTTGGTGGAACTTGTGACGATAGCGTAGGATACTACGTGGAACCCACCGTGATCAAAACCACCAATCCTCGCTTCAAATCGATGGGCGAAGAGATCTTTGGCCCTGTCCTGACCATCTATGTTTATCCCGAGAAAGAATATGAAAGCACTTTGCATCTTTGTGATACCACTTCCCCCTATGGTCTTACAGGATCCATCTTTGCCCAGGATCGCCAGGCAATCTGCTTTGCCTACGAGACACTGAGGCATAGCGCTGGAAATTTCTACATCAATGACAAACCGACTGGAGCGGTGGTGGGTCAGCAACCCTTTGGCGGAGGCAGATCCTCTGGGACAAACGATAAAGCTGGCTCGGCATTAAACCTGCAACGCTGGATCTCGGCCAGATCAATCAAGGAAAACTTTGTCCCTGCAACCGACTATACCTATCCCTTCATGACCTGAGCAATAATATCGGAGCCAAGTAATGGCAGCCCTGACAAAGCGCTTGGGGCTGCCATTTCACATCCCTTGCGTAGTGTATTTAGCACTCATCAACCGTGACTGCTAAAAATCCTCTTGACAGATTCACCGCCCCATTTAATATATCTCAAGAATACGAAAATATCCAAGGAGCTTTGTAATGGCAGCTAAAAAGAACGAGAAGGGTGCTCTGAGCATCCACACTGAAAACATCTTCCCGATCATCAAGAAGTGGCTTTATTCCCAACACGATATCTTCTTGCGTGAGCTGGTCTCCAATGCAGTGGATGCCATATCCAAGCGCAAATATGCTGATGAAGCTTTCAAGGCTGAAGACGCTAAGATCGAGATCAAACTTGATAAAAGCAAGAAAACTCTGCAAGTGATAGATTGCGGGATTGGCATGACCGCTGATGAAGTGAAGAAGTACATCAATCAAATCGCCTTTTCCGGAGCTGAGGAATTTGTAAATAAGTTCAAGGATGTACAGAGCAACATCATCGGGCACTTTGGCCTGGGCTTTTACTCCTCCTTTATGGTCGCAGAAAAGGTGACCATCGATACGCTGTCCTACGCTGAGGGCAGCAATCCTGCATTTTGGGAATGTGATGGCAGCACTGAGTACTCGATGAGTGCGGGAAAACGCAAAGAAGTGGGAACCACCATCACCATCTATTTCAACAGCGACTCAGAGGACTATGCCAAAGATGAAAAGGTAAAGGAAATCCTGGAGCGCTATTGTAACTTCATGCCTGTGCCGATCATGTTTGACGGCAAACAGATCAATCAAACCGAAGCCCTGTGGAACAGAAAACCGAAGGACGTGACGCGCGAGGAATACGTAAAGTTCTATCAGGATGTATTTCACGACTACAATGAGCCGGTCTTCTGGATTCACCTCAATGTGGATTTCCCCTTCAATCTGAAGGGAATCCTCTACTTCCCGAAGCTGCGCAACGAACCGGAATTCTTCAAAGGCGAAGTGAAACTCTTTTGTAACAATGTGTTCGTAGCAGACAACCTGGAAGATCTGATCCCCGAATTCCTGCTTTTGCTCAAAGGGGGCATCGACATCCCAGATATCCCGCTGAACGTCTCGCGTTCATTCCTGCAAAACGATTCGCAGGTAAAAAAGATCTCCAAGTACATCATCAAAAAGGTTTCCGACCACTTCAACGAAACCTTCAAGGAAGACCGTAAGAAATACGAAGAATATTGGGATGACATCAATACCTTCATCAAGTTTGGCATGCTCAAGGAAGATGATTTCTTCGACGCCATGAAGGATATCGCCATCTTCAAATCCGCCACCGGAGATTATCTGACCGTGGAGGAGTACAAAGCACGTAATGCCGCAAGTGGTGATACCACGAAGATCTGGTATGCCGCCAGTGAAGATACTCAGGTGAGCTATCTGAACCTGATGAAAGAACAGGGCATGGAAGTGATCTACCAGAGCTCCCCCCTGGATATTCATCTTTACCAGCGTCTGGAAAGCAAGCTGGAAAAAGTGGAATTTGTCCGCGTGGATAGCGAGGTGAATGACATCCTCGTAAATAAAGATAGCAAGGCTTTGGATGCAGCCGATATCAATCGTCTGCAAAAGATCTTCTACGGCGCGTTGGGGCAAAAAGTGGAAGCCAGCTTTAGTAAAGACAGTTACAAAGACTTTCTCAAGAAATACCCGGTGGCGGCAACAGCCCTTACTCCTTTCATCAGGCAGGATGGAGAGCAGACCCTGATCAACATGCTGGAACTGCCCGATGCCGTACGTACCGAATTGGGCGAAGCGGCCATCAAAGAGATGATGGAAGAACACTCATTCACCGAGCTGAAAGTAGAAGTGAAGAGCCTGAAGACAAAGGATATCCCTGGCGTGATCGTGTTTAGTGAGTTTATGCGCCGCTGGCACGATATGGATATGGTCTCCCGTCCCGGAGCGTCCTCCGGTATGCTAAAACACCACACTCTGGTGGTAAATCCCGAAAACGAAGTAATCCAAAAGCTCCTGGATCTGGATAAAGCCGGGAA
>Ga0116174_10002857_pt1 | contig 14547 bp, 15 predicted proteins | sample AD_UKC087_MetaG_FD_89801 | JGI IMG/M metagenome (GOLD analysis project Ga0116174, IMG submission 89801) | Active sludge microbial communities of municipal wastewater-treating anaerobic digesters from USA - AD_UKC087_MetaG | ecosystem: Engineered > Bioreactor > Anaerobic > Digestate | place: USA...
CAATGGTTTGAGTCTGTCATATCTAAGGTGTTAAGAAACTCATTTTATTGTGGGATTATGACATACCACAAATATTATTGCCCCGATTACCTAAAGCAAAACAGGGTAAAAAACATGGGTGAGATTGAGATGACATACACCAAAGGAACCCATGAACCGATTGTTACCGAGGAAGAATTTAATCTTGTTCAAGCAAGAATGGATGCACGAACAAGACAACTCAATAATTGTCCAAAAGGTAAAAGAGTTGCGCCAAAGCGTGAGCCGGCAACAATTTGGGGAAAGCTTATGAAATGCTCTTGCGGATGTAAATTCAATCAGCGCGGTTGGAATCATCATAATGGAGCTGATGAAATGGCATTTCAGTGCTATAGTAAGTTGGCTCACGGTTCTGTAACTGAACGCAAGAAAAGAGGGCTTCCTACAAAAGACACTTGTACTACGCCGATCATTCCGAAATGGAAAATGGAACTCATAGCACATGAGATTTTCACAAAGCACTTTACGGATATTTCTGCTGTTACGGAGCTCGCTTGTAAAATGATTGAGGAACATATAAACGATGTTGAAGATGTCGAAGACAATACTGAAATCATTGCGCAGAAGAATGCCGAAATCGAAAAGCTTGAACGGAAGAAAGTCGGCCTTATTGAGATGCGAGCTGATGGTGACATTGAAAGAGATTACTTTTTGACGCGAAAAGACGAAGTCGAAAAGCAGATAGAACATTTCCAACAAGAGATTCAAGAGCTTACACCAATCGACACAAGGCAGAAAAAGGAGGATCTTGTTGAACGTCTGGAGGCACTAAAGCAGAAGCTGTCCGAATACACTGATTTTGAAAATACTCTGATAATTCCTGATGGCGTTATTGAAGCATTTACCGAACAAATAATTGCAAGCGATAAAGGATTTGACTGGTATTTGAAAGCCGTGCCGGATATGGTGAAATCATTTATGGATGATACTCCTGACGATGAGACCGAAAAAGAATGGCACGAACTGACGCAATTTGATCTGACTATCGAAGATGCTAAAGCGTATGTTTATAGTTTCTCGTCGCGCAGAAGGGTTCACGGGTGGCAAAACATCAAGATAAGGTTATTTGTCTGATAGCATACCGAGGGGATGAACAAAACATTCCCTCAGTTTTGTTTACATTTTGTCCATTGAAAAACCGACTTCATAGTCGTATTATAATAATTGAAGGTGCCTGTTTATTCCGCGACTTAGTAGCCACTACACAGGCTGCTATCGCTGACAAGAAGTAATAACAACTCAACAGAGTTGATCTGCACATACGATTAGCATTTGCGCCCGTGTATACGGATAACTGATGTTAATAACGATCCCCCTGAACTACTATGGTTCAGGGGGATTTTTTGTGTCTGGAATTGGTTGGGTCACTGGTCTGGCAGCAGTATAGGTGTAATCAGTACAGAGAAATGTAACCTGTACATCAACAAAAACCCTTACAGTTTTGAACTGTAAGAGCTTTTTTATTATAGTATTTCTTCTCCGCTGTGCAAAGCAATGAGCTTATCTCCCATTATATCTTTCATCATCTCGAATGCAGGAATGCCCGTGCAGTGACCGCTGTAAAATACGGTATCGAGCTGTGAAAGCTCCTGCGCCGCCTGAATGATAACAGCTTTTTCTTCATCGGTGTGCTCGCCCTCACGCTTCATCATGTGAAATCCTGTGATAACATAGTCAGGATAGCTGTCAAACAGTTCCTTGTATCTATCAAGGATATTGAGTATGCCGTTATGAGCGCAGCCCGACAGCAGCCAGCGTTTCCCGTTCTGTGTGATGACAAGGCATTGCTCGTGACAGAAATCGTCCTCGACTTTTTTGCCGTTTTTTATACAAGACAGCTTTTTGTTCCCCTGTGGATAACAACGCCTGCCGGTGATACCACTGAACAGGAATAATTCATCGTCAAGCTGAATATCGCCGTCTATGAGCTGAATATTCGGCAGTTTAAGGATATCTGTATCAATGCCGATGTAGCGATCGCCGTTGAAGTGGGGCTCGGCAGCCGACCTCTGCATGATTATCTGTGCGGTATGGTTTATCTGCGAGAATGGCAGAATACCTCCCGAATGGTCGTAGTGGCCATGACTTAGTACCACCGTATCTACTGTGGACAGGTCTATACTGAGAGCTTCTGCATTCTTCACGATTGCGTCCGTCTGTCCCGTGTCAAGCAGGAGCTTATGATTATCAGTCTCAATATATAACGAAAGCCCATGCTCTGCAATACACCCTTCATGTCCGCAGGTATTATCTACAAGTGTGACGATTTTCATCAGTGATTACCGCAGCTATGGCTGCCGCAGCCATGATCTCCGCAGGAATGACCTTCGCCGTTTTCATGGTGGTGGTCGCAGGTGGGATTAGAGTTCTGTACAAGCGTCTGTGCAAGGAAAGCTGCCACAGCTTCATCGGCGCTGCCCATATTACCGCCATAGAGTGCGATACCTGCCTCCTGCATAGCCATCTGAGCTCCGCCGCCGATACCTCCGCAGATAAGAACGTCAGTCTGTGCGTTCTTCAGAAATCCCGCAAGCGCACCATGTCCTGCACCCATTGTTCCAACTACCTGCTCGTTTATTATCTTGCCGTCGGCAACATCGTACAGCTTAAACTGCTCTGTTCTGCCGAAGTGCTGAAAGATCTGTCCGTTTTCATAGGTTACTGCGATTCTCATAATTGTGCTTCCTTTCTGAGTTATCTCCTCTGAGATAGTGTTGTCAAGAGTATAATTTCCGCCTGAAATGATGATGCGTCTGCCCTCGACCAGAGCCTGAGCAAGTTTTTTTCTTGCGGTATCATAGATTGCCGTGACGGTCGTTCTTGCCACGTTCATCTCCTGAGCGCATTGTTCCTGCGTCTTTGACTGATAATCTATCAGACGTATCGTTTCAAACTCGTCAAGCGACATAACGACAGTATCGTTTGCTGTATCCTGATCGGGGGCAAAGCTCCAGTAATCGGGATAACAACAGATACGGCGTGATTTCTGAGGTCTTGGCATAATAGCATCTCCTTTCTGACTTATGTCGATTATAACATATTTATTGACTTATGTCAAGTATATTCTTGGCATATTCAGATATTGACGGATATTACTTCATTTGGTATAATTTTCTGTAGGAGTGATATTGTGAATAAGAATCTTGAATTGTTCCTGACCTTTATGAAGATCGGAGCATTTACATTTGGCGGCGGTTATGCGATGATACCGCTGATACAGCGCGAGGTCTGTGATAATAAGCATTGGCTGAATGAGGATGATATACTTGAAGTTGTTGCAATAGCGGAATCAACACCGGGTCCGGTCGCGATCAACGCTGCTACCTTTGTAGGCAGCCGTACCGCCGGAACGCTCGGTGCTGTCTGTGCAACGCTGGGAGTGGTGCTGCCGTCATTCCTGATCATCTCACTTATTTCTTTTATCCTGAAAGCCTTTCAGGAGTCAAGAGCCGTGCAGTATGCCTTTATGGGTATCCGTGCAGGTGTTCTTGCCCTGATACTCAAAGCGGTCTATACCATGTTCATGGCAACGAAAAAGCACGCTGTTTCCTATGTTATCATGGCAGCGGCATTGGTGCTGACAGCTTTCCTGAAAATAGATGCGGTGTTCGTGATCATTGGCTGTGGAATATTCGGGCTTATATGGTCGCTGATATTCAGAAAGGAGCAGAGCGATGATATGGATTGAGCTGTTTCTGACCTTCCTGAAGATCGGTGCGTTTACGTTCGGCGGCGGATATGCAATGCTTCCTCTGATACAGAGCGAAGTCGAGCGTCACGGCTGGCTTACGCAGGCGGAGGTCGTGGATTTCATTGCTGTAAGTGAAAGCACACCGGGGCCGCTGGCAATCAATATGGCTACATTCATCGGTATCCGTTCTGGCGGTGTGATCGGGGCTGTATGTGCAACCCTCGGAGTAGTTCTGCCGTCCTTTGTGATTATCCTGATCGTAGCGAAGTTTTATGAAAAGTTCCGCAAGAGCCGTGCTGTTGACGGTGTGATGTACGGTCTGCGTCCTGCTGTGATAGGGCTTATCGGTGCAGCATTCCTGTCTGTGGGAATGACGGTTTTCTTTCCAAACGGTTTACAGACCACTGTTTTTTCAGGTGCTGGCTTTTGGTTATCACTTGCAATATTCGTTATTGGAGCAGTGCTTGCTTTCAAGAAACTGCACCCGATAGCAATCATAGGAATTTCTGCTGTTATCGGCATAGTGGCAGGATATGGACTTGGATTATAAAAAAGGAGAATGAATATGACAGAAGTACAGCTTGTTCCGCTGGAAGCGTCAGACAGAGAGCAGTTTATAAAGGACAATCAGGAAGCATTCAATTACGGTGCTCTTGAAGAATTTGGTCAGCGGGATGATCGTTTTGAGGAAGACGGCGAGATAATCTCACATGATACTATTTCTCATGCAATTGATGAAGGTGCTGCCTACCGTATCATGCAGGATAACAAACCCGTCGGTGGCGTTGTTATAAAGACCGAATTCGATCAGGGCGAGCTGGAGCTGCTGTTCGTGTCCCCTGCCGTTCACAGCAAAGGCATAGGATACGCAACGTGGTGTGAGATCGAAGCTATGCATCCGGAGATTACGGTATGGGAAACTGTTACACCTTATTTTGAAAAGCGTAATATACATTTCTATGTGAACCGCTGCGGCTTCCATATCGTCGAGTATTTCAATGAGCATCATTGTGCGCCGGATGATAAAGACGGTGAATTATTTGAAATGTTCCGATTTGAGAAAATACTGCCTTCCACACCGGAATCTGTACAAGAGCAGATAAAACGTATAGCCCATTATGAAAAAATAATGCAGGAGACAGAAAACGGTTCTCCTGAACTTTTGAAAGCTTTATCCGACTATTATAGCAGCTCTGCGTGGAAACGAGACTATGCAGCCGATGAAGCCGGACTGCTTCCGAAAGACATGAAACGCGGCGTTCTCTCAGAGGACGGTATCTATAATCTGTTGGAAGAATAGTCTTATCATTATTATTAAGGAGAAGCTCTCAACAACAAGACTTCTCTTTTGCTTAGAAAGTATTAGAAAAATTTTCAGCTACACATTGACAAATCTCAATGTGTATGCTATAATATAGAAAATCTTCAATATGAGGTGAGAACGTGGAGTTATCAAACAAGCAGATCACTGTGATATTCAAAGCCCTGTGCGATGAAAACAGAGTGCAGATATTCAGAATCCTGCAAAACGGCGAGCTATGTGCCTGTCATCTTCTTGAGGATCTGCATCTGAGTCAGCCAACGCTTTCCCACCATATGAAGGTGCTCTGCGACAGCGGTCTTGTGGTCGGCAGAAAAGAGGGCAAGTGGATGCACTACTCTATTTCGCAGGAAGGTGCTAAGATAGCTATGGACTGCCTGAAAGAGATAACAGCAGTAACTGAAAATGATTGTGAATGCTGCAATAAATAAGCCGTATGACCATACGGCTTAAAACAATATCAACAAATAGATATATCTAAATATGACTATCGGAGGAAATAAAAATGGATCATGTTTCAAAAGCGGTACAGTATTTTGAGAAAGGGTTTATGTGTTCACAGGCAGTATTTGCGTCGTTTGCAGAACAGTTCGGTATAACGGAAAAGCAGGCACTTCAGATAGGTGCTTGTTTCGGCGGTGGTATGAGAAAGGCTGAGGTATGCGGTGCGTGTACGGGTGCACTTATGGTGCTCGGTATGAAATACGGTCAGTTTGATGAAAACGATCTTGAAAGCCGTGCTGCTCAGAGCGCAAAAGCATCTGAGTTCCTTGATAAGTTCAAAAATCGCAAAGGTTCATATATATGCCGTGAGATACTCGGCTGCGATATTTCTACCGATGAAGGCAGGAACTACGCACGGTCAAACGGTCTGTACAGCAAGTACTGCCCCGAAATGGTAAGGACGGCAGCAGAGATACTGACTGAAATACTCGGAGGTGAAAGTTAAGCGTGTGGAACTTCATACAGGACGAAGTATTCGGCATGAAATGGCTGAACAGGCTTATCGGCTCTTTGCTGAACGCCTGCGGTCTTGATACTGAAAGCAAGCTGGGCGGCAGTCTGCAATTCTTCATCTATGATACGATAAAGATCATGATACTGCTCGGTTTTCTGATTTTCGTGATAACCTATATACAGAGCTATTTCCCGCCTGAAAGAACGAAGAAGATACTTGGCAGATTCCACGGTATCGGCGCCAACTGCATTGCCGCTCTGCTCGGAACTGTCACACCTTTCTGCTCATGCTCGTCCATACCGCTGTTTAATAACGATCCCCCTGGACTTTATGTTTCAGGGGGATTATTTGTGTATGATTGACTTTTTATAAAGACAGATGTATAATAAAGCAAACCGAAAAATTCTCACATTTTCCTGACACGGCTTTAACGAAAGCAGAAACAATATTATGAACTACACATATCATTACTGCTCCCCTTTGGGAGGAATAACCCTGACCAGCGACGGAGAAGCGCTGACGGAACTGTGGTTTGACGGGCAGAAACATTACGGCTCCACAATTGACGGCAGTACTGCTGAGGCGAACCTCCCCGTATTCACAGAGACAGTCCGCTGGCTGGATATTTATTTCAGCGGCAGGGTTCCCGGCTTCACACCGTCTCTGAGACTGCTGACCGCGCCTTTCCGCAGGGAGGTCTGCGAGATAATGCTTACAATCCCCTACGGACACACCATGACCTACGGCGAGATAGCCGCAATTATGGCAAAACAGCGCGGCACTGCCCATATGTCTGCTCAGGCAGTAGGCGGAGCCGTGGGGCACAATCCCATTTCCATCATCATCCCCTGCCACCGTGTTGTTGGAGCAGACAGCGGTCTCACAGGCTATGCAGGAGGACTTGACAGAAAGCTCAGGCTTCTTAAGCTTGAGAAGGCAATAACCGAATAAAAAAAGGAGCTGATACAATGGGCTATATACTTGAACTTCGCAGAAAGATCGGCAGCAGACCCGTTATCATGGCAGGCGCAGGCGTCATACTTCTCAACGAAAAAAACGAGATACTTCTCGGCAGGCGCACCGACAACGGCTACTGGGACTATCCCGCAGGCTCAATGGAGCTTGGCGAGAGCTTTGAGGAATGTGCCCGCAGGGAGGTGCTTGAAGAAACGGGACTCACTTGCGGAAAGCTGGAGTACTTCCTGGATATATCGGGAGAGGACACTTTTTACGAATATCCCAACGGCGACAGGGTATATCTGGCGGCAATATTATACCTGTGCCGTGACTTTACAGGTGAGATGAAGGTGCAGGAGGAAGAAGCCTATGAACAGCGATTTTTCTCCATAGACGCCCTTCCCGGGATACCTCCCCTGAAAATAAAATCGCGGATATTTGAAAAGGTCAGGAATTACATAAAGAGCAGATAAAACAGAAATCCTTCATTTTGATTTGAGTTTAGAGTTGAGAGTTTAGAGTTGAAAGTTGTGGAGTCGCCTGCGGCGACAATATTTAAATGTTGTGAGCGAAGCGAACACATTAACTCTCAACTTTCAACTATCAACTTAGCGCATACGCGCTAAATTATGATTTATCATTGCAAATAAAAAAGCCCCTGAGTGCGTTATAACACTCAGGGGCAGAACTTATATATGGGTATCCGTATTGCAGAAAGGTCCTTATTATTACTTCTGATACTTAGCCTTATCCATCTCGCGGATAGCTGCACGGCGGATCTTGCCGCTTCCCACGGTCTTGGGGAGCTCATCCACGAACTCTACCACACGGGGATACTTGTAAGGAGCAGTACCGTTCTTGACGTATTCCTTGATCTCCTTGACCAGCTCCTCTGAGGGAGTCTTATCCTTGGTGAGGACGATGGTAGCCTTAACCACCTGACCTCTTATCTCATCGGGAACACCTGTAACTGCGCACTCCAGCACATAGGGCAGCTCCATGAGAACGCTTTCGATCTCGAAGGGTCCGATACGGTAGCCCGATGACTTGATAACGTCGTCAACACGGCCAACATACCAGAAATAGCCGTCCTCGTCCACCCAAGCGGTATCGCCTGTATGGTAGAAGCCGTCGCGCCAGGTCTCGGCAGTGTTTTCCTCGTCACCGTAGTAGCACAGAGCCAGTCCGGGTACGCCGTAGCCGGGAGCAGTGGTATCCTTGAGCTTTATGCAGATCTCGCCTGTCTCGCCCACGCCTGCGGGAGTGCCGTCGGGGAGAAGCACCTGAACGTCATACTGGGGATTGGGCTTGCCCATGCTTCCGGGCTTGGGCTCCATACCAACAACGTTGGCGATAGAGAGAGTGGTCTCGGTCTGACCGAAGCCCTCCATGAGCTTGATTCCCGTAGCCTTATAGAACTGGTGGAACACCTCGGGATTGAGGGCTTCACCTGCAATGCAGGCATATTTCAGTGATGAAAGATCATACTTTGAAAGGTCCTCCTTGATGAAGAAGCGGTACATAGTAGGAGGAGCACAGAATGAAGTGATATTGTACTTTCTGAACATGGGGAGAATATCATCTGCGTGGAAGCGGTCGAAGTCATAGACGAATACAGCAGACTCGTTCATCCACTGACCGTAGAGCTTGCCCCAGAGAGCCTTGCCCCAGCCTGTATCGGAGATAGTGAAGTGGAGACCGTTGGGGTCTGCGTTCTGCCAGTAACGGGCGGTAACATAGTGACCCAGTGGGTACTGATAGCTGTGAAGCACAAGCTTTGGGTTGCCGGAAGTACCCGAGCTGAAGAAGATGAGCATGGGGTCTGTACCGCAGGGAGTGTCCTCTGTGCGCTCGAAGTGAGTGCTGTAAGCGGAGAGCTCTGCGTTGAAGTCATGCCAGCCCTCACGCTGACCGTTTACCAGAATCTTGGTTTTCAGCGTGGGAGAAGCAGCACAGGCAAGGTCGACCTCATTTGCCACATCGCCGTCAGCGGTGCAAACGATAGCCGATACCTCAGCGGAGTTGAAACGGTACTCAAAGTCGTGCTTCTTGAGCATATTTGAAGCAGGGATAACGAGAGCGCCTATGCGGTGGAGAGCGATGATAGAGAACCAGAACTGGTAGTGGCGCTTCAGCACCAGCATAACTCTGTCGCCCTTCTTTATGCCGAGAGACCTGAAGTAATTGGCGGTCTGGCAGGAATACTTCTTGATGTCCTTGAAAGTGAAGGTGCGCTCGTTCTTGTTGACGTCCACATAGATCATAGCAGTCTTGTCGGGACATTTCTCAGCCATAGCGTCAACAATATCGTAAGCGAAGTTGAACTTATCCTGATTTTCAAAGTGAACAGCACTGAGAACGCCCTCATCGTTGGTCTCGCAGTTAACGAACTTCTCTGCAACGGGGTGGAGAAGGCCTGCCTTGTCAACGTTTGTGAGGTGGTGCTCAGCCACCTGCTCGCGGTACTCGGTCATGCCTGTAGTGCCCTTGGGAGGCATAACGAAAGCGTATATCTCGCAGTCCTCGCCGCCCAGAGCTACTTCATCGTGGGGCATTGAGCTGTCATAGTAGATACAGTCGCCCTCATGGAGTATCTCTGTATGTGAGCCAACAGTCATGCGGACAGTTCCCTTGAGAACGATATCCATTTCCTGACCCTCGTGGCTTGCCATGTGGAGGGGCTGTGAGAGAGCCTCCTCGGAATAAGGGATAACAACGTGGAAGGGCTCCACGGACTTGTTCTTGAATTTAGCGGCAAGACGGTTATAGATAAAGCCCTTTCTGCGGACGATGGGAACTCCCTCGCCCTTTCTTGTAACGGTATAGCCGCTGAGCTCGGGGCTGCTGCCCTCCATGAGCTCGGTTATCTCAACGTGAAAAGCATTGGCGCATTTATATATAAAAGTGAAGCTGAAGTCCTGCTCGCCCGATTCCAGTCTCTTGTACTCATCGACGGAATAATCTGTGATGTCAGCCATTTCCTCGACGGATATGCCCAAGTCCTCACGCAGGCTTGCAATACGCTCTGCGACCTCTTTGATCCTTGTCTCTGCATTCTGTAAATTCATCATGTCGCTCATAATTATCTCTCCTTTAAAAAATATTTTTTGTACTGGAAAATGAAACGGGCGCTGTGAAATACTGCCGACATTTGCCGCGTAAAAACAAAAAACTCGTCTCAAAGGTAAAACTTTGAGACGAGTATCAATTCTGATTACCCGCGGTACCACTCAAATTGTGCCGCTATTGCGTAACACCACTTCAGACTCCAGCAAGTCCTATTCATTGACGCAGAATCACGGAAGCGCTTACTGAAGCTTTCAGCACTTCGGCTCAGAAGGGATACATAGCATTGCTTATCACCGACTCACACCTACCGTCGGCTCTCTGCAAGACATTGGCAATACTCTGCGTGTCTTCCTCATAGCTTATGTCTTGGATTATAGCACAAGAAATCTGATTTGTCAAGAGTTTTTTGAAATTTTTCAGGAGAAAATTTTATTGAACAATTCCCGCAGCTGTGATATAATACAGATAATCAAGCAATGAGACGCCCCGAAAAAGGAAGGAACAAATGAGACAGGTATCATCATCAGTGAGAACGGCAAAAACGCCCATAGGCGGTATAGAATACACTCTTGAGCGCAAGAAGGTGAAGAACATAAACCTCCGCGTCCGCAGGGACGGAACGGTATATGTGTCCGCGGCAAGCCGGGTCCCCGTAAGGGAGATAGAGGGCTTCATCGCTGCCAAATGCAGCTATATAAAGCAGGCGCAGGAGCATTTCCGCAGCCGCACCGAGACCGCCGCTGAGGAGCGCAGGTTCGCTCAGGGCGCATCGGTCATGTATCTGGGCAGACCTCTGGAGCTCTGCATAATACAGTCCCCGACGGAGGGGGTAACCGAAGAGGAGCACCGCCTGGTCATCGCCCTCAGGGACAGCTCCGAACTGAGCCGCGGAGAGCGGCTTTACGCCAAATGGCTGGACGGCAGATGCAGAGAGGTATTCACCGACCTGATGAAGGAGATATATCCGTTTTTCAAGGCAATGGGAGTCCCCTTTCCTCAGCTGAAAATACGGACAATGAAGGCACGCTGGGGAAGCTGCCACTATACCAAAGGCATGATAGTGCTCAACCGTTATCTCATAGAAGCACCGCGGCACTGTATCGCCCATGTAGTGGCGCATGAGTTCTGTCATTTCATCTATCCGAACCACTCGCGTGACTTCTACTCCCTTCTTGACAAAGTGTGCCCCCACTGGCGCTCAGATAAAGCAGAGCTTGAAAGGCTGGTAGTCCTCTGATAGCCCTTAGCCTTTAGCCATCAGGAAGCGGCTTAGCCGCTTTGTTGCCGGGCGGATATTATCAGCTCCTATATTATGCTAACGGCTTAAATAATAAAACCCCCGGGTACTTTTCAGCACTCGGGGGCTTTGATCTTATATGTTGTTAAGCTTTTCCTGTTGTATATGTCTGCGCAGAAGCAGGGTAAACACTATGCACACGGCTGTTCCTGCTATGCCGAGAATACCCAGCAGCAAAGCGGCTCCGGAGCCCTTTCCCTCTCCGAAAAGAACGGTGAGAAGGCTGCCTGAGGGCTGCTCCGCCATAAACGGCTCAGCCGCCTTGTCAATAAAGGCTCCGCCGAAAAGCCCGCCTATGGGGATAGTGAAGAATTGCAGTGTATTGCGGCAGGAATAGACCCTTCCCTGCATTTCCGCGGGGATAGTGCTGCGGAAGATAACATCGAGCTGTGTTCCCATGACGGGTATAAACAGCCAGCCGCAGACCGCTCCTATACACCATATCACAGGAGAATCCCACAGCGCCAGCAGAAAATTCTCGGTGCTCATTGAGAAAAACAGCGACAGACATATGAGCCTTACGCGGCTTTTCGGGACAGGCAGCGCCGACGCTATGATGCTTCCGATGAGGGAGGCTATGCCTGCACAGGCATTTACGGCTCCCAGTATGCTTTCGCCGTTTTCTGCCTTCGGTATTATCAGCGCAGGCAGTGAAGCCGTATAGGCTGAGGCTATGAGGTTTATCCCCGCAAGGAAGAATATGAGCTTCATTATAAGGGGATTACTTCTCAGCCAGCGAAGTCCCTCTCCTGCCGAGCGCAGCACCGACTGCTGCTTGTCCTCAGCCCTTTCGGGCTCAGGGATATTTATAAAGAACAGCAGTGTGGAAAAGGCTGCACCGAAGGTCAGCAGATCGGTGATGATGACCGCGCCTATACCACCGAAGATGTAGAGTACCGTAGCGAATACAGGTGTGAGTATGGTGTTTGCAGACTGTGAAAATGACCGCAGTCCGCCTGTTTTCTGGTAGTGCTGCCTGGGTATCAGCTGTGTGGAGGCGACCTCCGCCGCAGGCTGCTGAACCGTGTTCATAAGGCCGTTCACGGCGTTTATCAGGTACAGGTGCCAGGGACAGAGCTGCCCCGTCTTTATGAGCAGAAAGGCTGCTGCCGTGGTCATTGCCGCCAGCAGGTCACAGGTCAGCATAGTGCGCTTTTTGTTCCATTTATCGCTGAGGGCGCCTGCAAAAATGCTCATCAGCACATAGGGCGCATACGAACATATCCTCAGCAGAGCGGTGCTCAGTGCAGAGCCGCTCCCGCGGTAGAGCCACAGCACCAGCGCATAGCTTGTCATGCCGCTTCCCAGGGCGGAAAGTGACTGTGTGCTCTATAATAACAGATAGCTTTTTAATTCTTTTATAGTTTTCATTGGCTTTGCTCCTTTTTATTACTTGGTCAGGTAAGCAAAGCCCGAGGGTATCAGAGTTGCTCCATGCAGTTCCCTCAAGCCTTGCATGGAGCTGAAACGATGCATAAACGCATTTCCGTGCCCTTCCTTTCGTTTTTATTTTACTTTATTATATCACCCGGAAGCGTAAATTGTCAATTAAAAGTGAAAAAATCGCAAAAAACACGGGGATATATAAGTCAAAAACTGTATATTTGACAATTGACTGTTGAGACTTTGTTTGTTATAATATAAATGTAATTTGAATTTTTATTCAAAAAACAGGAGGTATATGAGAAATGAAGAAGACTAATCTGAAGCTTATGGCTTGTCTTCCCCTTGCTGCTATTCTGGTAGGCTGCGGAAGAACTACTATCGACCCCAATGAGTATGTTGAGGTAAAGTATGAGGGCATGGACAGTGTTGCCCGTGCTTATGTGGAGATCGACTATGAGAAGATGGTAACCGATAACCTCAAGGCTTTCGGTATCAAGAGCAAAAAGGACGATCACGATATCGAGAGAGCTGCGGGCAAGCTTGAAAAGTATCTCAGCGGAGAGCTGGACAAGACAAGCGACCTCTCAAACGGCGATGAGATCGTTTTTGAGTGGAATGATGATGACGTTGATAAGCTGGAAAAGAAGTACAAGATCAAGCTCAAGATAAGCGATAAGAACATCACAGTCAAGGATCTTGACGAGCCCAAGAAGTTCGATCCCTTCGATTACCTTGAGGTAAGCTACACAGGCGTCGGCCCCGACGGCCAGATCCAGCTGGATTACAGCGATCTCCCTGTTGACTATGTTTCATTCTATGCTGATCCCAGCTATGGACTCTCAAACGGCGACAAGGTAAAGGTAACCTTCGGCTACAGCGAGGACAGCGCTAAGGATGAGTGCTTCAGCCAGGGATATCTCCCCGAGTCATTCGAGAAGGAGTACACAGTTGAGGGACTCCAGCAGTACGCTGCAAAGATCTCCGAGATAGACAAGAAGTCCTATGATAAGATGGACAAGTACGCTCAGGACCGCTTCATGGAAGACGTTGAGGACAACTGGGAGAAGAAGGAACTCAAGGATCTCGAACTCCTTGGTGTAAACCTCTACATCCCCAAGGAAGAGAACTACAGCATGAAGAATGCTCTCTGCTATGTATACAAGGTAACTACCACACTCAAGGGTGAGGAGAAGAAGGAAGAGGAGCCCACAACAGAGGCTGCTACAACAACAGCAGAGGCTACTACCGAAGCTCCCACTACAACAGCTGAGGAGAAGAAGGAAGAGGGCACAACTACCGCTAAGGCTGACGAAAAGAAGGAAGACGCTACTGAGGCAGCTACCGAGAAGAAGGAAGATAAGAAGGAAGAGGCTAAGAACGGCGAAAAGGTTTACTACTACTTCGCTTACTACCAGAACGTTCTTACTCCCGGAGACCCCGACAAGGAGTATGACGCTCAGAGCTACAACGAGCCCAGCTACAGCAACTTCTTTGGTGTATCAGGCGACGCTTTCGCTATCGACGACGTTCTCTATGTAGGATATGAGAACCTTGATGACCTCTACAAGGCTGTTGAGGACAAGTTCTACTACGAGTGCAAGAAGGAAACAAACATCAAGAAGAACTGATCCATGCAGGTAAGGTTCACACAGATACCCAAATAGAAATTTTGCCCCTGAGTGCTGCAAAAACACTCAGGGGCATTGTGCTTTATTTACCTGAGCAGATAAATCATAATTTAGCTTTGCTAAATTTTGATTTGAGTTTAGAGTTGAGAGTTTAGAGTTGAAAGTTGTGGAGTCGCCTGCGGCGACAATATTTAAATACTG
>Ga0116174_10002859_pt1 | contig 14535 bp, 15 predicted proteins | sample AD_UKC087_MetaG_FD_89801 | JGI IMG/M metagenome (GOLD analysis project Ga0116174, IMG submission 89801) | Active sludge microbial communities of municipal wastewater-treating anaerobic digesters from USA - AD_UKC087_MetaG | ecosystem: Engineered > Bioreactor > Anaerobic > Digestate | place: USA...
ATGACTGCCGCCGCCGCCCGCACGGCGGAGATGTTTGCCGAAGAAATCCTGTCGGGTTCGCTCACGCTCCAACCCGTGGCCGCATAAGGAGACCCCCCATGACCAACACCCTCAAGGGCAAAAAAGTCCGCCTGCACGACATGACGCTGCGCGATGGCATGCACCCCAAGCGCCACCTCATGACGCTCGCGCAGATGAAGACCATCGCCACCGGCCTGGACGAGGCGGGCATGTCGCTGATCGAAGTCACCCACGGCGATGGCCTGGGTGGCAGCTCGGTCAATTACGGCTTTCCCGCGCACAGCGACGAGGAATACCTGGGCGCCGTGATTCCGCTGATGAAGCAGGCCAAGGTCTCGGCCCTGCTGCTGCCGGGCATCGGCACCGTGGACCATCTGCGCATGGCGCATGGCCTGGGCGTGCACACCATCCGCGTGGCTACGCACTGCACCGAGGCCGACGTGAGCGAGCAGCATATCGGCATGGCGCGCCAGCTGGGCATGGACACCGTGGGCTTTCTGATGATGGCGCACATGAACAGCGCAGAAGGCCTGGTCACGCAGGCCCGGCTGATGGAAAGCTATGGCGCCAACTGCATCTACATCACCGACTCGGCGGGCCACATGCTGCCGCACGATGTGAAGGAAAAGCTCGGTGCCGTGCGCCAGGCCCTGAAGCCCGAGACCGAACTCGGTTTTCACGGCCACCACAACCTGGCCATGGGCGTGGCCAACAGCCTGGCCGCCATCGAGGTGGGTTGCAGCCGCATTGATGCCGCCGCTGCGGGCCTGGGCGCCGGCGCGGGCAACACCCCCATGGAAGTGCTCGTGGCGGTATGCGACCTCATGGGCATCGAGACCGGCGTGGATGTGTTCAAGATCCAGGATGTGGCCGAAGACCTGGTGGTGCCCATCATGGACTTTCCCATCCGCATCGACCGCGACGCGCTCACGCTCGGTTACGCCGGCGTGTACGGCTCGTTCCTGCTGTTCGCCAAGCGCGCGAGCCAGAAGTACGGCGTGCCGGCACGCGAAATCCTCGTCGAGATGGGCCGCCGCGGCATGGTCGGCGGCCAGGAAGACATGATCGAAGACACCGCGCTCACGCTGGCCAAGGCGCGCGGCTGAAATGAAACACCCTCTGAGCCGCTTCGCGCCTTCCCCCTCTCTCTACGCGCTGTGCGCTACGAGAGGGGGACGCAGCCAGCGGCCTGGCAAAGCCAGTTCCGCGGCTGCCTGGCCTGATCCGCACCTGTTTCATGGGCTGCGGGTGGCGCGCCGCGCAAGAGATAACTAAGGAAAAAAAATGGCATTGAACGCATCCACCCTCGACCAGCTCGCCGAGCTGCTGGAAAACTGCCAGCTCCAGGTGCAAGACACCCTCAAGGTCACCGAGTCCCACCCCGACATGGACTGGGACGACGCCTACGCCATCCAGGACCGCATCCTGGCGCGCAAGCTGGCGCGCGGCGCCCGCGTGGTCGGCTACAAGGCGGGCCTGACCTCGCACGCCAAGATGAAGCAGATGGGCGTGACCGACCCGGTGTTCGGCTTTCTGGTGGACGAGTTTGTCGTGCCCGAAGGCGCAGAAATCCAGGTCAGCGACCTGATCCACCCCAAGGTCGAGCCCGAGATCTGCTTCATCACCCGTACCGAGCTCAAGGGCCCCGGCTGCCATATCGGCGCCGTGCTTGCGGCCAGTGACGTGGTGCTGCCCGGCATCGAGGTGATCGACAGCCGCTACCGCGATTTCAAGTTCGACCTCAAAAGCGTTGTGGCCGACAACACCTCGGCCTCGCGCTTCGTGGTGGGCGGGCGCATTGCCTCGGTCCGCGACCTGGACCTGCGCACCCTGGGCGTGGTGCTCGAGAAAAACGGCCAGCCCGTGGCCATGGGTGCCGGCGCTGCGGTGCTGGGGCACCCGGCCGCCGCCGTGGCCATGCTGGTGAATCACCTGGGCCGGCGCGGCCAGTCGCTGCCGGCCGGTTCGCTGGTGCTGTCGGGCGGCATCACCGAGGCCGTGGCAGTGCAGGCGGGCGACAACGTCACGCTGCGCATTCAGAACCTGGGCAGCGTGTCGGTTCGTTTCGTTTAACCACCAAAGAGAGGCAGAAATATGCAACGGAGACAATTCATCGCCACCGGCGTGGGCACCGCCCTGTCGGCCTCCCTGGCACCCTTGTCCGCCTGGTCGCAGGACCTTTGGCCGTCCAAGCCGGTCAAGCTGATCGTGCCGTTCCCGCCTGGTGGGCCCACCGATGTCATGGGACGCACGGCGGCCAAGGTCATGTCCGAGAAGCTGGGTCAGCCCTTCGTGGTGGAGAACAAGGCCGGCGCGGGGGGCAATATCGGCACCGAGGCCATTGCCAAGGCACCCTCCGATGGGTACACCATCGGCCTGTCGGCCATCAGCAGCCTGGCCATTGCGCCGCACCTGTATGCCAAGGTGCCGTTCTCGGTCGAGAAAGACTTTGCGCCGATCTCGCTCGTGGGCACCTCGCCCTGCGTTATCGTCGTGCATCCGAGCGCGCCCTTCAATGACCTCAAGGGCCTGGTGGCCTATGCCAAGGCCCATCCGTCCAAGCTCAATTACGCGACCTCAGGCATCGGCACCAGCAACCACCTGGCGGCCGAGTTGCTGCAGGCCACGGCGGGCATCCAGCTCACCGGCGTGCCGTACAAGGGCTCCAGCCAGATCGTGCCCGACCTGCTCTCGGGCGTGGTGATGATGAGCATGGAAAGCTCGCTGGCGACCACGCTGCAGCACATCAAGGCCGGCAAGCTCAAGGCGATTGCCGTGACGTCGTCCAAGCGCTCGCGGGCGCTGCCGAACGTGCCGACCATCGCCGAGTCGGGCTACCCAGGCTTCGAGGTCGAGACCTGGTTCGGACTGGTGGCCCCCGCCGCAACGCCGCGCGCCATCGTGGACAAACTCCAGGCCGCCTGGAGCGACGGCTCCAAGCTGCCCGATGCCATCCATGCGTTCGATGCCATCTCGGCCGATATCCGGGTCCAGACACCGGCGCAGTTCGCCGATTTCATGCGCACCGAGAACACGCGCTGGGGCGAGTTGATCCGCAAGCTCAACATCAAGCTCGATTGACCTGTCCCATAGAACCAAGGAAACGATATGCCATTTGCCCAGATTTACATGATCGAAGGCCGTACCGAAGACCAGAAAAAGGCTGTGATCGAAAAGGTCACGCAGGCGCTGCACGAGGCCGTGGGTGCGCCCAAGGACAACGTGCGCGTCTGGATCCACGATGTGCCCAAGGAAAACTGGGGCATTGCCGGCGTCAGCGCCAAAGAGCTGGGGCGCTGAGTCGGTTCGACCAGGGCTTGAAATGCGCTTGTTTTCAAAGCAACTAGCGTAGCGTTCCCCTCTGTTTGGAACTTCACCGAGCGTGAGCCCGAATGACCTTCCGCAGAAGGTCCGCTACACGCTTGGGCCCTGATGAACGGTTTGGGATGGATGGAGTGCCGAGCACCATGCCGCTCCATGGCATCGGCCCGGCATGGCCTGCTCGTGAACCCGTTGCGGCGCAGCCGATGGACCGTGATGTCACGAAATATGCGTTCGACCCCGTTCAGCCAGGACACCGGGCCGGGCGTGAAGTGCAAGTAAAACCTCGGGTGCTTGACCACCTTCAGGAGACAAACCAGATGATCGATCTTTGGGATATCCGTTACGTGCGCTTGGGCACGAACGACCTTGATGGAGCCACCCGTTACGCCACGCAGGTGGTCGGGCTGGAGGCTGGCGCCAAGGAGGCCGGCGCGCAGTATTTCCGCAGTGACAGCCGCGACCACACGCTGGTCTATTTCGAGGGCAACTCCGAGGACCATACGGTGGGCTTCGAGTTGCGCGACATGCAGGCGCTGGACGCGGCGGCGGCGCACCTGGAGTCGATCGGGACCGCAGTGAAGGCTGGTTGCGCCAGCGAATGCGAGCAGCGGCGCGTGAAGGCCTTCGTCAATTTTCGCGACCCCACCGGCAACAGCATCGACCTGGTGGTGCAGCCTTTCCACAGCGGGCGCCGGGCCTGACTGTCGCACGACGCGGGCATCACAGATTTCAGCCACATCGGTTTGTGCTCCACGGATCCGGAACGCGACGAAAAATTCTGGACCGGCGTGATGGGCGCGCGCGTGAGCGACCGCATCGGCAAGGCGCCGCTGCTGCGCATCGACGAAGTCCACCACAAGCTCGCGCTGTTCCCCTCCAAAAAGCCAGGGGTTCAGCACATCAACCACCAGGTGGAGTCGATCGACGACATCATGCGCGCCTACTACCGCCTCACGGAAGCGGGTGTGCGCATCGTGTTCGGCCCCGGCCGCCACCCGACCTCAGGCGCGATGTTCCTGTACTTCGAAGGACCGGACGGCATGGTGTACGAGTACTCCACCGGCGTGCGCCATTTCACCCCGGAAGAAGAACGGACCCACCAGCCTCGCCAGTTCCCGATGGCCCCGACCTCGTTTTGCATGTGGGGCTCGCGGCCCGACATTCCCGAGTTCAAGTGAACAGCACCTCCCAGGACGCACCGGCTGTGACCCTGCAAAAAATCAAAACAGCCGCCCGAACCTTTCTCGTGGTGGCCGGGGGCGCCCTGGCGATGAGCACCCTGGCTGCGCCCTTTCCCGGCAAGCCGGTGCGCGTGATCACAGCCTCGTCCGCCGGCAGCGGCCCCGACGCCGCCATGCGCGTGCTGGCGGAAAAGCTCTCGGCCAAGTGGGGCCAGCCGGTGATCGTGGACAACCGTCCGGGTGGCAATGGCTTCATCGCCGTGTCGGCGTTCAGGCAGGCGACGCCCGACGGCCATGAGCTGATCAACCTGGACAGCAGCCACATCACGACCCACCCGCACACCTTCTCGCGGCTGCCCTACGACCCGCAGAAGGACTTCGCCCCGATCCGCCCGATCCTGCTGACGGACTTCTTCGTGGTGGTCGGCAAGGACAGTCCCTACAAGTCGTTGGACGATATCGTCGCGGCGGCCAAGGCCTCCAAGGGCCAACTGACCTACGGCTCGTGGTTCAACGGCAGCCCCGGCCATTTGGGCGGGTTGCGCCTGCAGGCGCAGCAGGGCGTGGACATGCTCCATGTGCCGTTCAAGGAAATGCCGCAGCTCTATAGCGCGGTGGCGACGCAGGAAGTCCAGTGGGCCCTGGGCAGCCTGGCCAGCGCGGGCCCGCTGGAGAAGGCCGGCAAGGTGCGCTTCATCGGCGTGGCTGCGCCGCAGCGTTCGCCCTTCTTCCCCGATCTGCCTTCGAGCAGCGAGTCGGCCGTCGCCAAGGGTTACGAGGTCAACGCCTGGGTAGGCCTGTTCGCGCCCAAGGGCCCGCCCAAGGAGGTGCGCGAGAAGATCGCCGCCGACATCAAGGACGTGATGGCCCAGCCCGACCTGGTCGACCGCTACCGCAACCTTGGCTACGTGCCGATGCACCTGACGCCCGACGGCTTCGAGGCCCGTATTGCCACCGAGATCAAGGCCTGGTCCAAAATCATTTCGGATGCCAGGATCCGCCTTGATTGAGATACGCATGAACGACATATCGACCGACACCGCAGGCCCGGGCCTGCAGGCGTTCCGCCTGGACGGCCGCGTCGCCGTGATCACGGGTGGCGCGGCTGGCATCGGGCTGGCCACGGCGCGCCTGATGGCGCAGGCCGGCGCGCGCATCGCCATTCTGGACCGCAATGAGGACGCCGGCGCCAGCGCCGTGGCGCAACTGCCTGGCGCGTTTTTCGTGCCGCTGGACGCCTCCAGCGAGACCTCTATCGAGGGCGCCTTCGCCGCCGTGGCGCGCGAGGCCGGGCGCATCGATATCCTCGCCAACAACGCCGGGATGTCGATCCGCAAGTCGTCGGCGGAGATCTCGCTGGCCGAGTGGAACCAGGTGATGGCCCTGAACGTGACGGGTTCGTTCCTGTGCGCTCGCGCAGCAGTGGCTCGCATGCCAGCGCAGGGCGGCAGCATCGTGAATACCGCCTCGATCATGGGTTTGTCGGGCGGCGGGCCCTACCCCAACCCGTCGTACCACGCCTCCAAGGGCGCCGTCGTCAACCTGACCCGGTCGCTGGCCATGGAGTGGGCGTCGCGCGGCATTCGCGTCAACGCGGTCGCTCCGACCTGGACCGAAACCGGCTTCATCGGCAACCTCAGCGGTGCGGCGCTGGCAGCGGCACAGGCCGCCACTCCGCTGGGCCGCATCGCCCAGGCCCATGAAGTGGCCAGCGCCATCCTGTTCCTGGCGAGCCCGGCATCGGCCATGGTGACCGGGCATGTGCTGGCCGTCGACGGCGGCTTCCTCGCGCAGTGAACAACGAGCCGCAAACCTGGGCGCGCCGGGTGAAGATGCAGCACCTGCGTGCGGTGCTGGCGGTTGCCGATTCCACCAGCCTCGCGCAGGCGGGCGAACGCCTGGGTCTGACGCAGCCGGCCGTGACCAAGATCCTGCACGAGGTGGAGTCCTCCCTGGGCCTGCAACTGTTCGCGCGTTCCAGCCGCGGCACGGTGTGCACCGAGGCCGGCCGCCAGATGGCCGAGCGGTTGCGGCTGGTGTTCAGCCAACTCGACCAGACGGTCCAGACCCTGCGCGACGAGACCGAAGGGCTGAGTGGGCGCGTGACGGTGGGCGCCCTGATCGCCGGTGCCGCTTCGCTGCTGCCGCATGCCATCGCCCGGTTGCAGGCGCAGCGTCCGGGCATTCGCATCGCGATCATTGAAGGCACCTACGACTACCTGATCCCGCTGCTGCGCCAGGGCGTGCTGGACCTCATCGTCGGACGCCTGCCCAAGTTCGAATACCGCGAAGGCCTGGCGGTGGAAGCGCTCTACCAGGAACAAGTCGCGCTGGTCGTGCGCCCAGGGCACCCGGTGCTCGACTGCGGCGCGCTCACCCTGGCCGCGCTGCAAGCCTGGCCCTGGATCATGCCGCTGCCGGACACGACGCTGCGGCAGCTGATCGAAGCCATCTTCCACGACCTGCGGCTGGACATGCCGACCGTGCGCTGCGAGTCGGTGTCGGTGGTGTCCAACCGGGCCATGATCTTGCAGACCGACTGCATCTGCGCGTTCCCCAAGGAAGTCGTGCAGTTCGAGCTCGACCACGGCCTGCTGGTGCAGCTTGATGTCGGGCAGGTGCTGGATTTTGGGCCGGTCGGGTTGTCGTACCGCAAAGGCGCCAGCCCGTCCCCGGCAGCGCAGGCCTTGCTCGAGGCCCTGCGCCAGGCCTGAGGCGACCGGGGTGCCGGCCTGGCGGGTCAGGTCATTCCAAAAAGGAATTGCCGGGGTCGAACTATTCATTTCCCTGCATGGCACTGTCTTCCTAGACTACCCGGGAACCTGCCCTTGCGTGCAGGTGAACCCTTACAAAACAGGAGACAGCCTTGAAAAAAACCCCTCTCGCGGCCCTCGCCGTCGCCGCTCTGTCGATCGCGCTGGCTGGCCCCGTCCGTGCCGCCGACCCCGTAAAGATCGGCTTCATGGCCGAACTGTCCGGCCCCCAGGCCGCCCTTGGCCAGGACAAGCTCGACGCCTTCATGATGGTGGTCGAGCGCAACGGCGGCAAGCTCGGCGGCGTGCCGGTGCAGATCGTGCGCCGCGACACGCAGCTCAAGCCCGAAGTGGCCAACCAGATCGCTGACGAACTGGTCGAAAAGGAAAAGGTCGCGATCGTGACCGGCTTCTCGTTCTCCAACATCCTGATGGCCGTGAACCGCAAGCTGACCTCGGCCGGCGTCGTGGTGGTGGGCTCGGGTGCCGGTCCGGCGCCCCTGGCCGGTGCCCAGTGCTCGGCCAACCTGTTCCTGATGTCCAAGCAGAACGACCAGTTCGCCGAAACCATGGGCATGTATGCCATGACCAAGGGCTACAAGCGCGTCGTGGCCATGGCCCCCAACTACCAGGCAGGCAAGGATTTCGTGGGGGGCTTCAAGCGCACCTACACGACCCCGCTGGCCGACGAGGTCTACACCCCCCTGAACCAGCTGGACTTCTCCGCCGAGCTCGCCCGCATCGCCGCTGACAAGCCCGACGCCGTCTACGCTTTCTACCCGGGTGGCCTGGGCGTGAGCTTCGTGCGCGCCTACCAGCAGGCGGGCCTGATGTCCAAGATTCCGCTGCTGTCGGTGTCCACCGTCGATGGCACCACGCTGCCCGCCTTGAAGGACTCGGCGGTCGGTGCCATGCACGCCTCGGCCTGGGGCCCGGACCTCGCGAACCCGGCCAACGCCCGCTTCGTGGCCGACTTCACGGCCAAGTACAAGCGCATCCCGTCGGAGTACGCCGCCCAGTCGTATGACGCGGCGCTGCTGATCGACTCGGCGCTGGCCAAGGTCAAGGGCAACGTCAAGGACACCAAGGCCTTGACGGCAGCCATGCGCGCGGCCGACTTCAACTCCGTGCGCGGCAAGTTCAAGTTCAACACCAACCAGTTCCCGATCCAGGACTTCTATGTGTTCAGCGTGGTCAAGGATGCCCAGGGCAACACCACCCTCAAGACCGTGAGCAAGACCCTGACCGACGCGCGCGACGCCTACTACGGCGACTGCCCGCTGAAGTAAGCCCCCTCACGCCTTCGCTGCCGCGGGCCGCGCGGCGGGTGCGCCACGCACCCGCCCGTCACCGGCCTCGGCCACTTTCCTTTTCCCGCTGCTTTCGCCAGGAACGCCCATGGTGTGGACTCTCTTTTTCTCGCAGGTGCTCAACGGCATTCAGTTGGGCATGCTGCTGTTCCTGCTGGCCGCTGGCTTGACGCTGGTGTTCGGCATCATGAACTTTGTCAACCTCAGCCACGGCTCCTTCTACATGATGGGTGCCTACTTCGCGGCGGCCACGCTGGCACGCACCGATTCCTTCCTGCTGGCCGGCCTGGCCGGTGTGGTGGGCGCCATGGCGCTGGCCTGGGTGATCGAGCGGGTGGCCTTGCGCCGTCTCTACAGCCATGACCACCTGAACCAGGTACTGGCCACGCTGGGCCTGATCATGTTCTTCAACGAACTGGTGCGCATGATCTGGGGATCGCAGCCGCTGTTCACCGCGCCGCCCTCCTGGGCCAGCGGCAACTTCGCGTTCGGCGATATCGGCTACCCCTCCTACCGTCTGTTGATCATTGGCGCTGGCGCCGCCGTGGCCGTGGGCAGCTACCTCCTGATCCACCGCACCCGCATCGGCATGCTGGTGCGCGCCAGCTCGACGCATGCCGACATGGTGGCGGCGCTGGGCGTCAACGCCCGCCTGCTCAATACCGCCTTGTTCAGTGTGGGCGCCGGCCTGGCCGCCCTGGCCGGCTGGCTGGTCGGCCCGATCGTGTCGGTGCAGTCGGGCATGGGCGACACCGTGCTGATCCTGGCGCTGGTGGTGATCGTGATCGGCGGCATCGGATCCATCCGCGGTGCGTTCTATGCGTCGCTGGCCGTCGGCCTGGTGGACACCATGGGCCGCGCCTACATGCCGCAGATCCTGCGCGGCTTCCTGGACCGCAATGTGGCCGATGCTGCCGGTCCGGCGCTCGCCTCGATGCTGATCTATCTGTTCATGGCTGCGATCCTCGCCGCCAAGCCCGATGGCCTGTTTCCCGTCAAACGCTGAGCACCCCCATGACTCCCGAAAAACTTGACTGGCGCACCCCGCGCCCCTGGCTGGCCGCGCTGCTGATCGGCGGCCTGCTGCTGGTGCCGACCATTTCCTCCTGGCTGGGGCAGAGCTTTTACCTGTCCTTTGCGACCCGCATCGTGATCTATGCCCTGGCGGCGACCGGGCTCAACCTGATCCTCGGCTACGGCGGCCTGGTCAGCCTGGGTGGCTCGCTGTTCGTCGGCGTGGGTGCCTACGCTGTGGGTATTTCCGCCTTCCACGGCCTGACCAACGGCTGGGCCCAACTGGGCATCGCCCTGGTGATCACGCTGGTCATCGCCGTCGGCTGCGGCCTGGTGTCGCTGCGCACGCGCGGCATCGGCTTCATCATGATCACCCTGGCGTTCGGGCAGATGTTCTATTTCCTGACCGTGAGCCTGAAACAGTACGGCGGCGACGACGGCCTGCCCGTCGAACAACGCAGCGTGTTCAACCCGCTGCCCGCGCTCGACAGCAAGGTCGCGCTGTACTACCTGGCCCTCGCGGTGCTGCTGGTGGTGATGTATGCCACCTGGCGCCTCGTGCACAGCCGTTTCGGCTACGTGCTGCGCGGCTTCCAGTCGAACGAGCGGCGCATGCTGGCTGCCGGTTACCCGCGCCTGCGCTACCAGCTGACGGCGTTTGTGCTGTCGGCGCTGGTGTGCGCGCTTGCCGGCGTCCTGCTGGCCAACCTGACTTCCTTCACCTCGCCGTCCTACCTGTCCTGGCAGGCCTCGGGCGAGTTGCTGCTGATGGTCGTGCTCGGCGGCATGGGCACCGTGATCGGCCCGGTGCTGGGCGCGGTGGTGCTGCTGGTGCTGGAGGAATCGCTCTCGGGCATCACCCAGCACTGGATGATCGTGCTCGGCCCGGTGATCCTGGTCGTGGCGCTGGTGTCCAAGCAGGGCCTATGGGGTGCCGTACTGCAGTGGAAGGCGCGCGAGCACACCGCCGCGGCCCCGCCGCCGTCTGCCAGCAGCGTGCCCGTCGCGACGGAGGGCACGGCATGAGCTTCCTGTCCATCACCGGGCTGGTCAAGCGCTTCGGCGGCCTCGTTGCCACCGACCGCTTCCACCTCGAACTGCCCAAGGGCGAGTTGCATGCCCTGATCGGCCCCAACGGCGCCGGCAAGACCACGCTCATGGGCCAGATCACCGGCGAGTTGGCGCCTAGCGAAGGCGACATTCGTCTGGACGGCCAGAGCATTCTGGGCTGGGACGCGCCACGGCGCGCCCTGGCCGGCATCGCCCGCTCCTACCAGATCACCCAGTTGCTCAAGGGCTTTAGCGTGCTGGAGAACGTGCAGATGATGGTGCAGGCGCGCCAGGGGCACTCGTTTCGCTTCTGGGGCCCCGTGGGCCGCCAGGGCGACATCGTGCAGCCGGCCATGGAGGCCCTGGACCACATGGGCCTGGCGCACCGCGCCCATGGCGACGTGATGGCCCTGGCACACGGCGAGCACCGCCAGCTGGAGCTGGCCATGGCGCTGGCCATGAAGCCGCGCTTGCTTCTGCTGGACGAGCCCCTGGCCGGCATGAGCCAGGCCGAGTCGGCCACCATGATCGATCTGCTCAAGCGGCTCAAGGGCCACTACACGATCCTGCTGGTCGAGCACGACATGCAGGCCGTCTTCAGTCTGGCCGACCGTATCTCCGTGCTCGTCTACGGCCGCGCCATCGCCTGCGACACGCCCTCGGGCATCCAGCGCGACGAGGATGTGCGCCGGGCCTACCTGGGCGACGAATGACCCACCCATCCACTTCAAACGCCATGGAATCACTTTTGGAAGTCACCCAGCTGCAGGCGCGCTACGAGCGCAGCCAGGTGCTGCACGGCGTGGGGTTTGCCCTGCGCGAAGGTGAAATCATCACCCTGCTCGGCCGCAACGGCATGGGCAAGTCCACCTCGATCAAGTGCGTGATGGGTCTGCTGGCGCCGCACTGCGGCGAAGTGCGCTTCGCCGGTGAGCGCATCGACGGCAAGCCAGCCTTCGAGGTCGCGCGCCGCGGTCTCGGGCTGGTCCCGGAAGGGCGCCAGATCTTCCCCACGCTCACCGTGGAGGAGAACCTGCTGGCCACCGCCGCCAACCGCCACCGTAGCGCGAACCCGTTCGATCTGGACCGCGTCTACGCGTTCTTCCCGCGCCTGCGCGAGCGCTGTCGCAACATGGGCAACCAGCTGTCTGGCGGCGAGCAGCAGATGCTGGCCATCGGCCGCGCGCTCATGACCAACCCGCGCCTGTTGATCCTGGACGAAGCCACCGAAGGACTCGCGCCGCTGGTGCGGGCCGACATCTGGCGCGTGCTGGGCGAGTTGCGCAAGACGGGCATGTCGATGATCGTTGTCGACAAGAACCTTGCCGCCTTGATGCCGCTGGCCGACCGCCACTACGTGATCGAAAAAGGCCACGTGGTCTGGTCCGGTAGCAGCGATGCCCTGTCGCAGCAGTCCGAGCATGTGGAGCAGTTCCTGGGGGTCTGAAGCCCGCCGACGGCCCCCCTCGCTGCGCATTCCTCTCCCATACCGATTGATTTTTCATGACTTCCTGTTCTTCCCCCCCGCTGGTGCCCCAAGACACCCAGCGCGTGCTGCGGCAGGCTGCGCGCGCCCTGGGCCGTCATGGCCTGGCCCATGCCTACGGCCACTGCAGCCTGCGGCTGGACGACAAGCATTTCCTGGTGTGCGCCCCCCGTCCGCTCGGACTGATGGGCACGGATGACGAGGGCACGGTCGTAGCCATCGACGCGCCCGACCTGCCGCCCGGCGTATTGGGCGAAGTGCGCATCCACCGCGAGATCTACCGGGCCCGCCCGGACGTCGGCGGCATCACCCGCACCATGCCGCGCCACACCATGGCCCTGTCGGTCATGCGCCGCACGCCGCGCGTTCTGCACGGCATGAGCGCCTACCTGTCGCCCGGCGTGGCGCTGTGGGACGACCCGCAACTGATTCGCACGGACGAACAGGCCGTGGCGCTGGCCCGCCTGCTGGCGGACCGCACCGCCCTGTGCATGCGTGGCAACGGTGCCGTGGTTGCCGGCCCCAACCTGCAGGAGGCGGTGGTGCTGACCTGGTACCTCGAAGATGCCGCCCGCATCGAGATGGAGTGCCTGCCTGAATCGGCACAGGTGGTGGAGCTCAATTGCGAAGAGGCCAACCGCCGCAAGACGCGCGAAGGCCGCATCTTTGAGCGCATGTGGGACTACCTGACAACTGGAGATCCGGAATGAACGTGAACGATTCACCGCAACCGCAAGCCGCCACCACCGTGGCCATCCTCGGCGCGGGCACCATCGGCGCCAACTGGGCCGCCTTCTTCGCCCTGCGCGGTCTGCAGGTGCGCGTGGCCGACCCGGCGCCGCATGCGGCGGCCGCTGTCGCCACGGCGCTGGAGCGGGCGCGGCCGGCCATGGCCGCCCTGGGCCAGCTCGCGTCGCAGCCCACCCTGCCCACTGTGGTGACCGACGTGGCGCAGGCGGTGCAAGGTGCCGACCATATCCAGGACGCGCTGCCCGAAGACCTCGATCTCAAGCGCCGTGTCTACGCGCAGGTCGAAGCCGTCGCCTCGCCCCGCGCGCTGATCGCTTCCAGCTCCTCGGGGCTGCTGCCCTCGCAGCTGCAGGAGGGGCTGCTCCACCCCGAGCGGCTGCTGGTGGCCCATCCCAATAACCCGCCCTATCTGATGCCGCTGGTGGAACTGGTCGGCGGCCGCCAGACTGCCACCTAGGCGATGGACGAGGCCGAAGCCTTCTATCGCGCCCTGGGCAAGCAGACTGTGCGCCTGCGCCGCGAGGTGACGGGGCATATCGTCAACCGGCTGCAGGCGGCGCTGTGGCGCGAGGCCGTGCACCTGGTGGCCGAGGGTTATGCCTCGGTGGCGGATGTCGACCTCGTCGTCACCGAGGGCCTGGGCGCGCGCTGGGCCGTGTGCGGGCCGCACCAGATCTTCCACCTCTCGGGCGGCGACCAGGGCATGGCCGGCTTCATCGATCGCCTGGGTCCCGCGGTGCACAGCTGGTGGGCCGACCTCGGCTCGCCGCAGCTGGACGAAGCCACCTGCCGGACCCTTATTGAAGGCATGGCGCAGGCCACCGGCGGGCGCAGCTATGCCGAGCTGGCGCGTGCGCGCGACGAACAGGTGATCGCGCTGCTGGCCACCCGCCGACAGGCCCGCGAACTGTCGCAGGACTGATGGGGGCGTCGCTCGCCTGCGCTTCATGCGCAGGGCGGCGAACTCTGCCCAGGAAAGCGGCGCGTATTGGCGCGGCATCGTGCCTGCGCTACGGAGCTGGGGCGCCGAGCCGGTTCGGTCACTGACCGAGTTGCTTTTGATTTGATAGCTGCCAGCGCTTATTTAATAAGCACTAGCGCTGTATTTGATGTGAATCCTGTCACAGGTTGGTGGCAGCGACCACTTCGGCCATGTCGGTCAGGCCTTGCAGCACCTTGTCGATGCCATCCTGTCGCAGGGTGCGCATGCCAGCGGCCAGGGCGGCATGCCGAATGTCGGACGCGGGGGCACGATGGCGAATGTGCTGGCGGATGGGGTCGTCGCTGAGCATCAGCTCATGGATGCCCAGCCGTCCGTGGTAGCCGTGGTTCTCGCACTCGGGGCAGCCTACCGCGCGCCACAGGCGCAGATTGCCGGTGGCATCGCCATACTGCCTGCGCCACTGCGCTACCTGTGCACTGCGCGCCTGGGGCGTGTTGTTGGTGCCGCTGGCAAGGTATTGCGAGGCCAGGTCCGTCAGGGTGTCCTCGCTGGCCACCAGGGGTTCGCGGCAAGTCGTGCACAGGCGCCGCACCAGGCGCTGGGCCAGGATGGCCAGCAGCGAGTCCGAGAAGTTGAACGGGTCCAGACCAATTTCCGGCAGCCGCGCAATGCTTTCGGGTGCCGAGTTGGTGTGCAGCGTGGA